>Ga0184605_10000556_pt1 | contig 11154 bp, 9 predicted proteins | sample PLM0_30_coex_FD_132995 | JGI IMG/M metagenome (GOLD analysis project Ga0184605, IMG submission 132995) | Groundwater sediment microbial communities from an aquifer in East River, Colorado, USA - PLM0_30_coex | ecosystem: Environmental > Terrestrial > Soil > Riparian zone | place: USA: East... | reverse complement strand
CTCATCCGGCAGAAGCAGTCCCGACCGTGGCTCGGGAGACGCCACAAGGCGAGATGCCGAAGATCGCCTAGTCCCGTCGGTTAGCTGGCGCCCGTGTGCAACCTTCATAGAGTAGGGCATGGCCTATGCTGCCTCTTGAGAGCTGACTCCAATCGGTGAGGCAGATCGATGACCGACAGCAACCGCGACAAGCAGGGTGATATTCCCACCGACAGCGACGAGCTGGCGGCGGATGCTCAAGCGAGCGAGCGCGGGAAAGACAAGAAGGCGGATCCATCCGACAAAGTCGTGGATCTCCACCCCGAACCGAACCCGCCCCACACGACCACCGGGAAGATCTTTACCACTCCGAAGTTTGGCTCGGCGGGAAGCGGCGGGTTGGAGATCGAGCCGGGACTCGACGTGGACTGAGCGACAGCTTGCCTATGCTTTGCGCGTCGCCGCTGGCGCGCCGCGAGTAAAAGCGATGTAGTCAGTTGGGCTAGGGGTATCGCCGGCGGCGCGGATCGACGTCGCGATCTGGCCCCGATGATAGGCGCCGTGCAGTGAAACGTGGGTCAGAATGTCTTCCAGGGTCGATGTGAATTGATCGCCGGCGCTGTTCCGGTAAGTGATCGGCTTCTTAAGCAGCTCCGGTGTCAGATTTGAAATCACAGCGTTAAAGGCGCTGACATTCTGCTTACCAACCCTTTCGCAATCATCGAGTGTCAGGGTTGGCCATATCGCAAGCGTTGGAGCGCTGGCGCGGATTCGCGATAACCAGTTGTGCTCTGATCCCAGGATATGCGAGTAGAGGTCCAGATCCTTTTTCAGCACGCTGTGCACGGAGCGGAGACTTTGCAGAACTCTCTCATCCGCCCACGCCAGATGCTAATAGAGTTTCATGAAATGGTCTCTCATCTCATTTCATCACCTCCACGGGTCGGCCAATCGTCCACGGAATCTTCGCCGCGTCGAGTGCGGCGTTGAGCGCTGGAATTCGGCGCTGGAGCAGCGCATTGATCCTTCCAACTTCGCGCTGCAAATCGGATGCGGACAGCGTGAGCGTCGAGCGCTGAAGCTCCGTTGGCTGCGAAGTCACGTTTCCGATCTCGTCAGCGACGTTGTTGACGCGCTCCTGGATTGATGGTTCCTCTGTTCTTTTGTCGTCGCTCACGGCCGGGGCGTCGGGATCGCCGCGAAGCTTCTTCAAAATGTCAGTCAGCTCCTTTTCGATCGCATCGGACTGCTTGGACACAGAATCCGGCGCAGTGCTGCTCTTGAGCGCCGTCTTCACGTCCGTGATCTGATCCTTCAGCTGCTCCGCGGTGCGAACTGCGGCTTGCACCGTAGCCTGCAGCCTCCCGGTGCTCACGCGCAGGTCGTAGAGGGAGCGATAGTCCGCGTCACTCAGCTGCACCAAAGGATCAGAGCGAATCTCGACTGGCACCTCGTTGACAGCCGGTGCTCCCGATCCGGCCTTGATGGTGAGTCGAGCGGTGTAGCGACCAGGGAGGACGAATGGTCCCGACGGGTCGCGCTGTCTGAATGCCGGCTCACCAACCTGGCCCGCCGGTCGTCGGACGGTGTAAGGTGGCGCAGTGCGCAGGTCCCACGTCACACGATGCATTCCCGGCTTCTTGCTAGCGGTCAGCTCGCGCACGCGCTTGCCGGTTGCGTCGTAGACGCCGAGGGTGACGTCACCACCTTTGGGCAGTGAGTCGCGGATGAAGTAGGTGATGATCGCACCGAAAGCCGGATTGGGCGCCGAGTATTCCCGATCACCGAGAGCACCGGCGCCTCGCAGACCACCGGGGATCGAGCTGTTGGGGTTGTATTCCGTGGCTGGTTTCACCGGGAAGAGATAGGTGCCGGCTCGGTTTGCCTCTGCCAGCTTTTCCAGCGGCGTAATGTCATCGATGATGTAGATCCCGCGGCCGTGCGTTCCGATCACAAGGTCGTGCTCGCGGGGATGGACGACGATGTCGTGTACGGCTACCGTCGGAATGTTGTACTTCAACTGGGTCCACGACGCTCCACCGCTGGCCGAGTAGAATGCTCCGAACTCGGTTCCGGCAAAGAGCAGGTTCGGCTCGGAGATATCTTCGCGAACAACTTGCACGGAGCCATTTGCGGGAAGATTCCCAGTGATCGAAGTCCAGTGCGCGCCGTAATCGGTGCTCCGCAGCACGTGTGGCTTGAAATCATTGTTGCGATGATTGTCCATCGTCGCATACACGGTTCCTTCGTTGAACCGCGATGCCACCACTCGGCTAACGTAGGTCTCGTCCGGGACACCGGGAAATTTCGTGATCCTGTTCCAGGTCGTGCCGCCGTCGCGAGAAACGGAGACCACCCCGTCGTCGGTCCCGACATACAGCAGGCCCTGTTTGATCGGCGATTCGTCGATGGTGCTGATGTTTCCGTAGTCCGCCGTGCCTTGATGCCGTGCGATCGCGTCACGCGGCCAGATCTTTCCCATCACGAGGAGGCTGTCGCGGTTGCGGTGTCGTGTTAGATCGGGCCCGAGGCGGGTCCACGCGTCACCACGTTTTGTGCTCTTGAAGAGATAGTTCGCGCCGAAATAGATCGTGTTGTGATCGTACGGCGAGATCAGCATCGGCGAGCTCCAGTTCCAGCGATACGGCTTTCCACCAAAGTCAGGGAGTGGTTTTATGGTCTTCTGCTCGCCGGTCCTGACGTCGTAGCGTACGATGTCTCCACCCTGTGATTCTCCGTATACGATGTTCGGATCGGTCGGATCGATCTGCGCGTAGAAGCCGTCGCCGCCGGTCGTGCGAATCCAGTCGGCGTTCGTGATCCCCTGACGGTTCCGGGTCTGGCTTGGCCCGCCCCAGCTGCTGTTGTCCTGCAATCCGCCGTACACGAAGTAGTACGGCTGGCGCAGATCCGTGGCGATCGCGTAGTACTGCGAGATCGGAAGGTTGGGGGCAAAATCGACCGTGCGGCCACGATCGCGGCTGATATAGACTCCGCCGTCAGAGCCGATGATCAGGTGATCGGCATCGGTGGGATCGATCCACATCGCGTGGTGATCCGAGTGCGCGCCACCCGCCGTGTTCCTGAACGTGCGCCCGCCGTCGGTCGAAACCTGAAGCGGTACACCCATGAAGTAGACGCGCTCAGGGTTGGTGGGATCGACGCGGACCTGCCCCATGTACCAAGGATACGAGAATCCGGTGCCCATCTTCTGCCAGCTCGCGCCGTAGTCGTCCGAGCGATAGACGCTCCCCTCGGTGTTCCCGGTGGCAGCACCGTTTCCAGTCACCTTGATTTCGATCGTCGCGTAGACGATGCTGGGACTCGACCTGCTCACATCGAGTCCGATTCTTCCGACGTCATCTTTGGGAAGACCTTCGGTGAGCCGCGTCCAGGTATCCCCACCATCGATGCTTTTCCAGAGTGCGCTGCCGGGCCCGCCGCCTACGTAGGTGTACGGACGGCGCTCGCGCTGGAACGACGCGGCGTAAATCACATCCGGATTCGTCGGATCGAAGATGACATCGGTGAAGCCGGTGTGGGTGTCGATATTCTTCACGTTCTTCCAGGTGCGTCCACCGTCCGTCGTCCTAAAAAGTCCGCGATCTCCGCCTGCTCCCCACAGTGGACCGGCGGCTGCAACGAACACAATTTGCGGATTCGTCGGGTGGATGATGACTCGTCCGATGTGCTCCGATTTCTTGAGTCCCATGTTCGTCCAGGTCTTGCCACCATTCTCGGACTTGTAAACACCATCGCCCCACGACGAGCTGCGTTGATTGTTCGCCTCGCCTGTGCCGACCCAGATGATGTCGGGGTTGCCTGGCGCGACCGCTATGTCGCCGATCGACGCCGAGCCCTGGTGATCGAAAATGGGTTCCCAGGTGGTTCCGCCATTCACCGTCTTCCACACGCCGCCGGACGCCGAGGCGACGTAAAACAGGTCGCCCAGCCGCTCGCCGATCTGCGACTTGGGCCCCTCGGGTACGGCGAAGTCGACGACACGTCCACTGGTGACGGCGGGACCGATCGAGCGCCAGGGCAGTTCAGCGAGACGTGCCGAATCGGCATCGAACGCTGCGGGTGTCGTCTTGGCAGGGGGCTTTGCCTGAGCCAGAAGAGCCGCGGGCAGAGACGCGAGCAGGACGATCGCGAGAAGGGAGCGCGAGAACGAAAGCGGCATCATGTATGGGAGTGAAGAGACCGGGATAATCTCATTCACGGCCACGACTTTTGCCAACCAGCCACGGTCAGTGCTTTGCAAACCGTCTCCCGAATACTCCTTGCCGCCAAACACTCCGGCCTCTACTCTGAAGCATGCGCTGGAGAGTTATTGCAGCCGCGATCAGCCAGCTGCTCCTTGCCTCGAGCACAGCGGTCGGCCAGCAAGACTCTGTATCGCACCCTCCGCACGAGCGCGCTTCCGCGCGCACGTGGATCATACCCGTCGGGATCGTTGCCTCCGCGGCCCTCGATCCCGAGATGAGGGAGTGGGCGCTCAACGGACACACCCGATCTCTCGATCACTTCGCGAAATCGGTTAATAGACTCGGGACCGCGCGGGACCTCGTGCCCGTAATGGCACTCACTTACGTGTCCGCGTTGCTGACCCACCACGAATCGCTATCGGATGGAACGCTCAACGTCGCCGCGGCTTACATCACTTCCGACCTCGTCGAGTCAGTACTCAAGCCGGTGATCGGTCGCGAGCGCCCGCATGTCGAGGGGAATTCGCATCGCTTTCATCCATTTACCGCCAGCGGAGACTGGCATTCGTTCCCTTCCGCACACGTAGCGCACATAACGTCAATCGCTCAGGCCATCTCGATGCAAGCTCAATCGGGGCCTGTCACTGCGCTCTGCGGCAGTCTCGTCGCCCTCGTCGCCTGGGATCGTGTCTACGAGGACCAGCACTGGATGAGTGACGTGACAGCGACGATCGCTCTCAGCTCCGTGGTCAGCGGAGCAACTGTCAGATGGCTCGAGTCACACTGGTCACGCTCGCGCGAAGCCGAACAGCGCTCCAGATAGACACGACGTGTGCCAACACTTCAATTACCCAGCAAGTATTTGTATGGTAGCAAGCGAGCTCTGCCGAATCGAACCCGTTTACCCTCTACATCCATGAACAGAATCTCGCATCGTCGCGTCATGTCGACGGCGTGCTTGGTGTTCGCGCCGCTCATCCCAGCCTGGGCGCAGCAGCCCTATCAGTCGCCGCCTGCCGATCTGGTGAAGATCCTCGAGGCGCCTGCGAATCCAGTCACATCGATCAGCCCAAACCGGCAGTGGGTTCTCGTCACCGTGAGCGACCCACGCACGATTACGATCAGCGATATGGCAGACTCAGCATACTACCTCGCCGGAAGCAAGATCAGGGCGAATCCGGATTATCGAATCGAGAACATCGGGATCCGCTCGGGGACGGTAAGTGGTATCGATGGAAAGACCGAGCGAACGCTTCAGGTACCGGCTGGTGGACGCATCGGATCGACAGCGTGGTCGGCGAGCGGAGACCAGCTTGCCTACACGACTATATCCAACGGTGGAATGTCGGTGGAGATCCTGGATCCCGCGACGGGGCGTACGCGCCGCGTCATTGCGCCCGGGTTATCCGGAAGAATCCGTGACCTCGACTGGTCGCGCGACGGGGGACATCTCGCCTTCACGTCAACCACACCCGCGGGTACTGCACTCTGGGTAGCCAACAGCGCCAATGGCACGGCGCGACGCTTGACTTCATCGACCCTCAACTTCACCACAGCGCGCGGCAACACCGTCGACGATACCGGTTGCAATTGGCTCAACGGAAAGGCGCCACTTGTCTGCAGGCTGTGGCCGGCGAACCGCGGTGCCGCTCCGAAAGTCTCCGAAGTCCCGACTGGCGTCATCGTGCAGGAATCGTACGGACGCTCGGCTCCGGCCCGCACTTACGAGTACCTGCTCCAGAGTCCAACCGACGAAGCTCTCTTCGACTACTACTTCGCCGATCAGATTTCTCTGGTCGGACTTGATGGAAAGATCACACCGATAGGACCATCGGGAATCCACACTCGTGTGACTCAATCACCCGATGGGAATTACCTCCTCGTTGAAACCGTGCAGCGACCCTACTCCTACCAGGTGCCGATGGAAATCTTCCCGTCGCGCACCGAGATCTGGAATCTGAACGGGAAGGTTCTTCGCGAAATCAGGAACTCCCACATCGCGGAGGAAGCACCGAGCGCACGGGACGCGGTTCTGCCAGGAATCAGGATCGTGAACTGGCGCCCCGATGTTCCGGCAACGCTGGTGATGGTGGAAGCGCTCGATAAGGGAAATCCGCGCAACGCGGTTCCGAAGCGCGACCAGGTTTCTCTCCTATCTGCGCCATTCACGGGCGAGGCAAAGCCGTTCGTCCAGACCGAGTATCGCTATGGCGTGATCCGCTGGGTCTCGCCCAACACGGCATTCCTGATCGACCGCCTTTCGCGTGGTGCAAAGCAGCGCATCTGGAAGATCGATCCTTCCGCGCCGAACGGTGGCACTCCGAAACTGATTTGGGATCGAAGCGCCGAAGATCGATATGCTGACCCGGGGACGTGGGTGCTCGTGCAGGATCCGGCGACCGAGCGGTTCGTTCCGCTCCGCTCGAGCGACGGCAGGTACCTGTATCTCACAGGAAATGGCGCGTCACCCGCGGGCGATCGGCCATTCATTGATCGCTTCGATCTCACGACGGACAAGACGGAAAGATTGTGGCAATCAGCTGCTCCGGATTATGAACAGGCCCTCCAGGTGGTCGACCGCGATGCAAATCGCGTCATCACGCAGCGCGAGTCGCCGACGGATCCACCGAACATTTTCATCCGCGATCTCCGCAACAAATCACTAATTCAGATCACAAAGCTCGCTGACCCGGCGCCGTACTTCGCGAACGTGAAGAGCGAGCTCATCACCTACACGCGCCCCGACGGCGTGAAACTCTCGGCGACGCTCTACTTGCCTCCCGGCTATGACAAATCGCAGGGACGACTCCCTTTCTTCTTCTGGGCGTACCCACGCGAGTTCCAGTCTGCTGATGCCGCCTCGCAGCTTGCGGGATCCCCATATCAGTTCAAGCGGCCCGGCCGGCAGAACTACATGATGCTCCTCATGCACGGCTACGGCATTCTCGACGGGCCGACGATGCCGATCGTGGGAGTTAACGGAAAGGAGCCGAACGACACTTACGTTGAGCAGCTCGTCGCCAGCGCTCAGGCCGCTGTCGACAAGATCGTGGAGATGGGTGTCGCGGATCGCGACCGGATCGGGATTGGAGGACACTCGTACGGCGCCTTCATGACCCTCAATCTTCTCGCGCACTCCGGCATCTTCCGCACTGGAATAGCGGAAAGCGGTGCATATAATCGCACGCTCACGCCGTTCGGATTCCAGTCAGAGCCGCGTACGTACTGGGAAGCGCCGGAAGTTTACAACGCGATGTCGCCGTTCAACTACGCGAACAAGATCAACGAGCCGGTGCTGCTCATTCACGGCCAGCGCGATGACAACTCGGGCACCTTCCCAATCCAGTCAGAGCGCCTCTTCGCGGCGATCAAGGGGAACGGCGGCAACGTTCGCTACATCCAGCTTCCGCTCGAGCCCCACGGTTACACCGCGCGAGAGACGCAGCGACACCTGCTGTGGGAATACATAAACTGGCTCGACAAGTACGTGAAGAACGCTGCGCCGCGAACTGCTACTTCGGCGACGGCAGGGCCACCAGCACCGAAGTAGCGATTAATACGAGGGCGGCGAACGTCAGCTCCATGGTCGCGGATCGACGAATGGCTTCTTCCGATCCTTCGTTGCCGAGCGATGGGCGGACGCGTCGCCAGTTCCACGCACCCAGCACGACGACCATGATCACGAACACGAGCTTGATGTCGAGCGCTATTCCGTAACTCGTAGTCCAGAGAGACGAGAACCGCTTCAGGTGCAGCCAGGCCGTCGTGATGCCCGTGATCGCAACGATTGTGGCCGATATGAGCGCTAGCGGCGAAAAGGAATTGACGAGATCGGCGACCAGCTGCGAGCGCTGCGTCCCGGCGCTCCGGGTCCTGATTACGGCTCGAATTCCGACGAGCGTCAGCACCACCAGTGTGCCGAGCCACGTGGACGCGGCAAGAATGTGGACGGCGTTCACCTTGCCGGCGAATTTGCTGGTGTAGACGGGCTGCAGCACGGAAAAAAGAGTTCCGATCGCTGCGAGAATCCACCCCAATGAAGGAATCGTATGGACGACCGCGAATCCGACCAGCGCCAGAGCAATCATTGCGAGCTTGAATTCAAACGGGCCAAAATTCGGCGGCAGCACTTCGGAAATTGCGATCTTTCTTCTGACCGAGTCGATGTACGGCCCTCCAAGCAGGGATAGCACGAGGAGAAAAGAGCCCAGCACGCCGAGTATCGCGGCGTTGTCGCCGCGAAGAATGACTCGCGCGTCGTCCGTCATTCCGCGGATGCGACGAACGATTCCGAAGCGAAAGCCCAGCGCGCCGATTGCCAGGAAATAGCCGACGAACTGCAACAGTTGCCTGATCATGTCGATCGCAGAGAACCCGGGTGGAGGCCCGGGCGGCCTGTGAATCGGGATGGGCAGCTGCAATATTACGCCTTTGAGCAACAGCCTATTTGAGACTCTTCTGAATCGCCTCGACCTTGTCGAGGTGACCCTGGATTACCGGCGCCGCTTTCTGAATCAGGTTCTTCAACTGCGTGTTCTGCGTTTGAGCCGCCGCCTTCGTAGCGATATCCAGGACCGCCTTGTGTATCTCGACCTCACCGTCGATGTACGCCTTGTCGAAGTCCTTCCCTTTCGCCGTCGAATTGATGGTGTCCAGATGCTTCTGCGCGGCTGGCATGACAGGGTCATCCGAGGGTGGAGCCGGGGTGATCTTCAGCTTTTTGGCGAGCGCTTCACCCTGGGCGCGGAGCTGGTGATGATCGCGCATCATCCGCTTGCCAAAGTCGCGCACGGCAGACGCGGTACCCTTGGTTGCCGCAACGGCTCCCGCCGCGCTGTCTGCCATGTTCGCTTCATCGAGCAGCGCGAAGATATTTTCGTCCGTCCAGTTGCTTGACGTTGCCGGCGCGGCGGCTGCCATGGCCGATGTATCGGTAGAGGCGGTGCTCGACGCGGCCGTCGTATCCGTGCCGTAATTCTCCTTCTTGCTGCACGCGGCGACGGCCACCGCCGCGATGGCTAGCGTCGCCAGCCTGCATTTCGATCCGTTGATCAACATTGGCTTCCCCTCCCTTCTCAAGAGAAAAACCGCTCCGATGAACCGAGACGGCGACTGTCACTTTATCGGTGATTCAGGCAAAAAGCGTACGCAGCCTATATTATCTCCTGCAATTTCCGGGTTGCGTCAGAGAAGTTCTTTGTTGGACCTTTTCCATCGCGGTCATGCGCATTGATCCTCGCTTCATCGCCACAGAGTTGCATTCGCGTACTTCCCGCGTCGCTGTGAGCTACGCCGCTATTCTCCTCGCGGGCGTCATCGCGTGCGCCGCTACCCGTGCGGGCCGATCAGGAGTTGCCCGCCCCCAGTTCGTTCGGGCCGACACCGCGGCTCTCCGCAAGAAGCTCGATTCAATCGCGGATGCGCATCATGGCGTCGTTGGTTACAGCGTAATCGATCTCGAGACCGGCGCGCGTATCAACAGACGTGGGGACGAGACCTTCTCCACCGCCAGCCTGATCAAGGTTGCGATCCTCGTAACAGTCTACGACCTGGTCGCCAAGGGACAGCTCTCGCTCGACGACCCACTGACAGTGCTGAAAATCGATCAGGTGCCGGGCTCGGGGATCGTACAGTTCCTGCACAACGGAACCGTACTGACAGTTCACGACGCGGCGTGGCTCATGTCCACCATCAGCGACAACACCGCGACGAATCTCCTGCTCGATCGCATCATCATCCGCCGTGTGTGGGCGAAGATGGACTCACTTGGGCTCCCGCATACGCGCGTGCACTCGAAGAGCTTCCTTCGCAATTCCAGCGTTGCAATGGACAGCTCCGTGAAATACGGATTGGGCGTAACCACGCCGAACGAGATGGCACACCTGTTCGAGCTAATGGCGCTGGGGAAAGCTGTGAATCCCGCAGCGGATTCGACGATGCTCGACATTCTGGAGCACAACACCACCGATTTCATGTTGCAACGCTACGCTGGTGGAGCACGGGCCGCGCACAAGGATGGCGAGACCGATGCGGTACGAACCGAGTGCACGCTCTGGTATCTGCGCAATCGTGTGGTCGCGTGCGTAATGACCAAGGAGAACAAGGATCAGCGCTGGATCCTGGACAACGAGCCACAACTGACTCTTGCCAACATGGGCCTTGCGATCATCAACGCGTTTGGAGGAGTGCCGCCCGCGCCACCGCCTTCCTGAGCGCTAGAGTACCTTGTGCCGCCCGCTCGACCGCGCCGCCAACGCTCTCACATCCGAAGGAGTCAACAGCGTTTGGTAATGAGCCGACCTCACATCGTAGTGACTCAGGAGCTTGCCGGCGCCTGGCGCAATGACGGCCCGCTCATAATCCGAACCCGCGAATTCTATCACCGCGCTTATGTCGGTGAACTGGGTTATTGTGACGAACTCGACTTCGTTGTTGGCGGCGTCGCGTTTCATCAGGTAAGCGCCCGTATAGCCCCTGATGCGGTGAATTCCGGGCAGAACGTCAGCTCGCAGGAGCGACTCGTATTTGTCCGCATTCTCAGGCGTAGTCCAGCCGTGCCAGATTCTGCTGATCATCTCTACCTCACTACAACTAATCCCTGCACGAACTTTGCCGCTCCGGCGCTGTCGCTAGTGACCAGTTCGCTCTACCATCTTGCCGGTGAAATTCTCGGTGCTCAGATCCTTGGATGAAAGCGATCGCACGTACACGGTCAGCATCCATATCTGGTCATTGGAGATCCGCCCGCCCCACGCTGGCATTCCATCCGGCCGTCCCTGATAGATCGATTCGAAGACCTCCCCAGACGATCCGCCGAAATGCCAGCGCCCGTCCTGAAAGCTCGGACCCATGGCACCCGATCCCTCAGCGCCGTGACAGTCGAGGCAGTTGTATCCCACGAACAGCTGTCCGCCGACGGTGATCGCGTGCTTGTCTCCTTCGTAAGGATTCTTCACGAGCAACGGCT
>Ga0184605_10000554_pt1 | contig 11165 bp, 12 predicted proteins | sample PLM0_30_coex_FD_132995 | JGI IMG/M metagenome (GOLD analysis project Ga0184605, IMG submission 132995) | Groundwater sediment microbial communities from an aquifer in East River, Colorado, USA - PLM0_30_coex | ecosystem: Environmental > Terrestrial > Soil > Riparian zone | place: USA: East... | reverse complement strand
TCCCCCGCTCCCGGCCGGAAATCAGACGAAAGATCGACCACCCGGGCTCCGGTTGCGCGAGCATTCCCCACCCAGAGGGCCGATGCCCCGTGTGGAAGCGCAGTGAACACGATCTCAGCCTTGTTCAAGGGAGCGTCTTCGGTGGCGACATAATTCACTTCGGCGGCTCCGATGCGCGCGCGCTGTCCGCGCTGCTCGTTGGCAGACGCGAACGCGAGCTCGAGCTTCGGGTGCCGCGCGATCAACCCGCACAGCTCCCGGCCCGCGTAACCACTCGCGCCAAGCACCCCGACCGGAATTTTATGCATAAGGAATGCATAACATTACACTGGCTCCCAGTCAATGATCCGTCCCCGGTGCTCGCGCCGCGCGCCCTCTCGTGCTAAACTCACCCACAATGGCCAACAAGCGCGAACGGCACGATACGATCCTCGAGATCATCGACTCCAGAGCCGTCAGCAGTCAGGAGGATCTTCGAAAGCTCCTTCTCCAACGCGGATGGGACGTTACCCAGGCCACGCTGTCGCGCGATCTGCGCGAGCTGCGGCTGGCTCGCGTGCCTACCCCGGAAGGCGCGAGATACGCCGTGACGGACGGGACCATAGAGGAAAGCCGAGCTGCCCTCGACACGCTCCTGCCGCAGCTCTTTCTTCGTCTTGATGGCGTCAGCGAGATGCTCGTCCTCCGAACGGTACCGGGAGGCGCGCAACCTATTGCCGCCGCGCTGGATGGAGAAGGTTGGTCGGACATACTCGGCACGGTCGGGGGCGACGATACCATTCTGATCATCTGCCGGTCGGTAGCGGCCCGCGACCGTGTCATGCGGCGGCTTAGATCGATGGCTGGAGAGCCCTGACCAAGTATTGACGTCAGGAGCCCGACCGATTAAATATTCAGTAATTCTGAATACTTATTGAGGCGCCTGTGATTCGTACCATTGCCCTTGCCTACTCCGGTGGGCTCGATACCTCGATCATCGTTCCCTGGCTGAAGGAGCGGTACGGCGCGCGTGTGATTTGCGTCGCCGCTGATATTGGCCAGGGCGAAGAGCTGGAGGGGGTACGGGCCAAAGCGATCGCGTCGGGTGCCGACGAATGCTACGTGGAGGACCTGCGCCAGGAGTTCGTCGAGAATTTCGTGTGGCCTACCCTTCGCGCCGGCGCCATCTACGGTCGTAAATACCTCCTCGGCACCTCGATGGGGCGGCCGCTCATCGCCCGTCGGCAGGTGGAGATCGCTCGCCAGGTTGGCGCGGACGCGCTCGCCCACGGCTGCACCGGGAAGGGCAACGATCAGGTTCGCTTCGAGCTGACGTATGCCGCTTTTGCGCCGGATCTCCCCGTCATCGCGCCCTGGCGTGAATGGGACATTCGGAGCCGCGAAGACGCGATCGCTTATGCCGAATCCCACAAGATTCCGGTGGCCGCGACGAGAGACAAGATCTACTCACGCGACCGCAATGTCTGGCACATCTCCCACGAGGGAGGAGTGCTCGAGCAGCCTGCGACCGCGCCTCCGGCCGACCTCTTCATGCTGACGACCGCACCGGAGAATGCGCCGGATCAACCCGAAGAAGTGACAATCGGGTTCCATTCCGGAACTCCGGTTTCCGTGAACGGAGCTGAGCTCGACGCTGTCGATCTCGTAGTTGCCCTCAATCAGATTGGAGGTCGTCATGGTATCGGGCGAATCGATCTCGTCGAGGACCGGCTCGTTGGAATGAAATCCCGTGGCGTGTACGAGACGCCCGGCGGTACCCTGCTCTACTCCGCACACAGCGAGCTCGAGCAGCTCGTGCTCGACCGGCGCACGCTGGCCGCGAAGGACCTGATTGCGCCGCGCTACGCGGATCTCGTCTACGAGGGTCGCTGGTGGACGACCGAACGCGAAGCGTACGATGCATTCGTGACCATCACGCAGGAACGCGTTACTGGATCTGTCACCTTGAGACTTTTCAAGGGCACAGCCTCGGTTGTCGGACGGGAGAGCGAGCATGCTCTGTACGATGAGCGCTTCGTCACCTTTGGCGAGGATGACGTTTACCAGCAGAGCGATGCGGCCGGATTCATCCGGCTGTATGGGTTGTCGGCCCGCGTCCGCGCGATTCGCGACCAGGAAATGGCTGCTGCCAGTCGCGAGAGCGAGGCAAAGCCCGATTCCCGCGAGCCGGCAGCCCTCGCCATAGCTTGAGCGGGAACGGACTAGCGATGTCCGATCATACTTCGCACAAACTCTGGGGAGGAAGGTTCGCGGTTCCCACTGCGGCTGCCCTCGACGCGCTCAATCGGTCTATCGGGACCGATTATCGGCTCTGGCCGTTCGATATCAATCTATCTCAGGCTTGGGCCGTGGCCCTTTGGGGAGCTGGTGTCCTCACCCTCGATGAGAGTAAGAAGATCGAACGTGGGCTTGCCGCGGTCGGCCAAAAGCTCGCGGCAGGACCTCAGCCCCTTCCCTCCGACGAAGACGTGCACACGATGATCGACCGGATGCTGCACGAGGAGATCGGTGATGTCGCCTCCAAGCTGCACACCGGCCGAAGCCGCAACGACCAGGTCGCGACCGCGACCAGGCTCTGGTCGATGGATGCCTGCTCGAAACTCGACACTGCGGCGCGTTCGCTACAGCAGGTAATGCTCGATCAGGCGGTGACGCTGGAAGATGTGTTGATGCCGGCGTACACGCACATGCAGCGTGCGCAACCTGTTTCCGCGGCTCATTGGATGTTGTCGCATTTCTGGCCGCTCGAGCGCGATCGTGCTCGAATTGCTTCCGCTTCGCGCGCTGCTGCCGTATTACCGCTCGGTTCCGGCGCGATTGCGGGGTGCGCATTTCCCATTTCTCGCGTGCTTCTGCAGGGCAGCCTCGGTTTCGCTTCAGTCTCACAGAATAGTATCGATGCTGTCGGCGATCGCGATTTTGTCGCGGAGCTCTTGTTCGTCGTCGCGATGATGGCGACTCATCTCTCCCGCCTGGGCGAGGACCTGATCATCTACGGATCCAGCGAGTTTGGATTCGTCCAGTTCGGGGATGCGTTTACGACCGGCTCGAGCATGATGCCGCAGAAGCGCAACCCTGATGCGCTGGAGCTAGCTCGCGGCTCAGGCGCTCGCGCAATCGGCGATCTCACGACACTGCTCGCGACGTTGAAGGGATTGCCCACCGGTTACAACAAGGATCTTCAGGACGATAAGCGCGTATTGTTCGACGCTGTCGATACTATTCTCCTGGTACTTCCCGCCGTAGCGGGAGCTCTGCACGAGATCCGCTTCAACGTCAGGCGGATGCGCGCTGCGCTCTCGAGCAGCATGATGGCGACCGATCTCGCTGATTACCTGGTGGAGAAGGGAGCAAGCTTCCGTGACGCCCATTCTGCCATAGGATCGCTGATTCGGGAGAGCGAGCGCGAGGGCTGTGAGCTGGATGCTTTGCCACTCACATCGTTCAAGTCAGCCAACGCGCTCTTCGGCGACGATGTGCTCGACTGGCTCGAGCCATCGCGCTCCGTCGCCCGACGCGAGGTGCCCGGTGGAACCGGTCCGTCTGCGGTAGGTGCTCAGCTTCGCTCCGCACGAGAAGCACTTCGGCCAGTTACTGACGCTGCGCGCGGAAACGAGCTCGTTCTTCGCGCGATGTAGAGCGAACAAAGCATTAAAAAAAGGGACGCACTCAAACCCGAGCGTGTCCTTTTTTTTTACGCGCACATCAGAACATCAAGCCAACACTGATGGGAACGAACTGAATCACTCCGCCCTTTGCTGCTGTTCGTGCAATGCTGTGGTATCTGGACTCGAAAAAGGTCGCGAACGGGCCAATGCCCACAGTTGCACCGAATCCAGCGTTGAATCCGAAGTTGTTCTCGGACTTTGCACCTGGTATGTCGGCCTTGGTTTTGTACAGGCCCGCCCCGAAGATGATGTACGATTTCGCGCTCGAGCCTGAAAACGCATAAATCAGATTTCCGAGCGCCCCTATGACACGGAGGTCCGAAGAGCTCGACCCACCAACCGGAGCAGTCCGGTGTGGAAACGTGTTGTAGATCCCATCGAAGCGTACTCCGATCGGGAGGTCGGCCACTCCTATCGCCAACGCGACGATGCCGTTGTACCCTGTTTTCTGGATGCGATTCAGTTTTCCAACCGGTATGGCAGCTCCTCCGCCTACTCCGAGAGCGTAGGTCTTCTGTCCCGGGGCCGAATGGGGGAAGGCCAGGAAAATGAGGAAAGCAAACCCCATTACTCGAAAGAGCTGCTTCATGATTGGCAGGCGGATGTGTGTGGCATCGACTGGTTGGGTTTCAGCGAGCGCGCAATATAACGAGGTGGGGGTGGGACAGACATGGCGAAGTGCCCATGGCATTTAATATCCTTTGTTAGTAGGATAATTAATGCCACGGGCGTACACTGTTGCCACTGCCGCGCTTGCGCTGGGAGTGACGGCCAAGTGGGTGGACAACATCCTCTCCCACAATAAGGTCTTGGGAATACGCCAGGAACGGCAGGGTATAGCTCGGCACCTCAGCATTGAAGGCCTCCTCATTCTCGCCATCACAGCCCTTCTTATTGATGAGCTCGAGCTGTCCACCGCAAAAGCCATCAGCGTAGCAGAAGGAATCGTGAAAACCAGCGGGCGCTACCTTGCCCAACAAGGGTTGAGCGTTCAGATCAATGTTCCGGTGTTCCAGGCCGGCTTGATCGAACGGCTGGAAAACGCAGTCGAGATTGCCCCCCAGCCACGACGCGGCAGACCTCCCACAAACAAAACGGGGCGCCTCGACTGAGACGCCCCGCCAGATTGTGCCAGTGAAGCCGACGTGGCTTAAGAAGCCTTCGTCACGTTCTCGGCAGCCGGACCCTTCTGTCCCTCAACGATGTCGAACTCTACTGCATCACCTTCGGCCAGGGACTTGAAGCCCGAGCCGGAAATTGCGCTGTAGTGAACGAAGCAATCCTTCTGCCCGTTGTCGGGGGTGATAAAACCAAAGCCCTTCGCGTCGTTGAACCACTTCACTTTGCCGGTCGTACGCATTCCCGACTCCTGGAAAATTGTGTCTTGGGGAGCGGAAGACGCCCGACCCTCGACAATCTGATACGCGGGTCTCACTAACCCCGCACTGAACTTGAGCCCGAAGCAAAGGCGTGCACCCATACCCCTGGCTCGACTTGGCGGAAAAATAGCAAGGACCGGCTGAGCAGACAATAGAGAGATTTAAGGACCGACCCGCTGCACCCCGGTGACGAAATACTCGGTCTCCCCGAAGCAGGTCGTAGGAATGCCCCGATGCTGTTCGTAAGTGATGGACACTTGTTTTCCGATGTTCTTCTCCAGCAGGTTGGCAATCGAGTCGCTGCGCACAGTGAAGCTGAAGATCTGGGGCATTGTTCCGGGCAAATTTGCCATCGCGAGCTCGCCTTCCCAGGTCTTACACACCCAGCCCTTCTTGGAAATCTTCTGGACATAACCGGCCCGCTCGCCCGATGCATAGGTGTAGCCGAGGGCTACCCAGATCCAGAGCGCGATGATGACCGCGGGGACGAGGAGCAGAACGAGAAGAGCGATCAACAGCTTGTTGCGCTTCTTCTTCACAGGAATGGGAGGCGCGGGTGCATCCGCAGAACTCGCAGGTTCGGGTGTATCCGATGGGTCCGGGATATCAGCCATCTAAGCTCCAGAGAGTAGCCAGGTAGGGGCCGCGCTTTCAGTTCACATGCACCGCTCAGGCCAGGGAATTAGCTTTCAAATTCATCCCACGCAAGCATCGTTGTCCATCGTAACGCGAAGACAGACCGCGACCGCCATCGTCGGCGGCGTTCCCGTAGGGTCCGCCCATCCGATCGTCGTGCAGTCGATGACGAACACGGATACGGGAGATGCAGCCGGCACTGCGCTTCAGGCGGCTGATCTCTCGCGCGCCGGCAGTCGGCTCGTGCGCGTTACGGTCAACAATGACGACGCAGCACGCGCAGTTCCCGAGATCGCCAGCAGGCTTGCCGACATGGGGATCTCCGTTCCACTCATCGGGGATTTCCACTACAACGGTCATCTGCTGCTGGCCAAGTATCCCGCGACTGCCAGGACACTTGCCAAGTATCGCATCAATCCGGGCAATGTTGGTGGAAAGCGGCGTGACGAGAATTTCCGCACTATCATCCGGATCGCACTCGACAACGACAAGCCGGTCAGGATCGGCGTGAACTGGGGTTCGTTGGACCAGGATCTTCTGACAACGCTGATGGACGAGAATGCGCGCACCCAGGACCCGCGAACAGCGAAGGAAGTCTACATCGAAGCGATGCTTCAGAGCGCGCTACGCTCCGCTGCCATTGCTGAAGAAAGCGGTCTGGGTCATGACCGCATTATAATTTCGGCAAAAGTGTCCGGAGTTCAGGATTTGCTCGCCGTTTATCGGCAGCTCGCTGCTCGTTGCGACTACCCGCTGCACTTGGGACTCACCGAAGCAGGTCTTGGATCGAAAGGAATCGTCGCCAGCACGGCGGCGCTCTCGATTCTGCTGTCCGAGGGGATTGGGGACACGATCCGCGTCTCGCTGACTCCGCGTCCCGGAGGCGATCGAACCGAAGAGGTTCACGTCGCGCAGCAGATCCTGCAATCGCTCGAGCTTCAGAGCTTCAATCCGCAGGTTACGGCCTGTCCGGGCTGCGGCCGTACGACATCGACCTTCTTCCAGCACATGGCCGAAGACATCCAGACATATCTTCGGGAGCAGATGCCGGAGTGGCGTGAGCGGTATCCCGGCGTGATCGAGATGAAGGTTGCCGTAATGGGATGCGTCGTCAACGGACCCGGCGAATCGAAGCACGCGAACATCGGAATCTCGCTTCCGGGTACCTCCGAAGAACCGAAAGCCCCAGTCTATGTCGATGGCAAGCTGATGGTGACGCTCAAGGGCGAGACGATAGTGCCTGAGTTTCTGCGGATACTCGACGATTATGTCGAGAAGACTTACGGCGAGCGCGCCGTTACCGCGACGCCGTAAGAAATCAGCCAGCCAGCTTCTGAAGCTCGCTGGATACCTGGTCGAGCTCCGCCATGATCGAAGCGTCGAACCCCACTGTTCGGAGTCGCTCGTAGACCTGTCGGTACCAGCGGGCAGTGGCCGCTTTACCGCCGCTAAATCGGTTCCACACCGTTTCCGGATCGATCGTTCTTCGCAGATCCGCGACGATCGACGAAGCGTTGTGAACCTTGTCAGCTACGCAGACCCAGCGCGCTTCTTCGTTGGCGTCCGACAAGCGGTCGAGATAGTCGGCCTTGCGCTCCTCGGCCGACAGCTCTACTCCGTCGTCGTCGTGCCGGCGATACGTGACGGCTATTACGGTCTCCAGAACTTTCGCGCCGAATTTGTCCCCAATACGTTGCTCCAGCATTTCCCGGGTGTATCCATCTCTCACACAGTCTTCGACCACGTCGTGGAGAATTCCCGCGACGACGGTGTCGTTGCTGCGGCCGTAGCGCGTGAGGATTACTGCCACGTTTGCGGGATGCGTGAGGTAAGGAAGCTTGGTCCCTTTTCGCACCTGACGGTCGTGATGCTTCGCGGCGAAAGCGAGCGCATGGTTGATAACGTCGGAGTAGCCGGTAACTGTCATTGCCTCATTGAGCGAGCCGGGACACGAGTTGCTCGAGTCCGCGCGCGTCTTCCGCATCGAACGCGTTCAGACGCTCGGAATCTACGTCGAGGACGGCGATTAGATCACCCTGCCGCCCAAGAACAGGCACCACGATCTCGGAGCGCGCTCGCGCATCACAGGTGATGTGCCCCGGATATTTCTCGACGTCCGGAACGATCAGTGTCTTTCGTTCAGCGGCGGCGTTTCCACACACACCTCGGCCGAACGTGATGTCGAGACAGCCCAGGCTTCCCTGATACGGACCCACACGGAGCAGTTGACCCGGCTCGACGACTCGATAGAAGCCGGTCCACAGATGCCCGAGTGCATGGTGTACCATCGCGGCGATAGTAGCCATGACAGCCACTTCGTCATCCACGCCGTCGAGGATCGCGTCCAGGTGTCCTTGCAGCTCGGCGTATGCGCGGCCTTTGGGCACCTTTCTGAGATCCGGGATGGTCTCCGCCATGAAGCTATTGCGCCGTGGCGAGCTCGGGCTGAACCGCTCCTGATTCGCGTGTAGCGCCAAGCATTTCTTCTCGAGTTTCCAGCTGTGGCATCTCCGCGTCCCAGAGCACGAGCCCGTGAATCCGCATGTCGGCTCCACGAAGACTGTCCACGGCGGACTTCAGTCCTCCGACAGTCGTGTGCGCTATACGCGCGCAGAGTATTAGGTCAGGGGCGGGGATGACGCTGCTGGCGCTGCGCTGAACGTAACTGGTCGGAGCCGTGATAATTATGAAGTCGTAGCGGCGTTGCATTCGGGCAAGCTCTTTCCGCACTTCTTCGACGACATCCGGCTCGGGCAGCCCGGCGCGCCGGGTGCCGCTCGGGAGCACATCCAGCGGACGATCACGCCCGATAGTCGTCGGAACGATCGCCTCGGGCCACGTCGCAGTACCGGTGATGATGCCGGACAGTCCAGGGTCGGGCCGAATCCGCAGGACGCTTGCGACACTGCACGTCGTCGGGTCCACATCGACCAGGAGTGTGCTGCGCGCCTCATATGCCGCCGACGCAGCCAGATTTGAAGCGACAGTAGCAACGATGCCCGGGTCGTCGCCCGTGATTGTGACGATCGGGACGCTCGCTTCCACCGACGCGATGTGCAAGTAGAGCGTTCGGTAGCTCTCGGAGACCACATCGATGAGGGGCGGCGCTTCGATGTCTGCTTGGCGGCGACTCCTCTCCACGACGACTTCGGGCGGCTTGATCACCGTTAGCACTCGTGCACCGCTGATTAGTTCCGCCTCGCGAGGATCGGCGATGTGTGGACGCTTCAGCTCCGTTCCGAAGGACGCCGCGAACCCGACGGCGAGCGCCAGCACCACCGCTGCGGCGAGCATCGCCCATGGTGGCGCACCCACGTTCGCGAGGTCCCGGGCTCGGGCAGATTCGCGATCTATGCGCGCGTTTTTCTGGTTGACCAGGTCCAGCTGCTTGACCGCGGCCGCATAGTTCTGCTGCGCTGTGGCATGCTGCGCCAGGAAGGCGTTTGTATCAGCCGATGCTTTTGGCCTTTCGACGGCTGGAACCGGTCTGATGAGGGCGAGCTTGCCTCTCACCTCGCCCCTTTTCACGTCAGCTATTCCCTGAATTGCACGGCCGATTGCAGTTGCTCTCGAGGTAAGCGACAGATAGACAGGATCCACTCCTCCCACTGCGCCGAATGCATTTCGCTCGCGCTCTATGTCCGCGAGCGAATCGAGCAGTACTCGCACCCTGGGGTCGGCTGCTACTGCGGGCGAGGCCGCAAGTGCCCGGTAAGAGGTGGGGAGGGGAGCATTTTCTGCCCTGTCGATCAACCGATTGAGTGTCGCGAGTTCCCCGTTCAATGAATCGCGTTGCGCGCGAACAGCCGGCGGAAAGGTGTCAATGACAGGAACCGGCAACGCTGCCTGCCGGGCTGCATTCAGCAGGGAATCGGCGCTGGCGAGTTCGGCGAGATAGCGGTCTCTCACCGTCACGGCCGGTGAGGAGTCCGTACGCGCTTCAATTCTTGATGCTACGGCCAGTGCCTTCCGCGACGCATTTCTCGGCACAACGACGAACGCGATCAGTGCGGCAATGAACACCACGCCCCCTACGACCCCGAACACAACCACACGTCGGAGTGCGTTCCGCGCTCGGGCAGCCATCCACAGGTAGGCAGAGCCTCCGCTCATCCGTGCAATACTATGGACGTTCATGACTCAAAGATTCACTGAGCATGGCGCGCGCGCGAGAGGCCGTTCGGGCTGGAAAACACGACGGCGGAGGGCAAATCACAAACAGTGTTTGTATCGCTGATACAATCTAAGCGGAGTTTCGAAGACTGGGGATCATGGATGACGAAAACGGCGGAAGCTCTCGCCCCCGCCGTCTTACCCGCTTGGATCAGTCTACTGAACGGTGATTACGCCCTTCATGTTCAACGCGAGATGGGGGACGCAGTGATACGGATACTGTCCGGGCTTGATGTTCCCGAACGAGACCGTGACCGACTCGCCGGCGTTCATCTTCATGTTACTCGACAGCTCTCCCATCTTGTCGGCGCCCATGTTCGCATCGAGCTGCGCTCTCACATCAGGTGGAATCGTCGCCGGATCGAATGCAACGTTGTGTGGGCCGCCGCCGTCCACGACGACGAACTTGACGCCATCGCCCTGCTTTACAGTGAAATTGGCTGGCTCGTAACGATAGCCCTTAGCGTCACCGACCATTTTGACTTCGTGCATCTTCCCAGTGATCGGAGCCATGGCGACCGCCCCTGATGTCGTGGTGCTGGTACCGGTCGTAGTAGTGGTCGACGCAGCGGTTGTATCAACCGCCACGTGTGTAGTGTCAGCGGGCTTCTTCTCTCCACCTGCACAAGCGCCCAGCGCAATTGCTCCAACTGCAGTCGCGAATCCGTAGAACCGCATCTTTTGAGGCCTCCAAAGCCGTACAGTAGTGCACCAACAAGGGTTAGATTTTCTTGCTGCCAGAGATTGTGAATTTATTCACAAGCTCGCTGACACGCAATCATCGCAGCACTTTCGCCTCTCATGATCCGTGCCCTGACAAGTCAGCGCGCCAGATGATCGCAATTCCCGCGCTTGACTTGCGTGGCGGTGCGTGTGTTCAGCTCGCTGCCGGCTCGTACGACGAGGAGGTGATCCGGATCCCCGATCCCGTCGGAGTAGCTGTCGCATGGAGGCAGTATGGCTTCCGCCACCTCCACGTCGTGGACCTCGATGGAGTCGCGAGGCGCGGCAACAACGGTCCTGAGATTCAGGCCATCCTTGGCGCGACTGATGTGGAGGTGCAGGTCGGGGGTGGAATCAGGAGCAGGGAATCGATCCGGCAGTTTCTGAGCGATGGAGCTCAACGGGTGGTGATCGGGACGCATGCGCTGGAAGACCCCGACTGGCTGGTAGAAATGAGCATCGACTTTCCCGGTTGCATAGTCGTGGCCGCCGATGTCCGCGATCGGAGGATCCTATCCCACGGATGGACCCGCACTCATCCGAAGCTCGTGCTCGATCTCGTCGAGGACCTCAATGGGCTTCCGCT
>Ga0184605_10000553_pt1 | contig 11167 bp, 10 predicted proteins | sample PLM0_30_coex_FD_132995 | JGI IMG/M metagenome (GOLD analysis project Ga0184605, IMG submission 132995) | Groundwater sediment microbial communities from an aquifer in East River, Colorado, USA - PLM0_30_coex | ecosystem: Environmental > Terrestrial > Soil > Riparian zone | place: USA: East... | reverse complement strand
GTCGCGCGGCTGATTGCGCTCGCAACTCCGCTCGGCGTTCCCCTCGTCGCGTCGGGCGTCCCGACGAATCGCATCCACAATACGGTGACGTGGCTGGGACGCCTCGACGACACTCGCGACACACTGAGCACTCGCGCTCTCACCAGCTACGCGGGTGTCACTCGTGATGGCGCGCTTGGCTTCGGTCCGCTCACCGCGCCGTCCGCCGCGAGTGAGCGGCGCGAGCGGACACTCGGAGCGCAGCTCACGCTTGGCGCCTACGTTGGGCCCGGACGCCGAACGCTCAACGAGACGCGCCTCGCTCTGAGTGGCGTGCGCACGAGTGTATCGCCGTATCGATCGCTGCCGGGGGCGACAGTCCTCGTTCGCTCGGACAATCTCGACGCGGGCACCGATGTGACGTCGCTGCTTCTCGGTGGCGGCTCATTCCTTCCGACTGAAGAGTCGAAGTGGACCGCCGAGGCAGGGAATCAGACCGAGTGGAACGCAGGAGGGCGTAGGCACCGGTTCAAGGGGCTGCTCTGGGGACGCTTCGACGGGCTCACGCAGGAAGGTTTCTCGAATGGGCTCGGCTCGTTCACCTTTAACTCCATCGACGATTTCAACGCTGGGCGCGCGAGCAGCTTCTCGCGCACGCTGTCCCAGCCACCGCGCGAGGGAAGAGTGTGGAACGCCGCCGCCGCACTCGCGCACAACTTTGCGCCGTCGCGCTACTTCAGCCTGCTGTACGGCGCACGGCTGGAAGGCGACGGCTTCGGTGGCAAGCCGTCGAGGAATACTGCGCTCGAGCAGGCACTTGGCGTTCGCACGGGAGTCGCGCCCTCGCGGCTGCATCTGAGTCCGCGCATCGGTTTCACGTATACGTACAATCGCGACAAGGACAATGGATCCGGTACCATGCAGAACCCGATCGGCCGCTTTTACCGGTACATGTCGGGGACGTTGCGCGGTGGCATCGGTGAATTCCGCGACTTGCTCCATCCTGGAATCCTGGCCGATGCGTCAGCATCGACCGGTCTTCCTGGTGGAACGTCGTTCCTCAACTGCGTCGGCGCGGCGGTGCCCGGCCCGGATTGGTCGCTGTTCGAGTCAGATCCGAGCTCAATCCCGACACAATGCGTGGGCGGGAGCGGAGTGCTCGCGGAGCTCGCGCCGTCGGTCGCGCTCATCTCCCCGTCGTACGATGTGCCGAGGAGCTGGCGCGCATCTCTCGACTGGAATACCAACATCAGGAGCATGCTGTTTCGTGCCGGCGTGCTGGGATCGTACGATCTCTCGCAGCCCGGGGTGGTTGACGCAAACTTCAGCGGCGTCACCCGATTGACGCTGGCCGGTGAGGCGAACCGACCGGTGTTCGTGTCGGCGGCATCGATCGATCCAGCCAGCGGCGCGGTGTCAGCGACGGAGTCGAGAAAGTCGGACCAGTTCGGTCGGGTGGGTGTCCGTGTCAGCGATCTGCGCGGGTACGGCGGGCAGCTGAACCTTCTGCTCTCGCCCGACGTGTTCAAGTTCAGGAGCAGAGGTTCGTTCTTCGGCTCGGTGGCCTACACGCTCCAGTCGACGAAGCGGCAATATCGCGGCTTCGATGGAGCGGCATTCGGCGATCCTCGGTCGCGCGAGTGGGCTGCAAGTCAAAACGATGCGCGACACATCGTCGTGATCTCGGGCGGATTCTCCAACGACAAGATCGGCACGGTGACACTCTTCGGACGCTCACAGTCCGGGCTGCCGTTTACTCCGATCGTGCAGGGGGATGTGAACGGCGACGGGAGAAGCGGAGACCGCGCATTCATTCCCGATGTGGCGACGGAGAGCGATCCCACTCTGGCGGATCAGCTGCGCGCGCTTCTCGCGAGCGGATCGCCGGCGGCGAAGACGTGCCTGCTCGAGCACCGCGGGACAGTGGCGCCGCGCACTGGATGCCGCGGACCGTGGACGCAGTCGCTCAACATTCAGTGGCGGCCGCCACTGCCCGGGAAGTGGGGAGGACGCGTGGTGCCGAACGTCTACCTGCAGAATGTGCTGGCCGGCGTCGATCAGCTTGTGCACGGCGGCTCGCTCCGCGGCTGGGGCTCGCCGGCGACACCCGATCCGGTGCTGCTCGTGCCGAGGGGGTTCGACGCCGCGAATCAGCGGTTTCAGTATGACGTGAATCCGCGCTTTGCGGATACGCGACCTGGCCGCACGCTGCTAAGAAATCCGTTCCGGATCGCGATCGATTTTTCGTTCAACCTCTCGACCGACTTCGATCTGCAGCAGCTGCGGCGCGCCGTCGAGCCGGTCAAAGGTCTGCAGGGTTGGCAACGGCGTTCGGCCGATTCACTGACGGCGTTTTATCTCTCGAACACGTCAGACGTCTACCAGCTTCTGACGGAACAGACCGATTCGCTGCTGCTGACAGTCTCGCAGGCGGCAGCGATACAACGCGCCGATTCCGCGTTCTCATCCCGCATTCGCGCGCTGTACACGCCGCTGGGTGAATTTCTGGCGCGAGGGCAGGGTGGTGCCGGCAAGGCGGAGCTCGACAGCGTGCAAGCCACCCAGAAAACCTACTGGAAGATTTTCTGGGAGCAGCCAGAGATAGCGGCGGACGTCCTTACTCCGGTGCAGCGGGACCTGATGCCTTTCTTCAAGGTCATGGGCGCCACATCAAAGAAGGACCGGGAGCATAGCCAATGGTCGTTCGGCCATCCGGTCACGTTCAGGGACAAGCCGAAGACCGTGACGCCGTAGGGCGGACAGTGAGTAGATGCAAAAACGCGCTCTCTCGAGCGCGTTTTTTATTTGATGCATCTATTCTGTTGTAGCTACGGCAGCATGAACTGAACGCTGGTCTCTACCGGGTAGTTGTTGCTCTTGAGGATCGCGACCGCCGTAAAAGCGCCGTGCTGTCCCTCGGTGTTCCAGCTCTCCTCGAAGGCCGTCTCGCCTTTGCCCTTCAGAGTCTCGCTCTTCATCGCCGAGGTGAACATCCGGCCCTCGCTCCAGCGCCAGATCACCTTGCCGGCGAAATCCTTCACAAAGAAATCGTGCGTCTGTCCGTCGGGAAAGCGCAGCTCGAGCATCTTCGTCGTGTTGTTCTTGACGTTGAGCGTGAATCTGAGGTTCTCCGCGTCGTTCCTGGGGCGCGTGATGTCGAACGTCGTCACGATCGGCGCAGCCTTTTCGGCGGCGGAATGCTTGACTGTTGCGATCGGTTTTTCGTCGTGGGAGAAAGGAGCCGCGGCAAACGCGACGGCAGAAGCTGCGCACAGCAAGGGAAGAATGAGGCGGTTATCCATTACCTTTTTTTTGCTCGGCGGTCGACGGGAGGCGGGCGGGCCTTCTCACACTTCTTGTGAGACGCCCAACATACCAACAAGAGGACGCACGGTCAACGGCGAGGTAACAGACTAACTCCGCCTGGTTCTTGGAGTTGCGACACTCACAAATCTTCGGGCTCTGTTCGGAACCGCGCTCTCCGCTGCTTGTGAAATTCTTCACAAGCGATTATTTTCTCTCCCAGAATGGAAGACGAAAAACGGCCGCAACCGAGCTCCAAAAAGACTCTGGCCGGCGCCGATTTCGCCGGCGTCGGGATACAGTTTGCGGTCGCGATCATCGCCTTCCTCTTCGCCGGCCAGTGGCTAGATAACCGCCTCGGCACCAACGGATTGTTCACCATCGCCGGAGTGTTCCTGGGGGGCGGCGCCGCCTTCTACAACATGTACCGCAAGATCACCGCGGCGCAGCGGCGTGACGACGAAGAGAGAAAAAAACGGTGACGAATACCAGAGCGCTGGCATTCTTCGCCGGTGTGTCCGCCGCTCTCATCATCGTTGCCACAATCATCCTGCGGACCTGGTTCAGGACGGTGGAGCAGCACCACGCGATGCTGATTTCCGCTGGACTGGCTTTCGCAGTACAACTCGGCTCCTACGCCCTGCTGCGACCGGCGCGGCCGGGCAGAGGAGCACCGGGCGAACTGATCATACGCTGGGGGATAGGGGCTGTTTTGAGATTGTTCGTGCTGATACTGTACGCGCCGCTGGCGAGAATAATGAACCTCTCGCTCGATGCGGCGCTGGTAAGTCTGGTGACGTTCTTCTTTTTGACGATGATGGCCGAACCACTGCTGCTCGAATATGATCGCTGACTCACAAGACTTCATAACTCCGCACATCACCGACGGGCACACGCTCGATTACCCGTGTTTCCACACGGGCTTCGTTTGCGAGTACGAGCTGCCGCGCTGGGATCCGATCCACATCGGCCGCTTCGCCATCGACATCTCGCCAACCAGGCACGTCGTGATGCTCTGGCTTGCCGCGCTCCTCTGCATCATCACGACTCTGTTGGCGCTCCGGGCGCACAATCGCAAAACGCGCGAAGGGAAGGCGCCCAGCGGCCTCGGGAACGGACTGGAGGCGCTGGTTCTATATCTGCGCAACGAAGTAGTCATCCCCAACGTCGGCGCGCACGGCAACGGCTACGTACCGTACCTACTCACGCTCTTCTTCTTCATCCTGTTCGCCAACCTGCTCGGCCTCGTTCCCTACGGCTCGACTGCCACCGGCAATATCTCCGTCACTGCGACGCTGGCGATCGTGACGTTCATCGTGATCGAGATCGCCGGCATCAAGGCGCAGGGGAAGGCGTACATCAATACCATAATATTCTGGCCGCACGACATGTCGCTCGGCATGAAGCTCTTCATCTCGCCGATTCTTACGCCGATCGAGATCATGGGAAAGCTCACGAAGCCGTTCGCGCTGGCGATCCGTCTCTTCGCCAACATGACGGCGGGCCACATAGTGCTGCTCGCCCTGATCAGCCTCATCTTCACCTTCGGGAGCTGGCTGCTCGTCCCGGTGCCGATTCTAATGGCGCTCGGTATCTCGATTCTGGAATTGTTCGTCGCACTTCTGCAGGCGTACATCTTCACGCTTCTTTCCAGCGTGTTCATTGGATTGATCCGGGAAGGAGCGCACTGACGCGGAGCTTGCTCAACTTCGCATAGGTATCCGGCCGAGCGGGCTGGAGATGTCCGTTGGGATTTGGTCCCGGTGACGGACAGCGACCGGAAGGTCGCGAGCATGACATATCACGATTGTGAAAGGGGAATAAAAATGGTCTCGATCTTTCCGCTCCTTCAGGCTGTGCCCAACGTGGGCAGCTACACCAGCCAATACACGGGGGCATGGGCAATGCTCGGCGCTGGAATTGGCGCGGGTCTCGCCGTTATCGGCGCGGGCATTGGTATCGGTCGCCTCGCCGGACAGGCGATGGACGGCATGGCGCGCCAGCCGGAGATGGCTGGCCGCATTCAGAACGGCGCGATCATCTTTGCCGCGCTCATCGAGGGAGCCGCGCTGTTCGCGATCGTCATCTCGTTCATGATTCAGGGCAAGTTCTAATAAGCTTTACGCAATGGATCGTGGCGGAGCCGCCACGATCCATTGCTACACTCTCGCGCCACAAGGGATAGCAACGTCATGACCACTCTCATTTTCGCACTGCTCCAGCACGGCGTCGTAGCTCCGGAGGAGTCCACCCAGGCGGTGAATCTCCTCTCGCTGAAGGGCGGACTCATGTTCTGGACGCTCGTCGTCTTCCTGTTCCTTTTCTTCATTCTCGGCAAGTTCGTGTTCCCAAAGATCACGGCCGCGGTCGAGGCACGCGAGAAAGCGCTCGAGGAAGCTATCGAAGGCGCCAAGCGCGATCGCGAGGAAGCAGCGCGCGCGTTGGCCGAGCAGCTGCGGCAGATCGAAGCTGCCCGACTGGAGGCGCAGAAGATCATCGTCGAAGGGCGACAGGTCGGGGAGAAGCTCCGCGCCCAGATGATCGAAGAGACCCACGCGCAACAGCAGCAGATGCTGGAGCGCGCGCGTCGCGAGATCGAGCAGGAGAAGGAGCGCGCGATCGCCGAGATGCGGCGCGAAGCGATAGAGCTTGCCATAGCGGGCGCGAGCAAAGTGATCGAGACGAACCTCGACGACGAGGCGAACCGGAAGATCGTCGAGCGCTTCCTGGCTTCGATCCCGGCGACAGAGGTGAAGCGCGGATGAACGACGCGACCATCGGCCGCAATTACGCCGAGACTCTGCTGACTCTCGCCAAGAAGAGCGGGGAAGAGGAGGAGTGGGGTGCGCTCATCGAGGCCATCGCTGTCGCCATGCAGGAGGATCGGACGCTCAAGACGTTCCTCGAGTCGCCGAAGCTCGCCGCCTCGCAGAAGATAGAAATCCTGGCACGGGCGCTGGGCAAGCGGGTTCCACCGGTCTTCCTGCGCTTTCTGGAGATCGTGGTTTCCAAGCGCCGTCAGATGCTCATTCCCGAGATAGCATCGGAGTATCGCGCGCTGATCGACGAGTCCGAGGGGAGGGTGCACGCCAACGTCACCGTCGCACGCGAGCCGGCTGGGCCGGAGAAGGACGCGCTGGCTAGACAGCTGTCGCGGGTGCTCGGAAAGCGCGTGGTGCCTCACATCACGCTCAACCCGGCGATTCTGGGGGGCCTGATAGTGAAGATCGGAGACACCGTCATGGACGGTTCCGTGAGGCGCCGGCTGGCCACGCTGAGGAGCAGGATGCTGGCGACGGTCACGCGATAGCCGGGTAGGTTCGGAGCCCAGCAAAACGATCAGGTTGGGCGTATTTATTGAATGGCCGCAGTTCGGTGCGGCCTTTTCTTTTTGACCAATTGGTTCGGCTTCGCATACATATGGTAAACAACGGAAAGGCGCCGATGAGACTCATCTCCGCTACAACGCTGGCGTTGCTGCTCGCTGTCGGATCGGGCGCGGGAGCACAGGTGAGGACCGGACTCCAACCCGGACTAACCCGCGGACCCGACAACGCCCGCAAGATCTCCCTTGCCGAGGCAATACGGCTGGCGCAGCAGAACTCGCCGGAGGCAATCCAGGCCGAGGGGACCGAGAGAACCAGCAAGGCTGCCAAGGTGTCGGCGATTGGAGCAATCATGCCCAGCGCGACGCTCAGCGCAGGGCGGGTGATTCAATTCGGCGGCGGCCAGACCCGCGTCAACCAGAATGGCGAGACGGTCGCAATCGCGGCTGCGCCGACCAACAGCACTGGCCTCTCGATGAACATGACGCTCTTCGACGGCGGCCAGCGGCTCTACAACCTGCGCACCGCGAAGTCCCAGATCGAAGCAGCTGAAGCCAACCGTGTAGCGGTGAAGTACAACGTCGCGCTAAGCGTGAAACAGCAGTACTACGCCGTGCTCGCCGCGATCGAGAGCGAGGACGCGGCCATGCTCCAGATGGCCCAGGCAAACGAGCAGTTCAAGACATCGATCGCTAAAGTGCGGGCCGGCGTCGCCACGAGATCGGATTCGCTGCGCGGCGTGATCCAGGTCGGGAACGCTCAGCTGGCGCTTATCACGGCGCAGAGCAGCAAGGAGGCGGCGGACGCTGCGCTCACGAGACTGGTCGGCTCAGAGCAGCCGGTGACGGCGGATCCAACGTCGATTCAGGAGAACATGGCCGCGCTCCCCGACAGCGGGGAGCTCGCGGTTCTCGCCAAGACCGGCCCGGCGGTCCAGCAAGCGCGTGCAAACGTCGAAGCGGCACAGGAGTCGAGAAAGGCATCGAAGACGACTTATCTCCCCTCATTGAGTGCGAGCTATTCGCGCACCGGCAGCGGCACGGATCCACGGTTCGGCCTGGGAAATGATCCGTTCGCGTACAATGGGCGGCTCTCCTTTTCGCTCTCATATCCGCTATTCAACAACTTCCAGCGCGAGGAACAGGTCGTGCGCGCGAAGGTTGCGGAGATCAACGCGAAAGCGACCTTTCGCGACACGGAGCTCGGGGCACAGGAGTCGCTGACTCAGAACATTGGGGCTCTACGCAGCGCATCGCAGCGAGTCGCGGTGCAGGCGGCTTCGGTCGCGGCGGCGGAAGAGGACGTTCGTGTCCAGCAGCAGCGTTACAACATTGGAGCATCCGTGCTTCTCGACCTGATCACTTCACAGGTGTCACTCGCGACGGCGCAGCAGGCGCTGATCCAGGCGCGCTACGATTATAGAATTGCGAGAGCGCAGCTCGAGGCGCTCATTGGGCGGGAGCTCCAATGAAACGCCGCCTGATTGCGGTAGCGATCGTAGTCGCGCTCGGTGCCTGCAATAAGAGCACTGACCCCGCCGTCACGATCGAGACCGCGCCCGCGGAGCGGCGCAGCATTGTGCTGAGTGCGCAGGCGAACGGCACGGTGGAGCCCGTCGATGTCGTCGAGGTCAAGTCGAAGGCGTCGGGGACGATTGTCCGGATGCCGGTCGATATCGGCTCCAACGTGAAGACGGGCGATCTGCTCGTTCAGATCGACCCGCGTGACGTGCAGAATCAGTATGACCAGGCGGCGGCGGATCTCAGCTCCTCTACGGTGTCGAGAGCGGTAGCGCTGGCTCAGCGTAACAGATCCGCGGATCTCTACCAGCAGAAGATCATCACCGCGCAGGAGATGGAGCAGGCGACGCTCGCCTTCGCGAACGCAGACGCCGCAGTGATCAAGGCGCGGACGAATCTATCCATCGCGCGGGTGAGACTGCAGGATGCGACCGTACGCGCGCCGACGAACGGGACCATAATCGAACGGCCCGTATCGGAAGGAACGGTCATAACCTCCGCGACTACTTCGGCGAGCGGGGGCACGACCATCATGAAGATGGCCGACCTCAGCAAGGTGAGAATGCGCGCGTTCGTGAACGAGACCGACATCGGCAACGTGAAGCCGGGGCAGACCGCCACGGTCACCGTGGATGCGTTTCCCAACCGGAGGTTCATCGGGATCGTCGAGATGGTCGAGCCGCAGGCAGTCGTGCAGTCCAGCGTGACGATGTTCCCGGTGCTAGTGAGTCTGAGCAACGCGGATGCCGCTCTCAAGCCGGGAATGAACGGGGCAGTGGTGATGGACATTGCGCGCAAGGACAATGTGCTGGCGGTGCCGAGCGACGCGATTCGGAACGCGCGCGACGCGGCAACGGTCGCACCGGTGCTCGCAGTGAACCCCGACACTCTGAAAGCGCTGCTAGCGGCGGGTCGCCGCGGGGGGCCGGGTGGAGCTGGCCGCACAGCGTCGTCGACTGCTTCGTCCGCAGGCGTGTCGGACACAACGAGACGCGGCCGATTCCGTGGCGGCGCGAGCTCGACGCCGGGAAGCTTCAGCAGAACCGGAGCGGGCGGGGGCGCCGCATCGAGCGCCGGCTCGTTTGGTGCCGGACAGGCGGCCGCTGGCACCGGCACCGGCACCGGCGGGGGCGGGGGCGGGCGGGCCGGCATGCAGGTAGTATTCGTAAAGAAGGATGGTAAGTACGCTCCGCGCGTCGTCCGCGTGGGCATCAGCGATTTCGACTATACGGAGATCCTGAGCGGAGTCAATCAGGGCGAACAGGTCGCGCTACTCGGCGCGGCGCTGCTCCAGGCTCAGCGTGAGCAGCAGCAGCAGCGAATCAGAGCAGGTACGGGTGGCGGGTTGCAGCAACAGACAACGCCCGCGGCTGGAACCGGCGGCGGTGGCGGCGGTCGTCCAGGTGGGAATTAGGCCAGGGAGGAACGGACATGCTGCTAGGTGAGACCATAGGCGTAGCGCTGGGAGCGCTCAGGGCCAACAAGCTGCGGTCATTCCTCACGATGCTCGGCGTGGTCATCGGCGTTGGAGCGGTGATCGCAGTCGTCGCATTGGGACGCGGCGCACAGCAATCGGTGAACGCCCGCATCTCGGCGCTCGGAACGACCCTGCTCACGGTAAACCCGGGGCAGATTTTCGCACCGGGCGGCGTCGCGTCCGGCGGTGATCGCGCCGTGATGAAAGTTTCCGACGCGCGAGCGCTCGACTCGGCCGGGTCGGCGATCGCCGCGGTCGAGCCCGAGATGCAGAAGAATCTTCAGGTGCAGTATCTCAACACGAACACCAATACGACGGTGCTGGGAACGACGCCCAACTATCTCGAGGTCCGGAAGTACACCATCGCCCAGGGGAAGATGTTCACAGAGGGCGATGATCGGGCGAGCCGGCGCGTTGCCGTTCTCGGGGCGGCAGTGCCGGACAATCTCGGCGTGCCGGCGGTGAGCCTCGTCGGGCAGAACGTCCGCATCGGGGGATTCCTGTTCGAGGTTATCGGTGTCCTCGCCAGCAAGGGAACCACCAGCGGATTCGGCAATCCGGATGATCAGGTGCTGGTCCCGATCACGACGGCGCAGTTCCGCGTATTCGGCAGCGACAGGCTGCGGCAGATTGGAATACTAGCCGCGTCGGAAGCGGAGATTCCGACCGCAATGGCGCAGATTCAGCGGACGCTGCGGCGCGAGCACAGGCTGCGGGTAGGCGTGCCGGACGATTTCCAGATCCGGAACCAGGCCGACTTCCTCAACACGCTCGGTGAGACGACTCAGATCTTCACGTTTCTTCTCTCGGGGATCGCCGCAGTGAGCCTTCTCGTCGGTGGCATCGGCATCATGAACATCATGCTGGTGTCGGTCACCGAAAGAACGCGCGAGATCGGCGTGAGAAAGGCGCTAGGCGCGACGCCGAAGAACATCCTGCTCCAGTTCCTGATCGAAGCGGTGGTTCTTTGCCTGCTGGGCGGACTGGGCGGAATCTTTTTCGGCTGGGCGGGAGCGTTGGCGCTGGCGAAGTTCGGGAACTTCAATACGTCGGTGGCACCATCGTCGATTCTGCTGGCGTTCTTTTTCTCCGGATTTGTCGGGATACTGTTTGGTGTGTGGCCGGCGAGAAGGGCGGCGGGTCTGGATCCGATTCAGTCGCTTAGGTACGAATAGAGTAGGGCCGCGGCGTAGAGCCTGTCCGCCTGTTCCCATCCAGAATACCGAAGCAGGGAGCGACCGGCTTTGCAGCTGATAGCTGGTCAGCTTTGATACTGGCGCGAGAGTTGTCGAAAGGTCTGACATCGGTCGTTTCGTCGAGATCTCGCGGAAGTCCGTTTGAACTCGCCGCCTGCGCCAATCCGGACTCCGCGCCTCGCGGCTGAGCTGCCGTCCGCACCTTCCATCGCCCCTTACGAGCGGCGGTTCGCTTTCCTAGGTTAGGAGCCCCACCGAAGAGACTCAGGAGCAGGGGCGTTACGAGAGGATGTAATTCGAGAATTTCCGTTGCGTTGACGTTGTTGCTTGGCGTCTCGCTCCCGTCCGCTGTCGCGGCGCAGGTTC
>Ga0184605_10000551_pt1 | contig 11184 bp, 10 predicted proteins | sample PLM0_30_coex_FD_132995 | JGI IMG/M metagenome (GOLD analysis project Ga0184605, IMG submission 132995) | Groundwater sediment microbial communities from an aquifer in East River, Colorado, USA - PLM0_30_coex | ecosystem: Environmental > Terrestrial > Soil > Riparian zone | place: USA: East... | reverse complement strand
TGGTACTCCCAGGGGGACATCTGTTCGAGCATGTCGAGCTGGCCGGTGATCAGCTGCAGCGCAAGGCCGGCGCGGCGGAGGAGCCGGAGCGCCGGCGCGATCTCCTCCCGCTCGAGCAACGCGACCGCCTCCGCGGTCTCGGCCGAAGCGAGCTTGAGCCAGAGCTCCGAGGACTGGTGCACGGTCTGGAAGAGGAGCTCGTCTGTCCGCAGATAGCGCTCATAGTCGCTCGCGCCCTTGCCCGCAAGGATTGGCTGAGAAAAGTCCTCGATCTCGCCTGCCGCCTTGGCGCTCGCCACGCTGAAAAGGATACTGCGCTCTGCCTCGCAGGACTACGGGGTCCCGCCCGAGAGAATCGTGCGAAGCTTCGCCTCGTCGATGTTGCCACCGGAGACGACGCAGACCACCTTGCCGGTTCCTCCCCGCCGGGCGAGCGCCGCCGCGAGCGCGAGGGCGCCTGCGCCCTCGGCGACGATTCGGGCGCGGTTGATGAGCAGGCGAACCGCCGCCGCGGCATCGTCGAGTGGCACGGCGAAAGCGCCGGCGAGCACTTCGCGGGCGAGCGGCCACATCTTCGGCAGCACCCGCGGAGAGCCGGAGCCGTCGACGAACGAGGGCGTTCCGGCCACCTCGCGCGGCTCTCCCGCCTCGAGCGATGCCGTCAGCGCGGCCGCGGGCTCGGGCTCGACCGCGTAGACCGGCACTCCCGGGTCGAGGGCCCGGACGGCGCTCGCGATCCCGACACTGAGGCCTCCTCCGCCGAACGGGACGAGGATCGCATCCGGGTCTGGCAGGTCTTCGAGGATCTCGATCCCGATCGTTCCATTGCCGGCCATCACGGCTTCGTCCTCGACCGGATGCACGAAGCGTCCGTCCGCGACGGGAGTGCTGGACGTGGCGATCGCCTCCCACCACTCCTCGTACGGCACCTTCACTACCTCTCCGCCGAGGCGCTCGATCGCGGCCAGCTTCGTCTCCGCGGCGGTCTCGGGCACGACCACCGTGCAGCGCACGCCGAGCTCCCGCGCGGCCCAGGCGACTCCCTGGCCCATGTTCCCCGCGCTCGCGGTGACGACTCCGTCCGCGAGCTCGCTTTGCGGAATCTGCTTGACGGCGTTGAGCGCGCCGCGCAGCTTGAACGAGCCGATCGGCTGCAGGTTCTCGAGCTTGAGGTAGATCTCCGCTGGGGCGTCGGGAACCTGGAGCCGGACGAGCGGCGTACGCAGGACCGCCCCGGCGATCCGCTCCCGTGCGGCCTTGATCTCGTCGAGCTCGATCACAGCTCGACGCGCTGGCCGGACCCCGTCTCGGTGGCGCGGCGGTAGAGATGCTCGACGGCAGCGAGATCCTCCACGGCGAGGCCCAGGGATTTGAACAGCGTCAGCTCTTCGGCGTCACGGCGTCCTTCGGCCGCGCCCGTCAGCACCTCGCCGAGCTCGGCGCGCACCTCGCGCGGGCCGATCTCGTCCGCGGCGAGGAGGTAATCGCCCGCTTCGGCGTAGAAGGACTCTCGGCGGTCGGCGAAAAGCGCCGCCGTCGCCACCGTCGCGGCGTCGATCTCGCGCGCGGTTGCGACGCTGGAGCCGACAGCGTTGATGTGGGCGCCCGGTGCGAACCATTCACGGTCGACGATCGGCTCGGGCGACGAGGTCGTGGTGGCGCCGACGTCGGCGTCGGCGACGGCTTCTCGAGCCGAAGAAACGACTTCGACGGGGAAGGGCACGTCGGCGTCCTCGGCGACCGACCGCGCATGGGCTTCGGTCCGGCCCCAGATTCGAGCCGAGTTGAACTGGCGGACGGCCGCAAGCGCCTCGAGGTGCGCCCGCGACTGAATTCCGGCGCCAAGGATCGCCAGCCGGGTGGAGTCCGTGCGGGCGAGCGCGCGGGTTGCGACGGCGGAGACCGCCGCCGTGCGAATCGCGGTCACGGCTCCGGCCTCGACGATCGCCAGCGGCGCTCCGGTATCGCCATCGAAAAGCGTCACCGTCCCGAAGTGCGACTCGAGCCCTCTGGCGCGGTTGCCGGGGAAGATGCAGACGACCTTGATCCCGTAATCAGGCTTCGGCGCGGAGCGGTGGGCGGCCATCAGCCCCATCAGGCTCGGCTCCTGCGGCGGCCGCATGACGGTCCGGAGCGGATGCCAGACGTCCCCCTTCGTCAGGTCGACCAGGGCCCGCTCCATCACCTCGATGCAGTCGCTGACCGGGAGCAGCTCCCGGACCTCGGTGTGCGAGAGGACGACGACCTCCATCAGCGGAATAGTGACGCGAGGTCGTCGCGCCGCGCTTCGTCCAGCTCCACGTCGAGCGCGGCGAGCGCCGAGCGGAGGTGCTCCGTCCTGCGCGGCCCGACCACCACGGCGGTGACGTCCGGCTGGGCGAGCAGCCACGCGAGCGCCAGCGTGGCGGGCTCGGTCTCGAGCTCGTCCGCCTCGGCGCGGAAAGCATCCAGGGCTCGGAAGGTCGGTTCCGACGCCAGCTGCTCGTACGGTTCCGGCCGCAGCATCATCCGCGAGCCCGTGGGATACGGGGCGTCTCGCGTGTACTTGCCCGTCAACCAGCCGCCCGCGAGCGGGCTGAAGGGCGTGAAACCGAGACCCTCGCGCCGGCAGATCTCGCGCACGCCGTCCTGGGCGTCCGGCCCGAGCAGGTTCAGCTCGTTCTGGACCCAGGCGTAACGAGTCAGTCCGTGCGCGTCGCTCGCCTCCAGCGCCTCGAGCAGCTGCTCGGGCGTGGTGTTGCTGGCGCCGACCGCCTCGACCTTGCCGTCGTGAGCGAGCTGGTCGAGAGCCTGGAGCGTCTCCAGGATCGGCGTTTCGGGATCGGGCTCATGTGTGAGGTACATCTGGACGCGGTCGACGCCCAGCCGCTCGAGGCTGCCCGCGTTCTCCCGCAACACGCGCTCGCTCGAGAGGCCGCGGTCATCGGCGTCGCCGGTCACCGACCAGAAGACCTTGGTGCTCAGAACCACGTCGGCGCCACGGTCCCGCCGCCAGCGGCCGACCCAGCTCTCGCTGCGGCCGCCACCGTAGGAGGCCGCGGTATCGAAGAAATTGACTCCCGCCGCCCAAGCCGCGTCCATCAGAGCGAACGCTTCCTGCTCGCTCTCGCCGCGCCCGAAGAGCTCCGGCGCCGACCCGACCCCGCCGAAGTTGCCACAGCCGAGCCCGATTCGCGAGAGCTCCATCGGCGTCCGGCCGAGTCGCCGGTACTCCACGGCGGGAGCCTATCGCCGCCCCGCCCAAGGCGCTCGCTTGCGACGCCGACTGGAGAACGACACCTCCGTTTGCAGGCACGGACCGCGCCTGCATACGATTGCCGCGATGCTGCTGAGGGACGTCGGCTACGCACGCCCAGGCACGACCGACGAGGCGCTGGGTCTGCTCGCGGAACACGAAGGCGCTCGGCCGCTCGCCGGCGGACAGACGCTGATCAACGTGATGAAGGCCCGCGCGGCAGCTCCCGACGTGCTCGTCGACCTGAACGGAATCAACGAGCTGAAGGGGATCGAGCTCGGCTCCGACGGGACGCTCGAGATCGCGCCGATGACGACGACGTCTCAGCTGATCGCCTCGCAGGAGGCCCGTGCCAGGCCGATCCTCGCCGAGGTGTGCTCGCAGATTGCCGACATCCAGGTGCGAAACCGCGGGACGGTCGGCGGCAACATCTGCTCGAGCGACCCGACGAATCACCTCCCGCCGCTGATGGTCGCAATCGGCGCCGAGCTGACGATCGCCGGCCCGTCCGGCGAGCGAACCGTCCCGGCGGACGCGTTCTTCCTCGGCGTCTACATGACCGCGGTCGGCCCGGACGAGCTCTTGACGAAGATCACGGTCCCGCCGGGGCGGAGCGACGGCTTCGCGTCGGTCGCCGTCGGCAGGGATGGCACCTGCATCGTCAACGCGGCGGCGTCCGCGAACGCCGAGCTTCGGGTAGTGCTCGGCTGTGTCAGTGCCGTGCCGGAGATCGTCCGCCCGGAGTCGGCCGATCCGGATGCGGTGCGTTCGGCGGTTCAAGCGGCACAGCTCGAGCCGCCGAGCGACGTGCACGCCTCGACCGAATACCGGCACGCCCTGGCAGAGGTCGTCGCCGTCCGGGCGGCGACGCAAGCGACCGAGAGAGCGGGGGGCTGAGTGGAGGCAGGTCGGGCGGCGCCGGCGACGAGCAGGATCACCGTCGAGATCAACGGCACGATGTACGAGCGCGAGGTGGAGGCGCGTCGGCTGCTGATTCACCTGATCCGTGACGACCTCGACCTGACCGGCTCCCACGTCGGCTGCGACACCGGCAACTGCGGCGCGTGCAGCGTGATCTTCGACGGGACACTTGTGAAGAGCTGCATGCTTTTGGCCGTCCAGGCCGATGGGGCGTCGATCGAGACGGTCGAAGGGCTCGCGGACGGCGAGCTTAGCCCGCTTCAGCAGGCCTTCAGCGACCACCACGCGCTGCAGTGCGGCTACTGCACTCCCGGGATGCTGATGAGCGCGACGGCGCTGCTACGGGACAACCCGAGTCCCTCGGACGAAGAAATCGCGAAGGCAATTCAGGGGAACATCTGCCGCTGCACCGGCTACTGGAACATCGTCAAGGCCATCAAGGTGGCGTCGGGCCAGGAGGTCGGTACGTGAGCGAGACGACCGTCGCTCCCGAGCAGACCGAAGTCGAAGAGGCCACGCGGGAGACCTGGAGCGGCCAGAACGTCCCGCGCAAGGAGGACAAGCGGCTCGTCCAGGGCGAGGGCGTCTTTTTCGACGACGTCAAGCGCCACAACATGGGCTACGTCCACTTCGTCCGCTCGCCGTATGCCCACGCGAAGATCCGTTCCGTCGACGTCTCGGCCGCGCTCGACCAGCCGGGCGTCTACGGGACGCTGACCGGCGACGAGGTCGCCACCCTCACCGACCCGTTCTTCCAGATCTCCTCGCCGCCGGGTGCGCACCTCAAGGACTACTGCCTCGCGGTCGGGAAGGTGCGGTTCGTCGGCGAGCCGGTTGCCGCCGTCGTCGCCGAGACGCGCGAAGGCGCCCGCGACGCTTCGGAGCTGATCGAAGTCGATTACGAGCCGCTGCCGGCGATCAACGATGCGCGCCGCGCGCTCGACGACGAGGCCCCGGTCCTGCACGACCAGGCCGGGACGAACCTGACCTGGGAGGGCGTCTTCGAGTGGGGAGATCTCGACGCCGCGTTCGCCGGGGCCGACAGGGTCGTCAAGATCTCGGAGCTTCACTTCGACCGCTTCAACTCGACCCCGCTCGAGTGCAACGGCTCGCTGGTCGAGTACAACCGCGGCACCGGCCAGTGGACGATCATCACGAACAACCAGTTCCCCGGGTTCGCCGCGATCATGATGGGCCCGGCGATGCGCGTGGGGCTCGACAAGCTCCGGTTCGTCACGCAGGACATCGGCGGCGGCTTCGGCAACAAGATCACGACGCACCCGCAGCTGGTCGCCTGCTGCCTGCTGGCGCGCAAGCTCAACCGGGCGGTCCAGTGGACGGAGTGGCGGACCGACTTCCACCTCTCGATGTCGCACGGGAACGAGCGCTGGTTCCTCGACACGGAGGTCGCGGTGAAGAGCGACGGGACGCTGCTCGGCTTCCGCACGACCGCGCTGGACGACGCGGGCGCCTGGCTGCGCTACGAGCCGCTCGGCGGCGTGATCTGGGCGCAGGTGACGCCGGGTATGTACCGCTGGCGGAACATTCGGCTCGATTTCAGGCAGGTGGTGACCAACAAGGCGCCGGTCTCGCCGAACCGCGGCTATTCGCGGATGCAGCACCTCTGGTTCACCGAGCGCGTGATCGACATCGTCGCGAGCGAGCTCGAGCTCGACCCGGTCGAGGTGCGCAAGCGCAACTACATCAAGGCCGACGAGATGCCGTACGAGACTCCCAACGGCTGCATCTACGACTCCGGCGACTACGCGAAGATGCTCGACGTCGCGCTCGACCTGATCGGGTACGACGGGCTCGAGTCGCGGCGCGCCGGCGCCGAGCAGCGGGGGAAACTGCTCGGGCTCGGAATCGGCTCGACGCTGGACTCGGGTACGAACAACTTCGGCCAGTCGCGGCTGATCAACCCCGACCTGCAGTTCTCCGGCAATAACGAGGTCGCGACCGTGAAGCTCGACCTGTTCGGCGAGATCGTGGTCACGCTCGGCACGACCCCGCAAGGACAGAGCCACGAGACGACCGCGGCCCAGGTCGTCGCGGACATCCTCGGCTGCTCGGTCGACGACGTGAACGTCCGAGCCGGGCACGACTCCTACTGGAACTCGCACGCCGGCTTCTCGGGAACGTACGCGAGCCAGTTCGCGGTCACCGGCCTAGGTGCCGTCAAGGGAGCGACCGAGATGCTCGCCGGGCAGATGCGCAAGCTTGCGTCAGTCGTGCTCGCCTGCTCGCCGGAGGACATCGAGCTCGCCGAAGGGCAGGCGCGGATCAAGGGCAACCCCGAAGCGGCACTTCCGTTCATGGCCCTTGGCGCGATCATCAACGCGAACAACGCCGGGCTGCCCGAGGACCTCGACGTGACACTGAACTGCCGCTACGTCTACAGGCCACCGTTCGAAGTGCCGGACATCGAGCGCAAGTACGGCAACCTGACGCTCACCTACGCGGCGCAGGTTCACGCCGCGCTCGTCGAGATCGACCCTGAGACCGGGGTATACGAGGTCGTCGACTACGCAGCGGTCGATGACTGCGGCAAGCGGATCAACCCGCAGGTGGTCGAAGGCCAGGTGATGGGCGCGACGGCTCAGGCGCTCGGTGCGGCGACGCACGAGACGTTCCCCTACGACGAGGACGGGAACCTGCTGACGCCCAACTTCTACGACTACCACGTTCCGCATGCGCTCGACATGCCGCCGCTCAAGACGGGTTACATCGAGAGTGCGTCGCCGTTCACCTCGCTCGGGACGAAAGGGATGGGCGAGGGCGGGGGCGCCGGCATCCACGCCGTCTGCGCGGCGCTGCAGGACGCGCTTCGCCCCCGGGGGAGGCCGATCGTCCACGACAGCTTCAATCCGTACGAGCGGGTTTGGGAGATGCTGCGCGAGCCCGACGCCTCCCGCGCCCGGGTCAGCGTGGAATCGCGGTGAAGGTCGCCGGCGAACGCTCGTTCGCGGCTCCCCGTGAAGCTGTCTGGGTCGTGCTCAACGACCCTGCTTCGATGGCGAAGACGATTCCCGGCGTCGAGAGCTTCGACGTTCAGGACGAACGCCATTGGAGCGCGAAGGTGAAGATTCCGCTCAGCCTCGGCGCCCTGCACATGACGATGAACATGGAGAAGACCGAGGAGCGCGAGCCGGAGTTGGCGCGCCTCGCGATCAAAGGCACCGGCGTCGGCGCGATCCTGAGCATGACGACCGCCTTCAATCTCAGCGAGGCCGGCGGTGGGACGCGGATGGAGTGGGAGGCTGACGTAACAATCGCCGGCCCCGTTGGGTCGATGGGCCACCGAGTGCTCCAGCCGATCGTCAACCAGCAGGTCCAGCACGTGCTGACCGCGCTTGACCAGCAGGTGACGGCGGCCGGGTCCGAGCGTGGCGATTCGGCCGGCGGCGCCAGCGGCATGGCTGGTGCCGAGCCGCCCGCCACAGAAGCCCCTTCGCCCGCGGCTTCCGACCTCAAGGATTACGGCGAGCCGGCGGAGAGCTCGCCCGAGCTCGAGCCCGATTCGGGCTCGAGCGGGGCGGACGAAGGCGTCGCTCCGCTGGCACCCGAGACCTACGAGCCTGAGCCCGAGGGGCCGACGACCTCGACCGAGGACTAGCCTCCAAACCGTGGCCCAACCGTTTCGGATCGGGGTCATGCAGCTCACCATGGAGCCGCTCGACGAGATGGTCGCGTCGGCGCGCGCGATGGACGAGGCAGGCATGGACACGATCTGGCTCGCCGAGGCGTATCCCTGGTGGCGGAAGCATGGGATGGAGGCGCGCTCCTCGACGGTTGCCTCGGCCGTCATCGCGGGAGCGACGGAGCGGCTGACGATCGGCTGGGGGATCATCTCCCCCTTCACGCGCCACCCGGTCCAGGTCGCGATGGACGCCCGGGTCGTGCAGGAGGCAGCCGGCCCCGGCCGGTTCATCCTCGGTTTCGGGACGTCGAAGATCTTCCTCAACAACGCCCGTCTGCAGACCTCAAAGACGCTCGGGCCGATGCGCGACGCAGTCGAGATCGTCCGCGGCGTGCTTTCCGGCAACGCGTTCGAGTACGAAGGCCCCAAGTGGAGCGCCGATGTGCCGGCGCTTCAGACCGGCGCCCATACGCCGCGGGAGGTACCACCGGTGTACATCGCGGCGACGGCGCCGAAGATGCAGGCGCTCTCCGGCGAGATTGCGGACGGCTGCCTGACGCCCTCGATCACGACGCCCGCCTTCGTCCGCTACACCCGCGAGAACGTCGCCGCCGACATCGACATCGGCTGCACGATCGTCGCCTCGATCCACGAGAACGATCGGGATGCCGGCCGTGACGGCGCGCGCGAGATCGCAGCCATGTACCTGGCGAACAAGGTCCAGAACATTCAGGGCTCGGCTGACACGCTCCTCGATCTTGCCGGGATCGAGCAGGACGAGATCCGCCCGGTCGCCGAGGCGATGGAGCAGGGCGGCCGGCTCGCCGCGAAGGCCAAGGTCAGCGACGCCCTGCTCGACAAGTGCCGGCCGATCGCGGGCACCCCGGACGAATGCGTCGCTGCGATCGAGGAATACCGGGACGCCGGTTGCACGCACGTGATGCTCGAGCTCTGGGGCGACCGGCGGCACGAACAGATTCGGCTCTTCGGCGAGCGCGTGCTGCCGCGCGTGCGCGCGTGAGCACGCTACGCGTCCAGTTTGGCCGGAGAACTGGGATCGGCATTCCTCTCCCGCTCCAACGAACCGCTCACGAGGTTGCCGTATGAGCATTGACCGGGACAGGCTCGTCGAATGGGCGAGCCGGGCGATCTCGATCCCGAGCTTCACCGGTAGCGAGGAAGCGATGGCCGCATTCATGGCCGACACCTTCCGCGAGCTCGGACTCGACGTTCAGTGGCAACAGGTCGAGGAGGGGCGGGCGAACGTGGTCGGCACCCTCAGCGGGGCCGGCGCCGGCCCGTCGCTGATGTTCAACGGCCACATGGACACGTCGTATTCGGGACAGGAACCCTGGCTCGTCCACGTGCCCGGCTTTCAGCCGGACCCGTTCGTTCGCGACGACCGCCTCTACGGCCTCGGGATCTCGAACATGAAGGGTGCGCTGGCCTGCTACGTCGAGGCGCTTCGAGCCCTGGCCGTGGAGGGCGTGCGGCTGCGTGGTGACGTCGTCATCGCGGCCGTTTGCGGCGAGATCGAGAAGGCGCAGTTCGGCGACGCGCAGGGCGCCGAGTTCCGTGGCTACGCCACCGGCTCGCGCCACCTCGTCACGCACGGGGGCGTCGCGGACATGTGCATCCTCGGCGAGCCCACCGAGGGCAAGGTCGTCCTCGGCCACTTCGGCTCGCTCTGGCTGAGGATCTCGACGAGGGGAAACTTCATCCACACCGCGTTCAGCGAGGGGATGCGCGACCAGAATTCGATCCTGCGGATGCGCGAGGTTCTGGACGCCGTGCTGGAGTGGATCCCGAGCTGGGAGGACGATCCCGAGAACACATATCGCGGCGCGAAAGCGATCGTCAACGTCGGCGCGCTGCAGGGCGGCTTCGGCTGGCGCGTCTCGCGGACGCCTCACCGCACCGATCTCTTTCTCGACATCCGCGTGCCGCCGGGCAAGCCGATGCCGGTCGCGCGGGGCGAGGTGCTCCAGCTGGTGCGCGAGCTCGATCGCCGTTTCCCCGACTACGGCGTCGAGGGGGAGGTCTACGTCACGGCGCCCGGCTCAGAAATTGCCGAGGACCATCCACTCGTGGCGGCGATCGACGATAGTCATGCCGAGGTGTTCGGGGAGCCGCCCGAGCGGGATGTGACCCGCTGGTTCTCCGACGCTTCGGTACTGACTCGCTATGGGATCGAGACCGTCAACTACGGCACCTCCACCGGCCTGCTCGACACCGAGTACGGCGAGAATCTCGACATCGACGGCTTGGTGAAGACGGCGGACGTCTATGCGCGAGCGGCCCGGCGGATCTGCGGGGTCGCCGAATGAAGCTGGTCACGTTCGACGAAGGCCGGGTCGGCGAGCTTCGGGACGGCCAGATCGTCGAGCTCGAGATCCCCTCGATGCGCGCGTATTTCGAAGCCGGGCAGGCCCCGCGGGAGACGGGCGATGTTCACGAGCTCGACGCGGTGAGACTCCGCGCGCCGATCGTGCCGAAGAAGTTCTTCCACACCGCCGGGAACTTCAGAGAGCACGAGGAGGAGTCGAAGCGCGTCGCTTGGTCGCACGAGATCGCGCCCTGGATCGTCTTCTTCCAGAACGTCGACGCGATCATCGGGCCGGACGACCCGATCGTCTACCCGGAGCACCTGACCGAGGAGCTCGACTACGAGCTCGAGCTTGCGGTCGTGATCAGCAAGTCCGGGAAGTGGTTCTCGCCCCAGGAGGCGATGGACTACGTCGGCGGCTTCGTGATCTTCAACGACATCACCGCACGCGACATCCAGCGGCGCGAGATGCGCTCCGGCGTCTTCTCGTTCTGCAAGGCGATCGACACGTTCTGTCCGCTCGGCCCCTGGATCGTCACGGCCGACGAGATCCCTGACGCGCACGACCTGGCGATGGAGCTGCGCGTCAACGGGGAGACGAGGCAGACGTCGCACTCGGGCCGGATGTCGACGACGATCCCCGAGATCCTCTCCCACTACTCGGCGCTCGGCTATAGCGCCGGCGACGTCGTCTCGACCGGAACCGTCTCCGGCGTCGCCGGCTTCAGCGAGGACCCGGCATCGCTCTACCTGAAGCCCGGCGACGTGCTCGAGTGCGAGATCGAGCGCATCGGGGTGCTCCGCAACCCCGTCATTTCGTGGCAGGAGGGGCACGGGGAGCCGGCGCCCCCGCGCGTGCGCTGGTAGCGGTGCCCTGGCCGCGGGACGAAGCGAAGCTTGACCGCGTTCGCGAGGTCGAGAACGGCCGCGGTGGGAAGACCGCCGCTCCAGAAGAACGCGTCGATCTTGCCGTCCTTGATCGCGTCAACCGACGCGTTCACGCTGAGGCTCTGCTTGCGGATGTCCTTGTCGGGATCGATGCCCGCCGCGCGCAGCAGCCGG
>Ga0184605_10000549_pt1 | contig 11190 bp, 10 predicted proteins | sample PLM0_30_coex_FD_132995 | JGI IMG/M metagenome (GOLD analysis project Ga0184605, IMG submission 132995) | Groundwater sediment microbial communities from an aquifer in East River, Colorado, USA - PLM0_30_coex | ecosystem: Environmental > Terrestrial > Soil > Riparian zone | place: USA: East... | reverse complement strand
CGACGTCGCCTATGTGACGGAGCCGAAGATCGACGGGCTTTCGATCAATCTCATCTACGAGGAGGGAGTCTTCGTCCGCGGCGCGACGCGCGGGGATGGAAGGCAGGGGGAGGACGTGACGCCAAACCTGCGCACGATCAAGGCGATCTCGATGCGCATGCAGCGCAACGAAAGTGAGACGCCGCCGTCCTTGCTGGAGGTACGCGGCGAGGTGTACCTCCCGCTCAGTGGCTTCAACCAGCTCAACGAGCGGTTGATCGCGGAGGGAAAGAAGCCGACGCCGAACCCGCGCAATGCGGCAGCCGGTTCGCTGCGCCTCAAGGATTCGACCATCACCGCCGAACGTCCCCTCTCGATCTGGATCCATGGGCTTGGCCAACGTGAAGGCCTGCCTGCGGAGGGACACTGGGAGTCGCTGGAGTGGCTGCGGGCGCACGGGTTCCGCACGAACCCGTACGCGGAACGGCACGAGACCGTCGAGTCTGTGGCCGCGGCGTGCCGTGACTGGGAGAAGCGGCGCATCGAGCTCGACTACGAGATCGACGGGATCGTGATCAAGGTCGATTCCTTTGACCAGCAGCGTCGGCTCGGCGCGTTGCACGACAGGCCGCGCTGGGCGCGCGCTTTCAAGTGGGCGCCGATGACTGCGGAGACGAAGCTGAACAAGATCCACATCCGCGTGGGCCGCACAGGCGCCCTGAACCCGTGGGCGCAGCTCGAGCCGGTCGAGGTCGGCGGCGTCACCGTGTCGCAGGCGACGCTGCACAACGAGGAAGACATCAACCGCAAGGACATTCGCGAGGGCGACAACGTGATCGTCCAGCGCGCCGGCGACGTGATCCCGCAGGTCGTGGGGCCTGTGCTGCCGCATCTGAAGGGCACGAAGCCGTTCAAGATGCCGAAGCAGTGCCCGCTCTGCGGCACGGACGTCGTCAAGCCGGAAGGCGAGGCGATGCATCGCTGCCCGAATCGCGCCTGTCCCTCACGCGGGCTCGAGTCGCTGATCAACTGGGTGCAGGCGGCCGCGGACATCGAAGGAGTCGGCGAGCAATCTGTCCGCCGCTTGTGGGATCTCGGACTCGTGCGCTCGCTCCCCGATCTCTACCGGCTCACGAAAGAGCAGCTGATGGAGCTCGACGGCTACGGCGAGATCTCTGCCACGAGCGCGATCGAGTCGATCGCGGCCTCGAAGCAGGTGCCGTTCAACCGCGTTCTGTTCGGGCTCAACATCCCGGACGTCGGCTGGGTGACGGCGCAGAATCTCGCCCGCCAATTCGAGAACGTCGACCGGCTGATGGCTGCCGCGCAGGAGGACATCCTCGAGGCGGAGGGGATCGGGCCGGAGCGCGCCGAGGCGATCGCGGAATGGTTCTCTGACGAGGCGAACCGGGCGCTCGTCGAGGAGCTGCGCGCGCTCGGCCTTCGCTTCGAGATCGGCGACGAGCTCAAGCCCGTGGAAGGCCCCCTCACCGGCAACACGTACGTGATCACCGGCACGCTGGAGGGCTTCACTCGTGACGAAGCCGCGGCGGCGCTGGAAGCGAAAGGCGCGAAGGTCCTGAACTCGGTGTCCGGCAAGACGACGGGACTGATCGTCGGCGAGGAGCCGGGCAACTCGAAGCTGACGAAGGCGCGCAAGGTCGAAGTCCCGATCCTGTCCGAAGCCGACCTGGTCGGGCTCCTGAAGCGCACGTAGGCGTGACGGAACCGCGCCTATTGACGCAAAAACCGGCTGCGTCGGACCTGTCCGACATGTTCTGACCCGACAGGCGTGGGGTCAGACCCGAAAAGAAGACGTTGCTGTCACGAAAGCGTGACGACTTTGGAACTACGAACCGGCCAGGATTTGCGCGAACCGGTCCTGGGCGCGACGGGCCCACCAGTACGACAGGGGATGGCCGTTCTGCACCACCGCGAACGCGTAGCGCTCGCTGACGTAGCCGGACAGAGACGATGCCGTATCCGTCGTGCCGGTCTTCGCCAGGACGCGCCCGCGTGCCGGCGGCTTGCGTAGACGATCCTGCAACGTTCCGTTCACACCTGCCACCGCCAGGGAAGCAAGTAGAGCCGGGCCGACGGTTGGATCGGCCCAGGCGACCTGCAACAGGCTGCCGAGCGCATTCGCCGTCAAACGGTCGAGTCGCGACAGGCCCGAGCCGTCGACGATGCGCACGCCCGTCATCGGCACGCCGGCCTCAGAAAGCGCCTGTGTGACCACGGCCGCCCCCGCGGCGCTCGTTCCGCGGCCCAGCTCGGTGAGGCCCAGTTGCTTCAACAGCATCTCGGCAGTGAAGTTGTCGCTCTCGCGGTCCATGAAGCGCAACATCGCCCCGAGCGTCGGGGAGGAGACGTTGGCAAGCAGTACCGACCACTCGTCCGCCGCTGCGGCCCGGACGGGACCGGCGACGGCGATGCCGGCCTTCCGCAACGCGTCGCGAAACGCCGTTGCCGCCGCGAGCGCCGGTGAGCGAGTGACGACGCGCCCGACACGCGCGCGGTCGACCACGAGAGCGGAAAGAGGCGGAGACTCGTCGATGAAGAAGCTCGGCTTCCAGCCGGCAACGATACGCCGCGTGTCGTACGCGCTCTCGTCGCCGCTCACTCCTCCCGTCACGCTCCGAATCCCCAACGACTTCACCTGCGCGGCGAGCGCGCGCAGGTCGGCACTGGACAGTGTGGGATCGCCGTTGCCCTTGAGGACGAGCGTGCCCATCCATTGCGTTCCATCTTGCTGGCCTTCGCCGAGCACATCCGTCTCGATCCGGAATGCCGGACCGAGCCGGTCGAGGGCCGCGTACGTCAGCGGCAGCTTCTCGTTCGACGCGGGAGCCAGAGGCCGCCCCGGGTTCTGCTCGAAGAGGACGGCGCCGGAAGCGAGGTCGAGAGCGACGGCGGCCGACCTAGCCGGAGCGACGTGGGGAACAAGCAGCGCACGGGCGAGCCGGCGCTGAAGCTGCGAATCCTGGGTCAGCCCAGCCGGCGTCGCCGCGGGCGCCGCGAGGGCAACCAGCGCGAAGGCGGCGGCGAGAAGACGGCGGCTCATGCGCAATCCATTCTTCGAGCCTGATCGGTTTGGGTCAAGAAGATGGGCCGTTGCAGGGCAGAAGATAGTCCGGGCGGCCCATGCGCATAGAAGGTCCCAGGTTCGATACTTGTTCGGATCCCTTAGATCGAGGTCGAAGCCGCTCATGATTCACGACGAGATCCGCTCGCTGCTCGACGCCCCGCCGAAGGGCGAGGATGCGCCGACCATCGACGCCATCGAGCACACCCTCACGGCCGGCTACGCCCAGGCACTTGCGCTGGAGGCCGAGCGCTGGCGGCTCGAGCGCACGATCGCGGAGGTCGCGGCGAAGCTCGGTGGGAAGCCCCAGCACGACGAGCACTCCGAGCTCACCCAGCTCGGGCAGCGCCTGTCCGCCGCCGACGGCGACCTCAGCAACCTTCGTGTGCTCCTTTCCTCGCTGCGCAGCCGCGCGGACGAGGTCCGGCAGCCCTCTGGCCAACCGGCTAACTAGACGATCCCGCTTCTGACCGCATAAACCGCGGCCTGGATGCGGTTGTCGATCTGCAGCTTCATCAGGATGTTCGAGATGTGATTCTTGACCGTCTTCGGGCTGATGTGGAGCTCGCCGGCGATCATCGCGTTGTCCTTGCCGTTGGCAATCAGCTTCAGGACCTCGATCTCGCGGTCCGAGAGCTCGGCGCGGATCGTGCTCTCGATTTCCGGCTGTGTGCTGGACGCGCGCACGCGCTGTAAGACCTTGGACGCGATCGTCGGCGAGATCAACGACTCGCCGCGAGATGCCGCGTTGATTCCCGCGATCAGCTCCTGGATCGACGAGTCCTTCAGCAGATAGCCGCACGCCCCGGCGAGGATCGCGTCGATCACGTCGTTGTCCTGATCGGAGATCGTGAGCATCACCACGCGGGTGAGAGGTGCGATCGTCGAGATGTGGCGTGTCGCTTCGACGCCGCCCATGCCGGGCATGTTCAGATCCATCACGACGACGTCGGGCGCCACCTCGCGGACGATGTCCAGCGCCTCTTGCCCAGCGGCGGCCTCTCCGATCACGTGCACGCCTTCGTCCTCCAGGAGGTTGCGGAGCCCACTCCTGAAGAGATCGTGGTCGTCGACGATGAGAACGCGGACCTGGGCCAGCGCCTGATCGTCCGCTGTTACGGGCTGACTCATACTGGGCGTCCCTCCCCCGGCGGGCCGACGAAGTTTAGTGGAGGGTGATCGTAACCGTCCGACGGCCCCAGGCAAGGGCTTGGGCCAGGGTCGGGAACCACAGGTCGATCGTCATGCCCTGCACTGCACCTCCAGTATCGGCCGCGACGCCTTCGCCGTACCCGGGGATCGATATCCGGGTGCCGAGGGGGATCACCGCCGGATCGACGGCGACCACTCCGAACCCGACCGGGAGCCCGGTCGCGGTCCTGCCCGGCATTGAGTACCCGGTCGAGGCCACCGTCAGCGTTCGCGGGCCGTTGGTGACCGAAGGGGTGCCGACCCAAGACGGCGGAGCAGCCTGCGACTGCACCGCCTCTGCCTTGGTCACGACCAGCCGAGCGCGCTGATCGAGGGCCCGGATCTGACCGGCGTTCAGGCGCCGCTGCCGCGCCAGGGCGGCGAGATACGAGACCCGCTTGGCCCGTGCCGTCCCGAGCGCTGCCGTCGTCCGCTGCGCTTCTGCCTCGAGAGCCTGGACCTGCCGGATCCGCGCGGCGAGCTCGAGGGCGAGGCCCTGCAGCTTCGTCCGTCCGTCCCTGGCGTCATTCGCCGCCTGGGCGCCCTGGTTGGCGCTCCGCTCGAGCTCGTCGAGCCGCGTCACCGCGTCGTCGAGCGACGCGGCGCCGAGGAGGACGGCGATCGCATCCGGCTCTCCCTCCTCGTACAGCGCTCTCAGACGGTCGCCGAGGAGTCGCTGGGACGCCTTGAGATTGCCGGCGACCACGTCGATCTCCTGCTGGACCCGGTTCCGCTCGAGCCTGAGGCCGTCCGCACGGCTCCGGAGGCCGGCCAACTCGCTCCGGGCCCCCAGGAGGCGCGAATCCAGGGCGTAGAGGCTCAGGAGGGCCGTGCGCGAGCGGGCCGCTACGCCTGGCCGCTGCTGGCGTAGAGAGGGATGAGCTTCCTTTTTCGAGCCCGCGCCTTTGGCCCCAGGGAGAAAGATCCCCACGAGAAGGGCTGCTCCGAGCGCCAGCCCGAGCGCGAAGCGGCTCTCGCTGCGCCAACGCACGGCTCGTGACCCTATCGCAAGCCGGACTTTGTGCGGTCCTAACACATGGAGAAATCGTCACTTTTAGGCTCGGAAAGCGGTTGCAGACATCCGAAGACGTTGCTAGGGTGCGCCACTTGTGACGTACCGGCCCCCTCCGGTGCGCCCGTCGATCCCGTTCGTCCGGCTCACGCCCAGCAGCCGGAGACGACTGGCGCAGGCGTTCGTTGTTGGCATTGCCGCGTTTCTCCTCGTGGCGGCGTCAGCATCTGGAAGTCCGGGCGTCGCCTCCAAGCAGGCGCAAGCGCGGCAGGTCCTCGCCCAGATCCAGAACATCGATGACAGCCTCGGGGTGGCCGTCGAGTCCTACAACCTCGCGAACGTCCGGCTGCGGCAGATCGAGAGCGACCAGCGCGAGAACCGCATCCAGCTAAAGCTGACGCGCGCGAACCTGACGATCGCGCAGGACTCTCTCGCAGCCCGGCTCGTGAGCGCGTACACCTCGACTCAGGACAACTCGACGCTGTCGGTGCTCCTGGGCGCGTCGAGCCTCGACGATCTCTTGAACCGCATCGAGGCCGTCAACTCGACGTCCCAGCAGGACGCGAGCATCGTCCAGCAGGTGACGTCGTTCAAAGCGGCGGTCCAGCGTCACCGGACCGAACTACGGCGAGCCCATTCCGAGCAGCAGACCATCGTGGCGCAGAAAGCCGCGCAGAAGCAGCGGATCGAATCGCAGCTGGCTTCGCGCCGGCAGCTGCTCTCGTCGATCAAGGGCCAGATCGAGCGCATACGCGCCGACGAGGCCGCGCAGCAGCGCCAGCTCGCCGCCGCGGCCCGGTCCCGCCTCTCCGGCGTGCAGCTTGCCGTGGCGGAGGGTGTCGGCATCTCGGCCTCGACACCGGAGGGCTCGACGGTCGCACCCCCGAACGTGCACGGCGGCGTCGTCGGGATCGCGATGCATTACCTCGGCGTGCCTTATGTCTGGGGTGGATCCAGTCCGCGCGGCTTCGATTGCTCGGGGCTCGTCTCGTACGTGTTCGCCCAGATCGGCGTCTCGCTGCCACACAGCTCGTACTCGCAGTTCGGGATGGGTGCATCCGTCTCGATCAGCGACCTGCAGCCCGGCGACCTCGTGTTCTTCACCGGTGCGAGCCACGTCGGGATCTATATCGGCGGCGGGCAGTTCATCCATGCACCGCACACGGGTGACGTGGTGAAGATCTCCTCGCTCAGCGGCTACTACTCGTCGAACTTCGCCGGCGGCCGCCGGATCTAGCTCAGCTAGCGCGCGACTCGGCGGAGTGACAGCCACAGCACTGCGGCGACCGCCAGCGGGAGAACCCACCACGCCGGGACGGACGTCGTCGCGAGCAGCGCCGTGAGGCCGAACGCGATCACGATCCCGGCGGCGACACGCCAGTCGTCTCCGACGATGAAGTCCCACCAGAACTTCCCAAACCGCTTCATGCGAAGGCAAGCTTCCGGCGTCGCAGTGAGGTGACGAAGCCGACTGAGATCAACAAGACGAAGGCCAGGACGCCGAGCAGTGCCGCGTCGCCGCCGGGCCACTCGACGCCTGCTCCCTCCGCGCCCCAGAAGATCCCGAACGTCGTCAGCATCACGCCGACCGCGAAGGCGAGCGTGTTCTCGGGAACGCGCCCGAGCGGCTCGCGCACGACGATCCCTGCGAGGACGACGAGTACCACCGCTGCCCCGGCGCCGAGCGCGGCCAGCGGAATGCTTCCCTGTGTGCTTCCGAAGGTCAGCACGATGAAGGCAACCTCGAGCCCTTCGAGGAGTACGCCCTTGAACGAGATCGTGAACGCGTACCAGTCGAGCCCCGCGCGTTCCACGCGCGGCGCGTTCGCAGCTTGCGCGCGCTCGCGTGCGAAGACCGCCTCCTCGTCGCGCACCGCGCGCCAGCCGCTCGCGCGCAGGATCGCCTTGCGCAGCCACTGGAGGCCGAACACGAGCAGCAGCCCTCCGACCACGAGCCGGAGGGTCCCGATCGGGATCACGGTGAGCGCCGGCCCGAGCGCGGCGACTATGGCTGCGAGCGCCAGCGTCGCGGCTCCCGCCCCGACAAGCGTCGATCGCCAACCGCGGGTGAGGCCCATGGCGAGGACGATCGTGAGGGCCTCGACCGTCTCGACCGCGCTCGCGAGGAACGCGGAGAGAACAAGGAAAACGTCCGTCAGGAGTAGAGCGCCTCTAACCGCGGAAAATGCTGCGCATTTTCCGCGGGTCTAATTAGTCCCATCGCTCCGCTCGGGAGATGGAGGAGAGTCCTCCGCGAGGTAGAGGCCCTCGATCTCCTTCGAGAAATGCTCAAGGCACACACGACGCTTCAGCTTAAGCGTCGGCGTCACCTCGCCGGCCTCGAGGGTGAAGTCGCGGGGCAGGATCGTGAACCGCTTGATCTGCTCGTAGCGCGACAGGTCGCTGTTCACGTCGTCGACTGCACGTTGTACTGCCGGCTGGGCGCCCGCGGGATCGACGTCCTCCGAGAGCGTGATCAACGCTGCGATGTAGGGGCGGCGGTCTCCGACAACGAGCGCCTGCGAGATCACCGCGTGCGCCTTGAGCGCGTTCTCCAGATTCTGTGGTGCGACGTTCTTCCCGCCGGCAGTGACGAGGATGTCCTTCAGCCGGTCGGTGATCGTGAGGAAGCCGTCCTCGTCGAGGTGGCCGACGTCGCCGGAACGAAGCCACCCGTCCTCCGACAGGATCTCGCGCGTCGCCTCCTCGTCCTTGAAGTACCCGCCGAAGACCGTGTCGGTCTTGATCAACACCTCGCCGTCGTCTGCAACCCGCAACTCGACGCCGGGCAGGGCCGGTCCGACGCTGCCGAAGCGGTACCTCGTCGGACGGTTGATCGCCGCGCCGGTCGTGCACTCCGTCAGGCCGTAGCCCTCGAGGATGAGGATGTCGAGCGCCGCAAAGAATTCGATGATCTCCTTCGCGAGCGGCGCACCGCCGGACACGCCGATGCGCAGCTTGCCGCCGAGACGCGACTTCACCTTCGAGTAGACGAGCACGTCGGCGAGCCTGTGCTGCAACGCGAGCCGGGCCGGCACCGAGCTTCCGGCTTCGCGCAGCTTGCTGACCCTGCCGCCGACTTGTAGCGCCCAGGCGATCAGCCGGCGCTTGGCGCCGGTAGCCTCGTCGAACTTGGCCGTGACCGCCGTGTGCACCTTCTCGTACACGCGGGGCACGCTCGGGAACACCGTCGGGCGGACCGCGGGCAGCGCGTCCCCGACCGCGTACGGGTCGGGACAGAATGCGATCGTGTAGCCGATGTGCGCGCCGAGCAGCGTCAGGCACCGCCCGAAGTTGTGTGCGAGTGGGAGGTACAGCAACATCAGGTCGTCGGTGACGGTGAAGTCCTGCACCTGCCGCACCTCGTCGACCATCGCGTAGTAGTTGCGGTGCAGGATCATGCAGGCCTTCGGAGGACCGGTCGTGCCTGACGTGTAGATGAACGTGAAGAGGTCGTTCTCGTCGATCGCGGCGGCCGCCTCGTCGACCGCACCCGGATACTCGGCCGCGTGGGCGCGTCCTCGCTCCCGCAGCGCGGGTAGATCCGCAAACGTCAGCACGTGCTCCAGGTCCAGTCCGGCGAGCTTCGCGCGCTGTTCCTCGTCCTCGCAGAGCACGCCGACGGCCTCCGAGTGCTCGGCCACGTACGCGGCGTCCTTCGGCGAGTTGTTCATGTAGATCGGCGCGCCGACGGCGCCGATCAGCCCGAGCGCGAAGTCGAAGAGCACCCACTCGAGGCGGGTCGAGGCGAGGATCGCGAAGGCGTCACCCTTGCGGACCCCCAGTGCGAGGAGGCCGTGCGCGATCTCGTCGACCGCCTGGCCCGCCTCCGCCCACGAGACCGGCCGCCATTCCTCCCCTTCCTGGACGAGGTAGGCGGGGCTCTCGAGGCCGCGGGCGACGGCGTCCTGCCACAAACGGGCGATCGTCCGGGTGCCGGTAGCCGTGGTTGCCGTCGCCATGCGTCAATCGTAGTAAGGCCGGCCACACGGGCAGAGCCCGTATGGCCTCTGTAGCGGCGCCGCCGAGTCGGCGCCTTGCAGGGAAGGTCACACCGACGGAGAATCACCCCGGTCCCGGTAAAATCAAGAAGGCGGCTATGCGCACAATCTGGAACGGATCCATCTCTTTCGGCCTGGTCAGCATCCCCGTTGGCCTGGCTCTTGCCACGACCCCGAAGGCGAAGCAGTCGGACGTCAGCTTCCGCACCCTCCACAGGGAGTGCAAGACGCCGATCCGGCAGAAGCGCTGGTGTCCCACCCATGACCGGGAGGTCGGCCCGGACGAGATCGTCAAAGGCTGGGAGGTGGCCAAGGGCGAGTTTGTGATCGTCGAGGACGCCGACCTCGAGGCGATCGCACAGCACGACGAGTCACGCTCGATCGAGATCACGCGGTTCGTCCCGCTGGACGAGGTCGACCCGGTCTACCTCGACCGCACGTATTTCCTCGCGCCTGCGCAGGCGCCCGCTCAGCGCCGGCCCTACGTGCTCCTGCTCGAGGCGATGAGACAGGCGGGGATGGGAGGGATCGGGCGCTTCGTCCTGCGTGGCGCCGAATACAACGCGCTCATCCGCCCCAAGGGCGACGCGCTCGTTCTCGAGACGCTCTTTCTCGCGGAGGACGTTCGCTCGCAGGCGGAGATCGAGGAGGCGGTCGCCGGCACCGAGGTGAAGAAGGCCGAGCTCGATCTCGCCCAGCAGGTGATGCAGAGCCTCGTCGGCGAGTTCGACCCGTCCCAGCTCGAGAGCCAGTACCGCAGCGATCTACGCCAGCTGCTCGAGGCGAAGCTGGACGGCCAGGAAATCTCAAAGCCAGAACCCGTGCCCGAAGCGCCTGTCGTGGACCTGATGGAAGCGCTGAAGCGCAGCGTCGCCGAGGCAAAGGAGCGCAAGCCGACGAAGGCCGCAGCGAAGAAGACTGCGGCAAAGAGCAGAACCTCGCGCACACCTGCGCGCAAGTCGGCTTAGCGGCCTAGGTCTTGCAGGCGTCGGTCGGGTCGGCCGAGTCGTGCGTCACGGTGACGACACAGGCGGAGGACCCGCTCGCCGTCCGGAAATAGACCAGCCAGACGTCGTGTCCGTCGACGACGGCTCGACTCTGGGTGGAGTACGAGAGCGGCGGCAATGATGCACGAAGGCTCCGGACCTTCTGCTCTGCTTTGTCTCGCGCTTTCTGGGCAGTCAGTCCCGCGAAGCTCGCCGACTCGTGCGCGATGTCCGGCCACGGGTAGAACGCGAGATGAACGACGAGGATCGCGAGGCCGCTGACGAGGATCAGCGCCGCTGCGTGGAACCGTCGGCGGAGACGGTCGAGGGTGAAGAACAGCGTCGGAAACCGAGCGTCCTTGTTGAGCACGAACGCGAGCACGCTCGGAACGACGATGCCGAATACGGCGAGGACGCCGTAGATGATGTAACCCAGTTGGATCTTGCTCGCACCGAACGCGATCGCGAGCCCAAGGGCGATCAGGCCCGGGATCAACACGAACAGCCAGCTGTAGCCGCTCTCCTGAGCCGTCGGCGCACCCGGCCGCTGCGAGCGACCGGTGACGGTGCGCGAGCCGGCCTTGTACGCCAGCGCCTGGAAGGCTGTCGCAGCGATCACGCCGACCACGATCACGGCTACCCAGTCCCAGCGCTTCTCGAGGTGACCGACTGTTCCCGAGATCGTCGGCCACGGGATCTTGTCCTTGAACGTCGAGGAAAGCGCTCCGAGCAGCTCGACGGTGAGGATGATGAGGATGGTCGGTCCCCAGAACCAGTAGCCGCGCCGCTCGCGCGGCTCTACCGGTCCTTCCGCCTTCCAGTTTCTGACGATGGCGCGCCACCACGCAACCGGCGACCAGGGACCTTCGGGCACAGCGGAAAGCTACGACGATCGTGGACGGAAGTCCACGATCACAGAGAAAGGGGTTGCGGGGG
>Ga0184605_10000548_pt1 | contig 11193 bp, 7 predicted proteins | sample PLM0_30_coex_FD_132995 | JGI IMG/M metagenome (GOLD analysis project Ga0184605, IMG submission 132995) | Groundwater sediment microbial communities from an aquifer in East River, Colorado, USA - PLM0_30_coex | ecosystem: Environmental > Terrestrial > Soil > Riparian zone | place: USA: East... | reverse complement strand
CTGGTACTCGCGCATCGTCTGGTCAAGGGCCATCAAGGCGACTCGAGCCAGCGTGCCCGTCCAGGAGGATTCAGCCGTCGCCTGCGGAAACACCGCGATCGCCGGAAAGCGAGCGGCGTTCTGGCGAATCGCCGGCGCGAGTCCGACTAGTGTCTGCACGTACCCGTCGCTCCCGCGCTCGCCCGCCCCGTGAAGAAAAAGGATCACCGGCCACCGCTGGCTCGGCTTGTACCCTTGCGGAACGAAAATCTGATACTTGTAGGTCTGTACCCCGACCGAAACGGATCGGTCGAGGAAGCCCGTTTCGATTCGGGTCGGCGCCTGTGCACCAGCGGCGGACGACAATAGTAGAACGGCTGCGAGAAGCGACGTTACCGTACTTCGCATTTACCCTTCTGGGTGGATACGCCAACGCGAATGTGCGAACAGTGCGCGACGAGGTCAATGGAACGCGCCGCTTCGTCGGCTCGGACCCGGTTTGCTGTTAGCCTATTGACATGGTGTCAATGTATTGACATAATGGTGACAGCGACGCAGTCCCAGCGAACGCACCTGTACCCACAGGGGAAAGCGAATGAAAAAGAGCGGACTGGACCAGCTCGGACGTCGAGAGCGGCAGATCATGGAGATCATTTACCGACGGTGCAGCGCTAACGCCGCCGAAGTGCTCGCGGATCTTCCCGATCCGCCCACGTATACGGCGGTGCGCGGCATGCTCCGGCTGCTCGAAAGCAAGGGTCATCTGCGACACGAGCAGGACGGGCCTCGTTACATCTACTTCCCCACCGCCGACCCCGACCGAGTCAGCAAGTCGGCCGTGCGACACCTGGTCAGAACCTTCTTCGATAACTCCGCCAGCTCCGCGGTGGCAGCGATGGTCGGCATGTACGAGGACCGCTGGAGCGACGCGGATCTGGACAATCTGGAAAAGCTCATTGAAAGGGCTCGCAGCAAAGGGGGTGCGTCGTGACATCGTTCATTCCGGCACTACTGGTCAAGCTGACACTCATTCTGGCGCTCGGCATTGTCATCGCCGCGACCTTCAGGGCTGCCGCTCCATCTCTCCGCCATCTCATCTTGTTCGCGGCGATCTCCTGCAGCCTCGCACTTCCTATTGTGATGCTGCTTACACCCCGGTGGGACGCTCCGATTCTGCCAGCGCCTTTCGCACTTACGCTTGCTCCGCCAGATGGGTCCCCGCTTCGCTCGCCGGCGAGTTCGGGTGGATCGAGCTCCTTGGGCGACGCGCTAACGTCCGACCAGGAAACCAACGCCTCTGAGCCGGGCTCCGCACTCACCGCGGCCGTCATCGACGTTACGCGCAGCGCATCTGCTCCCGGCATCGAAAACATCGCCGCTCTGCTCCCGATTTTGTGGGCGCTGGGCGTGATTGGAGTACTCGCCTGGCTCACGATCGGCCGTGTTCGACTTCGCCGGATCTCCCGGACCTCGTGGCCGCTCAACGACGCCGACTGGCGCAGGATCCTGGACGAGGAGCGCAGAGAAGCTGGCGTCGACAAGACGGTGCGCCTTTTCTCCAGCTCGGTTGTCAGTACTCCTCTCACCTGGGGATCGGGCGCTCCCGTGATTCTCCTGCCGGAGGACGCTCTGGACTGGCCCGAAGCCCACCGCCGCATCGTCCTGCGCCACGAGCTGGCGCACGTCGCGCGTGGCGATGCACGCAGCCAGCTGGTTGCCGGACTCGCGTGCGCGCTCTACTGGTTTCATCCTTTGATCTGGATCGCGGAGCGTCGGCTGCGCGCGGAATGCGAGCGTGCATGCGACGACAGAGTCGTTTCGCTCGGCACCCCGGCGCCCGAATACGCCGCGCACCTGCTCGAGGTCGCGCGCTCGGCACGGGCCTTCGGCGCGCCCGGGTTCCTGTCGGTGGCGATGGCCAGACCATCCCAGCTCGAAGGCAGATTGCTCGCGGTTCTCAATGGATCGCGGCGGCGCGTTTCACTTTCTCGCGGTGCTCGGCGCGCAGCAGTGACCTTTTCGGCGCTAGTGTTGCTGCCGCTGGCGGCGTTTCGCGCCGTTCCGAAACCAAATCATCCGGCACAAGCCAAAGCAGATCAATCGGCGCCAGTTGTTGCCGCGCCTTTGTCATCGAGCCGCTCGAGCGGAGCGATCGAGCCGAGGAGATCGGCGATGAATTCGGCCGTTCTATCGATGGCGGGCGCCACTGCGAACGCCACGACATCGTCGGACACCGACAAGATGTCGGCGAGCCTTTCTCAGAATCATGCCGCTGACACGACCTTTCAGCTTTCTGTTCCAGCTCGAAGTGGCGGTACGCTCAACCTGGATCTGAAAGCCGGCGGCGATGTGACAATCAGAGGGTGGGACAGGTCTGAGGTCGCCGTGCACGCGTCGCTCGGCGGCCGCAATTGGCGTGAAACCCGAGTGACGCTGCGGCCATCGGATGGGGACGCCACTCTGACCGCTGACTTCACCACAACCTCGAACATCCGAAGCACGAGTCACCATTTCAACATCCAGGTCCCGCGCAATTTCGATATTCGTATCAGATCCTCAGGAGGATCGATCTCGATCGAGGAAGTGAATGGTCTCTTCACCGGTCAAACCGGCGGTGGCGCGATCACCATTCAAAAGGCGAACGGCAACGTAGACATTCGGACCGGCGGCGGGGAGATCTACGTTTCAAATTCCAATCTGAACGGCAGCGTGAGCACCGGCGGCGGACTCGTAAGAATCGTTGGAGTGAACGGCAACCTGAGCGGCCATTCCGGCGGCGGCCCCGTCATCTACACCAACTCCAACGGGGGCAAGAACATCGGAACGCGTACTGGCGTTGGAAAGGACAGCAGTGTAAGCGTGAGAAGCGGAAGCTCCAGTATCACCATTCGCGGGGAGGCGAGCGTTTCGCTATCCAACGAACCGCTCATATACGTCGATGGCGTTCGCGTCGACAGCAGCGGAAGATCCAGTAGCATCAGCAGCAACGGTGTCACGACTACATACATCAACGACGGCGTCGGCAAGGGCAGCGGGTTCGGTACGAGCGGAATCCGGATGAACACCGCTGGCGGTCCGCTCTCACTGGCGAGTGCTCCGAATGGAGCGCGTCTTACAACCGGTGGCGGCCAGATTCGAATTGGGCCATCTGGCGGGCAAGTCTACGCATCGACGGGAGGAGGAGACATCAACATCGGACCGGCACGAGGATCCGTTGAAGCGCACACCGGTGGCGGCGATGTCACGATTGAGCTCGAAGGTCCCGGCACACATTCGGTCGAAGTGACGACGGGAAGGGGTGAGGTTGTGCTCGTTCTTCCTGCTGATATCAATGCGACGTTGGAGCTCGAGACAGCCTACACCAATAACCTCGGACACAAGACGCGCATCGAGAGCGACTGGCCGCTGACGCCAACCGAAACCAGCGATTGGGACGCCAGCCAGGGGACGCCGCGTCGTTACGTCCGTGTTCGACAGAACATCGGCCGAGGTGGCGGAGTGCTCCGTGTCCGCACAGTCAACGGGAACGTCGTCCTGAAGCGCGCGCGATAACTCGGTCGCGAGGTGCGCAGACATATCGCTGTCATCGTCGCGCGATGCTTGCGCATCGCGGTGCTTTGTGTCGTGGGTGCATCGCCGGCATCAGCGCAGGAGCTCCGCTTCAATAGCGCGATACCGGGCAACGACACTGCGCAGGCGATGTCGGCCTTGGCAGGGCAAGCCATCCCGGTCTACAAAGACGACAATCGCGATCGGTATCTGGACAATCTCTTCCGCCTCCAATTAGTCGGCAGTCGCTATACCGACGCGACCAACACTCTTTCATCGCTGCGGACGCTCAGAAAAAACAGGATTTCGCCTTCCGCGACGGCAGCTAATGCGCTGTACGCGATTCTCGCCGCGGCGAGACAGCGCTCGGCTGACGCTGGATTCGAGGAAACATTCCGCCTGGAATTCAGCAATGCCTTGGCCCGCTTGGACGACAAGACGTCCGCGCTCGCTGTACGGGCTCTAAGCGTCAATCGCTCGGCACAGGGTGGTGTCGTCGATCGCGCTCTCCAACAGCAAAAAGGTAGAGAGACGATTTCGCTTGCCGACGCTCTGCGATTGATCAGAGCGTATCAAATCCAGCAGGCGTTCCGGATGATCGTTCCGCTCGCTCGATCGCTGGTCGATGCGGACGATCGTCGACGCTACATCATCGACAGAAACATCTCCGTCAGAACACCTGACGGCGCCACTGTTTGCGCCATGGTGGTGCGACCACAATCGGTGACACGCCGTCTGCCGGCATTGCTCGACTTCACCATCTACGCTGATTCCGAAGTCAATCTGATCGACGCTCGCCGCGCCGCATCCAATGGCTATGTCGGCGTTATCGGACTCACCCGCGGTAAGATGTGTAGTCCCGACAGCCCGGTCCCGTACGAGCACGATGGGTCAGACGCGGCGGCACTGATCGATTGGATTGCGGCGCAGCCATGGAGCGACGGCCGAGTAGGGATGTATGGCGGGAGCTATGAAGGCTTCACGCAATGGGCTGCAGCCAAGCACTTGCCCAAGGCGTTGAAGACGATAATCCCGGCGGTCGCAGTTGCGCCCGGAATTGATGTGCCAATGGACGGCAATCTGTTTCTGAGCTTCGTGTATCCCTGGCCGCTCTACACGACGAATGTGAAAGCGCTCGATGACACGACTTACTTCAACTTCGCGCGCTGGAATCGATTGAACCACGACTGGTACGTGAGCGGCCGGGCGTATCGCGACCTCGATAAAATCGACGGCACTCCCAATCCCATCTTCGATACGTGGATCGCGCATCCGACCTATGACTCGTATTGGCAGAGCATGATCCCGTATCAAACCGATTTCGCTCGCATCAACATTCCAGTGCTTCAGACGGCGGGCTACTACTACGGCGGGCCTGGTGCGACCGCCTACTATTTGATGCAGCACTATAAGTACAATCCGCGCGCCGAACATTATCTGGTAATCGGTCCATACGATCACCGGCTCGGACAGCGCGGACCGGTCAACGCGCTCGGCGACACCATCTACGAGGTGGGTGGATACAAAGTAGATCCGGTTGCGCTGACGGACTTCGGCGAGCTCCGCTACCAGTGGTTCGATTACATCTTCAAGGGCGCGCCCAAGCCCGCATTGCTGAAAGACAAGGTGAACTATCAGGTGATGGGCGCGAACGAGTGGAAGCACGCTCCATCGATAGCGGCGATGTCGAACCAGGCGCTGCGGTACTATCTCATCGCATTGCGCTCCGGCGAAAGCTATCGACTGAGTGAGCGTAATCCCGCGACAACTACCACCGTCGTCCAGATGGTGGACCTTGCCGACCGAACCGATGTGGATCGCAGATCGGCTGGTGGCGGCATCGTCGACAACGCGATCGATACCTGGAACGGCATCACATTCGTCAGCAATCCGCTCCAGAGTCCCATTGAGATAAGCGGCCTCTTCTCAGGGCGACTCGAATTCATCACAAACAAGAAGGATTTTGACTTCAACATCTCGCTTTACGAGCTGACCTCAAAGAGCGAGTACGTACTACTCTCCACGTACTGGGCGCGGGCCAGCGCCGTCGCTGATCTCGGGAATCGCCGATTGTTGACGCCGGGCAACCGTGAGCGCCTCGATTTCAAGAGCGTGCGCTTGACGAGCCGCCAGACGCAGACCGGCAGCCGAATTGTCGTCCTGATCAACGCCATCAAGCAGCCCGACATGCAGATCAACTATGGCACGGGGAAGGATGTCAGCGACGAGACCATCGCGGACGCAAAGGAGCCGCTCAGAATTCAGTGGTTCGGCGACACTTTTGTCGACGTCCCCATACATCTGCACTAAGTTGATGAGCCCGAGCCCTTTACAGACGCCGGCTCTCCGCCTCGACCTCGGCGATGCGCTCCGCTGCGATCTGGCGGGCCAAGCCACCAAAAACTTCCCTCTTGACAATCCAGGCCCCCACTGTTGAATTTTCAGCAGGGTTGATTTTTCAACACTAAACTGGACCCAGGCTTACTGGCTCCTTTCAGGCGATTCTCATGACTGCGACGCTAATGCCCAAATCCGAAACGGACTCCGCCACCGACGCCCTCTCCCGCCGGGAAAGACAAGTGATGGACATCCTGCATCGACGCTCGGGAGCCACGGTGGCTGAGATCATGACCGACCTCCCCGATCCTCCCACTTATTCCGCCGTCCGGTCCGTGTTGCGGATACTCGGCGAAAAGGAGCTGATCACGCACCGGGAAGACGGTCCGCGCTACATATACTATCCGGCCAAGCCGACCGAGACCGCGCGCGAAGATGTGCTCGCTCACGTCGTCCGCACTTACTTCGGCGACTCTCCGGAGCAGGCCGTGACCGCGCTGTTGAGGATGTCGGATGTCGATCTGAGTGACGCCGAGATCAAACGACTCCGCAACACCATCCGCCGCGCTCGTCAGAGCGGGAGATAAGAATATGACCTCCGTTTTCTTCTCGGCCCTGGGCGGACTCACCAGCTCGAACATCTCAATGCTGATGCTGCTGGTGAAGGCGACGATCATCCTCCTTCTCGCGCTCAGCATGACGGTAGTGATGCAGCGCGCATCGGCAGGCGCACGTCACCTAGTTTGGCTCGTGACCGTTGCCGCACTGCTCTTCGTGCCTGCGCTCACGGCCTGGGCACCGTTTCCGATCAGGATCCTTCCAGCGCTCCGTACGGTCGCCGAGGGTTCCTTGACCGCTTCGCCCACACTCGGAAAGAGCCCAGGCGAAGCCGTGAATAAGTCGGACAAAGGCAGGGAGCTCGTAACACCAAACTCTGCCAAGGATGCTGCCGGGCCGGTTCCAATCGCGGCTGAGATCGCCCAATCCGGATTGCTGCGCGGAATCTCTGTTCTCTTCCTGATCTGGGCGGCAGTCGTTCTCGTGATCGCCGGCTCCCTCGCCTACGCGGCGTTCGTCGTGCGCCGGATCGTCAATCACGCACGTCCGCTCGACACGGAAGACTGGCTCACTCCTCTCTGGGAAGTCTCGGATAGACTCGCGCTCGACGAGCCGCCGCGTCTTCTTCGCAGTGAAGATGCGAAGATGCCATTCGCGTGCGGATTGTTCAGACCGACGATCGTCTTCCCCGCGGAGTGCGATGCGTGGTCGCTAGATCGGCGTCGTGCCGTGCTTCTACACGAGCTCGCGCACGTTCGCCGTCACGATCTCGTCGGTCACACACTTGGCCGACTGGCGTGCGCCCTTTACTGGTTCCATCCGCTCGTCTGGACGGCGGCCAAGCAGCTCCGCTCAGAGAGCGAGCGAGCGTGCGACGATCTCGCACTGGCTTGCGGTGCGCGTGCCACGGATTACGCCGAGCACCTGCTCGACATCGTGACGAGCGTAAGACGCGATTCGACGCCGTCGGTCGCACTTGCAATGGCGCGCCGGAAGGAATTCGAGGGAAGAATGCTCGCGATCCTCGATCCTGAGCTGCGTCACTCGAGTCCGAGCCGTAAGCAATCCGCGACGCTGATCGGATCGCTCGCGCTGATCTCTATTATAGTCGGCGCAGCGGCGCCGGCGCCGCGCACGACGAGCGATGTCACCCAGAATCCAGTCTCCGCTTCTGGCACACCGGAATTGCAGATGCTGCCGAAGCCGACAGCGAAAGGCTACCCCGATTCGCGTGAGATCATTGGGGGCTCGAACACGCACGTAAATACCCAGACCGTGATGACTCAGGCGCAGCAAACCGTCACGAACGTCAACGAGCACAACTCGACATCCGTCAGTGCTAGCGCTGCCGCAATCGCTGGCTCTGCCGTCACCAATCCGAGGGCGCTAGTGCAAATGCTGTTGCGAGGAGCGCAGAAGGCAGGGAAGGACACCGACGAGCGTCCCGCTCTGCTCGCGAAAGTCCTCGCGACCGATACGAGCGCAAGCCTCCGCCGGATTGCGGCGTGGGGATTGGCGGAGTACGCGGACAGGCAGGTAGCGGCGGAAGCTCTTGCGGCTGCGCTTCGTCGCGACTCGAACGCGAGCGTCCGCGAGATGGCAGCGTGGGCGCTGGCGGAAGGCGACCACTCATCGGTCGGTGCTGAGGCACTTTCTGCCGCTCTTCGCGGTGACGCCAATGCGCAGGTACGCGCGATCTCAGCGTGGGCGCTCGGTAGCGTCGGGGATAGATCCGCGGCTGATGCTCTTGCCGCCGCACTGTCGGATGCAAGCGTCGAAGTGCGTAAGCGTGCTGCCTGGGCGCTCGGCAATGCTAATCTGAAGCAGGCGCCGCCTGCTCTCATTGCTCTGTTGCGTGACCGCGATCCTGAAATGCGCGAGCTCGCTGCATGGTCGCTCTTTCAGATAGAGGACCCGGCTTCGATTCCGGCGCTCGATGCCGCGCTCCGCGGCGAAACGAACAAGAATCTTCAAATTGCGTACATCCGGGCGCTCGCCGCGGTTGGCGAAAAATCGGTGGACGCGCTCAAGAGTTTGCTCGAGTCGCGCGACCCCGAGATCAAGTCGATCGCGGTGCGCGCCCTGGCTGGAGGCCATGCCACCGGACCGTGGCCTTGGCCATGGCCGGAACCGCGTCCCTTTCCGGAATAACCGAGAAGGGGCGCTGGAGTGAACGGCGCCCTTTCTTTTGAAGGTTAGTGCTGATTTTTCAACTTACCGCGCAACCAGGCGGGCCACATGAACGGAGTCATCATGCAGCGAATCATCGCATTAGCGATCGCGACGTTTGCGCTCTCGTCGCTGAGCGGAGGACCAGTCGCCGCGCACACCGGCGGCTCGATCGCCAGCGACGATGTGGATCAGGGCCAACGCCGAGGGGCGCCGATCGACATCGGCGCACTGCTCAGCGCCGCTCGCGGCGCACCGCCGATCATCTGCTCGCTCGCCTCTAGAGCGGTGCGTGGATGGGGATGGGGCGATCGGAGTGATGCGCCGTCCACGCCGTTGGGTTCCTTCGTCTCGTCGACAAACTACGATTTCGAGTCCGACCAATTCCCGGCGGCCGATGTGCAGCTGCTGCTTAGCGGACTCGGCTCTGATGATCCGTGCGTCCGCGAGATGTCCGTTCGCCTCATTGGAACGCAGAAGGCCGGGACTGTCGGCAACGAGCTTATCACACGCCTCGGATCCGCTGATCCTGGATTGCGCGCGCTATCCGCTGTTGGACTCGGATTCGTTCAAGCTGCCAACGCAGTCGATCCGCTCATTCGCACGCTGCGTGATCCGGTAGTTGATGTTCGGGCAAATTCAGCGTGGGCGCTCGGCCGCATCGAGAATGGCCGCGCGGTAGGGCCTCTCGTCAATCTCTTTAGTAACGACGCAGAAAAAGTACGCGAAGCCGCTGTGATCGCGGTCGGTCACATGGAATCGACGAGCACTGTGCCTGCTCTCATTCGCGTCGCACGTCAGGATAACTCACCACGCGTGAGGCGTGTTGCCGCCTGGGCGCTCGGTAACATCGAAGCGCGAGAGGCGGTCGACGCGCTAAGCGGAGTGTTGGCACACGATGCGGATGCTGGCGTCCGCGAGATGGCCGCCTGGGCGCTTGGTAGCATCGAGGACAGACGCGCCGTTGCCGCGCTCGGGACAGCAATTCGTCAGGACTCAGAAGACAAAGTGCGTGAGACTGCGGTCTGGGCGCTTGGGCAGCTCGAAGATCGATCCGCGATCGACATACTCGGCGCCGCGACCAGCGATCGGAGTCCGCGCGTGCGCGGGACTGCGGCGTGGGCAATTGGTCAGCTCGACGAAAATGGGGCGAAGGCGCCTCCGGGACTGTTGCGGTTATTAACCGATGAGAGCGGAGACACTCGTCTCAAGGCAGCCTGGGCGCTGGGACAGATCGAGGATTCCGGCGCGCTTCCCGCCGTTCGCGACGCGTTGCGCATCGAGAAGAACGACCGCGTGCGGCGCGCGCTCATACGGGCGCTGATGAAATCGGGTGAGCGGTCCGAGGCGACACTCACTCAACTACTGAGCTCGAGCGATCCGGAAGTGCGTGAAGCAGCCGTGCGTGGACTCGCCGGCGGTCACGCCTTCAATCCATGGCCATGGCCCTGGCCGCGGCCGCGTCCGTTCCCATGAGATCGACCATGAGCAGAGTTCCGATGGGGCTCATACTTCTGGCCTTGGGCTGTGCGGAGCCGACCGCGACCTCGCCGCGACCGACAGCGCCAACGATCGTCGAGCAGCAGCGACAGATCAATTCGTACTCCATCAATGCCGCTGATCGCACGGTCTATGTCAGGCTCGCTCAGGCGCGCAGTGAAGGCGGCGAGTCGATCCACGCATTCATGCGAAGGATGTTCGAGAGTGCCGACTCGGCGGGCGCGCGGCGACTCGTGATCGACTTGCGATCGGTCTCCGGCGGGGATGCGCGCCTGGTGGTTCCGCTGATCAAGGGCATCGTAACTCGCGATCGCTTCGTACGGAGCGGAGGGCTGTACCTGGTCATCGGTCCCAGGAGTTTCTCGCCAACACAAAACGCGGCAACACTGTTGCAGCAATACGCGAATCCGATCTTCGTTCGCTGACAAAGGATTCCATGCGCCGAGCGCTCATCTGCTCGCTGATGTTGTGTGCTAGCACTGCGCCGCTAACAGTGGCTGCGCAGCGTCCTCCGCAACTGGCGGTATGTCGCGATCGGCGTCAAGCGCTCAAGGATGCGCTTGCCGACATCCAGCGACGACAGCGCAACATCGGCTTGAGCGCCCTGGTGATGCTCGGCGGTGAAACGGTGCTCGCTGAGAACCTGGGTTACGCAGATCTCGAGAATCGGGTCCCGGTAACGAGCGAGACGCGCTTCGGTGTTGCCAGCATCACCAAGGCGTTCACGGGCCTCTCTCTGCTCAAGCTCCACGAAGCCGGGCGCATTGATCTCGATGCGCCGATCCAGCGCTACGTTCCCGCATTCCCAGTCAAACCGGGCGGAGTGATCACGCCGAGGCTGTTGGCCGCGCACCTCGCCGGCATACGGCACTGGGGCCAGGAGAGAAATGCCGCGCTGTACGCCCGACACTTCGACGACGTGAACGACGTGCTTGCGTTGTTCAAGGATGACACCCTGGTGGCTGCGCCTGGCGCGAGGGCGAGCTACTCCAGTTACGGGTACAATCTGATCGCCGCGGCGATTCAGTCCGCATCCGGAGTCAAATACCAGGACTACGTGAATCGCGAGATCATCTCACGTGTAGGTCTCAAAAAGACGGG
>Ga0184605_10000544_pt1 | contig 11206 bp, 7 predicted proteins | sample PLM0_30_coex_FD_132995 | JGI IMG/M metagenome (GOLD analysis project Ga0184605, IMG submission 132995) | Groundwater sediment microbial communities from an aquifer in East River, Colorado, USA - PLM0_30_coex | ecosystem: Environmental > Terrestrial > Soil > Riparian zone | place: USA: East... | reverse complement strand
GGAGTGTGATGAAGGGCGTCAAAACAAATAACACGATCGACGACGCCGTCATGGAGGGCAATTCGCCGGCCATCGAAGGGAAGAAAAGTGGGTTTGGGTTGGTCGCCAAACACGGGCTGGCGCTCGTACAATTCGCGGCCCATCTTCAGAGCGGTGTGCGAAACATCGAGTGCTATCACCTCGAGGCCAAGCTGCGTTAGAAATCGTGAAATCCAGCCCGAGCCCGCGCCGAAGTCGAGCACAACTAACCCCGGGAAAAGATTTAACCCTTGAAGGACCTGCGCGAAACAGCTCAGCAGTTCCGGTGTTTCGTTGATGTTGTTAAAAGGCTTCGCCAGAATTGAGGGTTCAAGTTGAGCGAAGTAATCTTCAGCAGTTTGACAAGCTCCTTCAATACCAAGTTCTTCAATGAGCTTCTGAACATCTATCAGGTCGTCCGGCGAATGATCTTGATCCATAAACAGCTCTGACGAATCATGCAGTTTTTGTAGCGCAGTATAGTACTACTCAAACAGTACCGCATCGAATGTCAATTTTCAGAATGACCTGTGCGAACGCGATCGCATTCCATTTGGCAGAGACTTGCTCGAATCGGGCGGCAGGGTCGGAAACCGAAGCCGAGGGTGACGTAGTTGACCCCGGAAATTTTAAGGTTCCGCTTTGGAAGCAAGTCTTGCCATCTCAGGTGTCGCGGAAACCAATCTCATCCGCCAGATGAAGATGGTTGAAACCACCAGGGTGATAGTGCAGGCAAGACCACCTTCAATGCCGTAGGTTCCGCCGGTCAGCCAGGCCGGGCCAAGATCGGTTCCATGCAAAACGGGACTCGGCGCAATGGTGGTGATGCCGCTTACCGGCAGGCCGAAAAGCGAGCCCATCGCCCAATTCCACGCCCAGTGAACGCCGAGCGGAAGCCACAAACTTCGCGTTCGCAAGTACGCCGTCGCCAACCAAACGCCCGCCAATGCTGTATTGATAAAAGTAAATCCTTTTACAACGTTAGGATTCTGCAAATGGACCGCGGCGAAAGGAACCGAGGTCAGCAAAATTGCTAACCACGCCAGGCCTGCACGAGTAAGAGTTTGCAACGGATAACCACGGAACAAAGCTTCCTCCGCGAGCGCTGCAAAAATGAAAAGCAATGCGGACATCACGAGAGTCTGGGCCACCCGCCACAGCATCGTTCGCGGCGAGGCCGTAAAACTAAGTCCACCTGCGGCCGCAGCAATAGCGGTAGCCAGTGCGAGCGAGGCAACACCAATCAACGAGCCAACGATGAAATCGCGCCACCAACGCTCGTGCAGTGTTAAGCCAAGTGCGCGCCACGGCAAACCTTCAAGCCAGCGGTTGCAGAGATACCCCGCCAACAACGCGGACGCGAGGAGTATTAGTCGAAATATAAAATCTTCAACAAAGGAACCAAGGCTGCGACCGGGAGCGATTCGTAAGCCCACCGCATAGCCGATACGCACCAGTGTGCTCAGAAGAAAAAGCAGGCAGACGTAGACGAGGATGAAGATCAGCACTCGCCAACCACTGCGCAGGCGTCCGGCGCTGTTAACGAAGACTTGTCGCAGGTCCATTGAGTTGCTGAGACCGTAAAGATTTGAAGAGCGGGCAGATTCTAGATCAAGGCTGGCAAATGTTCACGAGGAAAGTGTCCGCAACGCACTTCAAATGAGAAATGGAAAATGGTAAATGGAAAATCTGTTCTGTCTCTCTAACCAGGAATCTCCACTCGCTATCGACAGGCAACAATGCCGGTGCTACGGCCCTATGTTAAACTTAGGGCCACATCCCGCATGAGCAATCAGCACGAAAACCGTGAAGGTTTGAAGCCCGCCAGATTAACTCGACGGCGCCGAATTCTGCTCTGGGGCCTGGGAACTACGGTGCTGGTGTTGCTGGCAATTATTATTTCTCAGCAGTTATGGTTATGGACCATTATTCCTCCAGACACAGCAGCGGACACGGTGCTGCTTTATGCGCTCTCCACCCTTAACTTTGTTGCCTTTGTAGTTTTCTCATTCATTTTTGTGCGCAACTTGCTGAAGTTGCGGCGCGAGCGGCACGAGCGTCAGCTAGGTTCCAAAATCAAGACGCGTCTGCTGGTCTACTTCATCGCCATCAGTTTTCTTCCAATCATCGCGATGGCCTCGTTTTCTTATCTCTTTCTCAATCGATCTTTGGAGAAATGGTTTGGGCGTTTGCCGGCGCGCGTAGTTAACGAAGCGCAGGAGGTGCAGCGCGAAGCCATTGATGCGCAGGCGCGCAATCTTCGCGATACGGCGACCCTACTCGCTGTCTTCTTGAATCCGCAATCGGATTCTGAAAGACAACAGACCCTCGACAGAGTAGTAGCGAATGGGCAACTGTCGGCGGTGGAGATAATCGATACCAGCGGTCAGGTGTTGGCGCGAAGTGCGGCGCCATTATCTGCTGCTGAGAATGCCGAACTGGATCAACTTCTGGTCCAGGCGCGTTCCTTAAAGGGCGAGGACGACAGCCTTGCGGACGGCAAAGACTTTGATGCAGTGACTGTTCAACTCGGCGATACTCATCAGCTGATTGTAGTGCCCGGGCGGCGGGCGACCAGCGATTTGAATGACACAATCACCGGCTCCCAGGGCGAGTATCGCAAACTCGTAGAGCGGCAACGTAGAGTTCGCCTGCTTGGATTATCCACGCTGGGATTGATGACCCTGATGTTGTTGTTTGTTTCCAGCTGGGTGGCCATCTATCTCGCGCGTGGCATCGCGACTCCGATCAAAGCGCTCGCTGAAGCATCTGATGAAATCGCGCGCGGCAACCTTAGCCATCGCGTGAGCACGATCGCCGAAGATGAATTGGCGCTGTTGGCGGACTCGTTTAATCAAATGACGGCGCAACTCGAAGACAATCGCGCGCGTATTGAAGCGGGCTCAACTGCACTGCGCGAAAAAAACTTCACGCTCGAGGAACGCCGGAACTACATCGAAACGGTACTTGAGTCACTTTCGACCGGCGTGGTTTCGCTCGATGAGAATGATCGAGTAACAACCATTAATGCCGCTGCCGCGCGTATGTTGAGCCTGCAAGCCCCGGCCAATGGAGAGAAGCGGCTCGAGAAATTAATTGCTTCCGAGAACTGGCGCGTAATGGATCGATTGGTGCGCCGCGCGCGCCGAGCGGGGCAGGCAAGCGAGCAGGCCCAACTCGCGGGCGCCGCGAATGGCCAGACATTGCCGGTGGCTCTTACGGCGACGGCTTTGCGCGCAGCCAGCGCAGAAAAGCGAGGCGTGGTACTGGTAGTTGAAGACTTGTCGGAACTACTTGCCGCACAACAGGCGGCAGCGTGGAGCGAGGTTGCGCGCCGCATGGCCCACGAAATCAAAAATCCGCTGACGCCGATCCAGCTTTCCGCAGAGCGTATTGCCAAGAGTTATCGGCAAGGCAGCGAAAGAAATGGTTCGCAGAACGGATCGCAAAGGGGATCGAGTGCGACCGATAGCGAGGCTGAAGCAAAGCACGTCGCCGAAGTTATCGATGAATGCACTGAAACTATTACTCGGGAGGTAGCTGGATTGAAGGCCATGGTCGATGAGTTTTCACATTTTGCGCGCCTGCCGCTCGCTCGACCCGAACTCGCCGACCTGAATGAAGTCGCCCGTCAGGCAGTTTCACTCTACGATGATCGGCTTGAGGACGTAACAGTGGAGACTGTACTTGATGCTCAACTGCCCGCTGCGATGCTGGATCGAGAGCAGTTGCGTCGAGTTTTTGTTAACCTAATCGACAACGCTATGAGCGCGCTCGCAAACTCTCAAGGCGAAAAACGTATCACGATCACCACGCGCTTTGATCCGTCTCGGAGTCTCCTAAGCACTGAAGTCTCTGATACGGGTCACGGAATACGACCGGCCGACTTTCCAAGATTATTCCAGCCATACTTTTCGACGCGCGGCGGAGGCACAGGCCTGGGTCTTGCCATCGTGCAGCGAATAATTCTGGAACATGGCGGCCGCATCCGTGCCGAAGCCAACTATCCGCGCGGCGCCAGGTTTGTTATTGAACTGCCGGCGGTTGCGGGGTGACCGAAAACGGTGAACCGGGAACCGAAAACTGGGAAGCGAAGACCACAGACCAAAGTTCAAAGCTCGAAGTTCAAACTCAAAGTTCAAAGATCACAATCAACTGACCACCGACAACTGACAACCAACAATAATGCTTTCTATTCTCATTGTTGACGACGAACCCGGCATTCGCGATACGTTGCGTGGCGTGATGGAAGATGAAGGGTTCGCGGTCGAGGCAGTCGCTACCGGCGAAGAATGTCTCAACGCGCTCGAAAAGCGCGCCTATAGTTGTGTATTGCTCGATGTCTGGCTACCGGGAATCGACGGATTGGAAACGCTGCGACGGTTGCGCGCTGGCGGATCGGATGCTGCGGTAGTAATCATTTCTGGTCATGGAACTGTGGAGACTGCGGTTAAGGCAACCAAGCTCGGCGCTTTTGACTTCATCGAAAAGCCGCTTTCGCTGGAAAAGACATTGCTGACCGTGCGCAATGCGCTAAAGCAGCAGCGACTGGAGCTGATGAATGCGGAGATGTCGGCCGAGCTGGCGCACGATTACAAGATGGTAGGTGATTCGGTGGCGATGCGCGCTTTGCGCAAACAAATCGCAGTTGTCGCGCCTACCGACGGGCGCGTGTTGATTTACGGTGAGTCTGGCACCGGCAAAGAACTTGTGGCGCGCGCACTTCACGCCAAGTCGCGCCGCTCTGGCGATCCATTTATTGAAGTCAATTCCGCCGCGATACCGGAAGAGCTAATCGAGTCGGAACTGTTTGGCCACGTGAAAGGCGCATTCACCGGCGCCACCTCTGCGAAGAAGGGAAAGTTTGAATTAGCCGATGGCGCGACACTCTTTCTCGACGAGATTGGCGACATGAGCGCCAATGTCCAGGCCAAGGTTTTGCGAGTGTTGGAGGAGCAGCGATTTGAGCCGGTGGGTAGCGGCACCTCAGTGAAGGTGGATGTGCGCGTGATCGCAGCCACCAACAAACGCCTGGACGCTGAGATCGATCAGGGAAAGTTTCGCCCCGATCTGTTTTACAGGCTGAATGTTATTCCTTTTGAGCTGCCGCCGTTACGTGACCGGCTTGAGGACGTACCGCTGTTGGTTGATTTCTTTAACCAAAACTTTTCGCAGGCCTACGGAAAGATTCCCAAGCAGTTTGAAACGGACGCGATTGAAGAACTGCAAAACTATTCCTGGCCAGGCAACGTGCGCGAGTTAAGAAATACGATTGAGCGCGTGGTAATCATGAACCCGGGAATCAAAGTTGTAGCCGCCGATCTGCCGCCGCATGGAAAAGACGAGGCGCCCGCCACCTCGTTCAGATTTCCGTCCTTTAAAGAAGCGACTGACGCCTATCATCGCGAGTTCATCCAAAGAAAGTTGGACGAGGCCGAGGGGAACGTTTCGCGCGCGGCGGAATTGATGGGAGTCGATCGCAGCCACCTCTATCGGCGCATGCGCGCGCTGGGCATTCCCAGTCGCAGCGAACGCGCTGGAGTTTCCTAGCATCTTCAGTAGTGGCACAGACTTTAGTCTGTGATTGCTGAAAGCGACACAGACTAAAGTCTGTGCTACACGCGTTGACAGGCCGTGGTAAATACCTTATCAAGTTAACTTCTGCTTTTTGCGCTGATAGCGAATCGCAGGCACTCAATGTTTTCTGAGGTTTGAAATGGATTTTACGACAAAAGAGCTTTTGAAGCGTTATGCGAAGTTAGCGGTGGGTCAGCCGTTTTCACCTATTTTATTGAATATCCTGGTGACTTCAGTCTGTGACATGCGGTGTACGCATTGCTTCTTTACGGATGAGCTGGACGATCGGCCGCGCAAAAAGTTGCAGATGAAGACGCACGAGATTGAAAAAATTTCCGAGACGTTGGGCGGCAATCTTGGCGTGCTGATTTTGGCCGGCGGCGAACCGTTCACACGCAAAGATCTGCCAGAAATCGCGCGCTCTTTTTATACCAACAACAAGCTCGAATCGATCTACATCATGTCCAACGGGCAGATTCAGAAACGAATCTTTCCCGACATCACGCGGATACTCGAAGAGTGTCCCAATTTGAATGTGACAGTCGCACTCGGTATCGATGGCTTGAAAAATCAGCACGAAAAGATTCGCCAGAAGGCAGGGTCCTGGGATATCGCTATCGATACGGCGCGCCAGCTACAGACGATCAAGAAAGAATTTCCCAAGCTCGACATTCAAACGTGCACCTGCTTTATGAATTCGAATCAGGACACAATTTTTGAGTGGTACGACTTTTTGAAGTATGACCTGCGCCCGGACAAAGTTAACTTCAACTACATTCGTCCGCCGTCTGCCGATCCAGTCGAGCTTGAAATCGATCATTCTCGTTACGCCAAACTGGCAACCATGATCGATGAGGATTCGCGTCATGCGGCGCTCAAGAATAACTACGGCGGCAAGGCCGGTTTCTTCAAGGCTGCGATAGATATTTACATGCACGGTTTGATTGCGAAGACCCAGGAGACGCAGCAAGCGCAGATGACCTGTTACGCGGGTACCGCCGGCGGCGTAATCTACGACGAAGGCACGGTTTCATCCTGTGAGAATTTGGCGCCGATTGGAAACCTGCGCGAGTTTGATTGGAACTTTCAAAAGCTGTGGCTGTCGCCGGCCATGAAAGAGCGGCGAAAGAAGGCCGCAGACGGTTGCTTCTGCACTCACGAATCGAACAGTTACTATCCGTCGCTTCCTTTCAACCCCGGCCACTTGATCCAAATCAAGAAACTGGAAAAGGAAATGAAGAAGGCGCGGAAAGAGCTGGATCGATTGCAACCTGAACCCGAGGGCATGACCGTTAGAGCCTGAGTGTCCGACAAACTTCAGTTTGTCGCGCATTTCAAATCAGGACAAACTAAAGTTCGTCGTACAAGTTTATCCAATGTCGCAGCGCATTCCCAAAATCCTGATCATCTCGTCTGACACTGGTGGTGGACATCGTTCCGCTGCGGCCGCAATCGTCGCTGGCGTGCAGAAGTTTTTTGATGGCCAGTCGTACGCAGTGCGTGTGGTGAAAGCAGTCGAAGAGTCGCATTCCATCACGGCAAAGCTTGTCAATCTTTACAACTGGCTGCTGCGTAACCGGCAACACTGGATGAAGTATCTCTACTGGTTCGTCAACCGCTTTCGACCGGAGACTCGCGACTTCTTTCAAAAGCGCTGCATCGGATTTATCAGAGAGCTTTTTGAGCGTTGGTGTCCGCATGTAGTCGTCAGTGTTCACCCGTTGACCCAACACATATTTGCTCGGGTTCTCAAGGAGTTGAAACTCGCCGATCGCATTCCGTTGGTTTCTGTCGTTACCGATCCTTATTACGGATTTTGGAAAGGCTGGGCCTGTGACGATGTCACGCTTTACCTGGTGGCGAGTGACGAAGCGCGACGACAGTTGATCGAGTACGGCATCAAGCCACAGCGCATCAAGATATCAGGCATGCCGGTGCATCCAAAATTTGCTTATCCCGGTGAAGAAGCAGCCCAGGCTGCGCGCCAGGCGCTGGGACTCGACCCCGAAAAATTCACAGTGTTTGTGAACGCTGGTTGGGAAGGCGGCGGCAACATCCCGCAGATCTTCCGCGAGCTGGTGCGTGGGCAGTTGGAAGTGCAGGCTATTTTTCTGGCTGGCAAGAACGAGGCGTTAAGAGCGAATGCCGAGTCGCTGGCCCGGGACGCGTCATTTCCCATCAAGGTGATTGGATATTCGGAACACGTCGAACAATTGATGGGCGCGGCGAACGTCATGATCTCCAAACTTGGCGGCCTGACAACTTTTGAAGCGTTCGCCTGCCGCTTGCCAATAATCGGCGACGCGATTACCGACCCGATGCCGCAGGAAGCAGCCACCGCCAGCTTGATTGTAAAGCGTGGCGCCGGTGTGTTGCTGCAACGAGCCAGCGATGTTGTTCCCGTCATACGTCGCATGGTTGAGGATACCGCGCATTACTCAGCTCTGCGCGCAGCGACGATTGGGTTGGCTATTCCCAATGCCACGCGACAAATTGTTGAAGAGATAACTGCGCTAATTCCTACTTCTACCGACACTGCAGATGAAGTCGTGCTGGCTGAAGCTATCTCCGCCTGACCACCCGTTTGACTGTTCCTGGTTTTCAGAGTTTAATTTCCCGGCAAACGATAAAGATGTCATGAGATCTCAAATTTGAGATCTGAGATCTCAAAAAAGGAAATGCCCGCTTGCTGAATGAGAAGCGGGCTTTTTAGGAGATTAATCCGCCTGTGAGTTTATTGCTGGAAGGGAAACGCGCGTTTGTGACGGGAGGCACGCGCGGAATCGGCGCCGCCCTCTGTGAAGTGTTCGCGCGCGAAGGCGCTGACGTCGCCTTCAATTACAACACGCGCGATGATCTAGCCGCGGAGATAGTCGCAAAAATCGAAACGTATCAACGACGCGCGCTCAGCTTCAAGATTTCCGTAACCGATCGCCTTGGCTTAAAAAAACTCACGCGCGAGCTTGTCGAACTGTGGGGCGGAATAGACATTTTGGTAAACAATGCCGCTATCAATCGCGGCGATAACTTTGCGACGACGACTGATCGGGCCTGGGATGAGGTTATTGATACAAACGTGGGCAGCCTTTTCGCCGTTACCAAACCCATTTACAAACAGATGATTCGACAGAGGAAGGGAAGTATTCTGAACATTACATCGATTGGTGCGCTGAGGGCGTTGCCAACCGCGGTGCATTACGCCACTTCGAAAGCGGCGATGATTGGATTTACGAAATGCTTGTCGCGCGAAGCAGGCACGTTTGGTGTGAAAGTGAATGCGATCGCTGCCGGGATTTTTGATACTGAGTTGGCGCAGGCGCTGCCGCAACGTCTGCTGGAGATGCACCATTTCTGGGCTTCGGCCGGACGCGCAGGCCGACCGGAGGAATTGGCGGAGTATGCTGCGTTTATGGTAAGCGACCGGAACAGTTTTATGAACGGCGAAGTGGTGATCGTTGATGGTGGGGCGATCACGTAACCTGCTCGCCGTTCATGGCGGGCGACCGGACAAGAGTTTTTGGGCAGAGGCGTCGTGATTGTTGAGAGAGGCCGATGACTTTCGGTTTCGTCTCGTAGAAACGAGATATTTATAGTCGGGCGCTGATAAATAAAGTCTTGGCTGCGTTGGTTGCCGCCTAGCGATAACTAACGCGGCCAAAGTTCTTTCGAAGAAGCCTACTTCTATGAACATTTCGCTGCTTACGGAGCGGCGATACGTCTGACTCCAATTAGCAGGTTAGGAAGGGGGCTCGCCCCCGCTCTTCTTCCCAAGCAAGTCTTCAAGCTTCGTTTCCAGTTCTCGCAGCCTTCGCAGCATCTCTCCTAAACGTCGAAACGCCGCCGTTGATCGCAACCAATCTTTGTTATCAAACGCAGGGATGCCGGAAATCACTTCTCCCGAAGGCACATCGTGACTCGTGGCGCTCTTGGCAGTAATAACTACGTCGTGGCCGATTGTCAGGTGCCCGGCCACGCCCACTTGGCCCGCGAGGATAACTCGGCTGCCGATGTGAGAACTACCGGCAAGACCAACCTGGGCGCACAGCAAACTGTCTTCACCGACTGTGCAGGAGTGTCCGATCTGCACGAGGTTGTCTATTTTCGTGCCGCGCCCAATGCGTGATTCTCCAACTGAAGCCCGATCGATTGTGGTGCCCGCTCCAATCTCGACGTCATCTTCAATAATTACTCGACCAGTTTGCGGAATCTTTAACCAGCCGCGCTCTTCGTCTTTCGCATAGCCAAAGCCATCACAACCGACCACGACGTTGTTATGAATAATTACTCGTTCACCGATCTGGGAGCGTTCGCGAATGATAACGCCTGAATGGATTACGGAATTCTTGCCCACGACAACATTTTCGTAAATCGTGACGTTCGGATAAATGTGCACTCCGTCACCGATCTGACAGGCCGGTCCAATTACAACCCCTGCCCCGACCCGCGCTGTTCCAGCTACGGTGCTTGATGAATCGATCACTGCCGACTCATGAACCATGGCTGCAAAAGTTGGCTCCGGATGGAATAAGCGAAGCGCGCGCGTGTAGGCGAGATACGGATCCTTCGCGCGCAGCACGGCAATCGCACGATCGGTGGGCGCTGCTTCGCCAAGGTAGACCGCCGCGGCACGAGTCGTCTTTACTTTTGCGGTGTAACGAGGATTCGCCAGAAAGCTAACGTCAGATGGACCAGCATCGTCAAGACCGGCAGCGCCAGTTATTTCAATGTCCTTCGCTCCGCCGTCAATGTTGGCGTTTGTCAGCCTCGCAAGTTCTGAAAGTTTCATGCTGGAAGTCTAACGCATTCGCAGGATCGCGAGTAGCGTGACGTTTGATTCAGTAGTTAGAGTACAGTTTCAGCTTGTGTTAATTTGCAAAAGACCAACCTAAAAGTTGTCTCTGAATTACCAGCCGCGTCTGAACCGCTACATTATCGAGACTGGATCTATCTCCACATTGACCGAGCGCAATTTGACCCCGTTACTTGCAACCGACTTCAACGCGCCATCGATAACATCGCGCAGTTGCTGCCGCTTGCGACCCTTAACTAACAACTGCATGCGAAACTCATTTTTCAACCTTGCGAGCGCGGCTGGCGCTGGTCCCAGGACGCGAACGATGCGATCCCGGTTAGCTGCATCAAGTTCCTTTCGCAGTTGCAAAGCATCTGTTCTAACTTGCTCTAGTTTCGTGCCGTGGACCAGCAGCGATGCGAGTGCGACGAACGGGGGATAACTGTGATTCTGCCGATGGCGAATCTCCTCTTCATAAAAGCCCGTGTAGTCCTGGCCGCTCGCGTGCCGCAACGCGTAATGATAAGGATGATAAGTCTGAATCAAGACTTTGCCGGCACGATCGCCCCTTCCCGCGCGACCTGCAACCTGGGTCAGCAGTTGGAATGTGCGTTCGGCGGCACGAAAATCCGGTAACGCCAAGCCCGCATCGACCGATACCACTCCAACCAGCGTAACATTAGGGAAGTCGTGACCCTTGGCAAGTATCTGGGTACCCACCAGCATATCTATCTTGCCGTCGCTGAACTCCAGCAGAGACTTTTCAAACGCATGCCGGCGCGACGTTGTGTCCCGATCGATTCGAGCAATTCGAATCGC
>Ga0184605_10000539_pt1 | contig 11245 bp, 9 predicted proteins | sample PLM0_30_coex_FD_132995 | JGI IMG/M metagenome (GOLD analysis project Ga0184605, IMG submission 132995) | Groundwater sediment microbial communities from an aquifer in East River, Colorado, USA - PLM0_30_coex | ecosystem: Environmental > Terrestrial > Soil > Riparian zone | place: USA: East... | reverse complement strand
CACGACCTTTGTATCGATACCGCCCAGCCGGCGTGAGGTGCGGCAGCAGTCCATGGCTGTGTTGCCGACGCCGATTATCAGGACGCGCGGCGAGATCTTGTCGATGTGGCCGAAGTGGACGGAGCCGAGCCATTCGATGCCGATGTGAATGCGTTCGCGCGCGCCGTCGTCCCAGCGCCCCGGGATATCGAGCTCCTTTCCCTTGGGCGCGCCGCTGCCGACGAAGATCGCGTCGAAGTTGTTGCTGACGCTCAGCAGCTCCTTGAGGCTCGAGACGGACGTGTTGTACCGCACCTCGGCGCCCATGTCGATGATGTAGCCCGTCTCTTCGTCGAGCACACTTTCAGGGAGGCGAAAGGCCGGGATGTTGAAGCGCATCAAGCCGCCGGCGCGTGCATACTTCTCGTAGATCACGACCTCGTAGCCGAGCGGGAGGAGGTCGTTGGCGACCGTGAGTGAGGCCGGGCCAGCGCCGATGAGCGCGACGCGCTTTCCGTTCCTGATTGCCGGCGCCTTGGGAAGGTATTCCTGGATGTCGTCCCGCAGATCCGCCGCCACTCTTTTCAGCCGGCAGATGGCGACAGGCTTTCCGTCTATTCTACCGCGCCGGCAAGCCGGCTCGCACGGCCGGTCGCAGGTGCGGCCGAGGATGCCTGGGAAGACGTTGGATTCCCGGTTGAGCAGGTAGGACTCGGTATAGCGGCCCTGGGCTATCAGTCGCAGGTATTCCGGCACATTGGTATGGGCTGGACAGGCGTACTGGCAGTCAACAACCTTATGGTAGTTCTTTGGATTCGAGGCGTCGGTGTAACAGGACATGCCGGCTCTTCTTACGGGTCCTGGGATGGTGCAAGTTGGGGAGGGGGGGCGCAAGAGGTTACAGCGGTTTCGCACCGTCGCAAAGCCTGCTCACGCTCTTGCTGCGAATGATATAACTACGGAGAAGCAACCGGTGCCGCCGGGATCAGCGCCACCGCGATGGCGAGCATGAAGTAGCCTCGCGCGCCAGAGGAATGGTCGCTAGCCCTGTCGCGAGAAGAGCCAAACCGATGCGCGACAGCTGCGCTTCGCCGTATCGATCCACCATGCGCCCGAGAATTCCAGCAGCACCCTGCATGATACGCGAGAGCAGGAGCAGCCAGCCGTGCCAACCAATGGCGGATGGAACGGGCCGCTAGCATAATTTGCCGGGAGCTCGAGTCTTCTTCTGCGAGGTGTTGAATGGGAAGTGACGCTGGCGCAGTCAAAAACGAAGAGCCTGGACGCGCGGGATTATGGGAAGACTTCGTAGATATCTTCTACGCTCCATCCTCGGTCTTCGCTCGACGCGCGGAGGGAAAGTTCGGAATGCCTCTTCTTTTCCTGGTATTGGTGGGCACTGTGCTGTTCTTCCTCACGAAGAACGCCACGCAGCCGATCATGGACGCGGAATTCGCCAGAAATAGCGCCAAGATGCTGCGCGATAATCCGAACGTGACCGCCGAGCAGATGGCATCCGGCCGGTCAATGTTCGAGACGTTCGCCCCGTTTTTCTTCGCCATCGGCATCACTCTCAGTATCTTCGGAACCGGCCTCGTCTTATGGCTCGTCGGAAAACTCTTCGACGCCAAGGAATCCGTCACCGCCGCGATCATGATCGCGACTTACTCAGAGGTTCCGCGACTGGTGCAGATCGTGACGAACGCCGCTCAGGGATTGGTTATGAGTCCGGAGAAGCTCAACTCAATGAATTCGGTCGGGTTCAACCTGGCGCGCTTCATGGATCCGGATCAGGCATCGCCGGTGATGATTGCGCTAGCGAGTCGCGTCGATCTGTTTACGATCTGGGTCACTGTTCTCCTCGCTATCGGTTTGTACGTAGTGGGAAGGATTCCGAAGCAACAGGCCTATATCGCGGCCGGGATCACGTGGGTCGTCGGAGCGCTGCCAGCAGTGTTCGGAGCGCTGAGAGGAGCCTGATCCCTGCATTTGCAAGTCCAGGCAGCGAACTAATCGTTACTCCCTAAGCCAAGCTCACAAGGAGGCTCATTGAAGCACCCATTTGGCGATCCGCGTTTTCCTCGGCGGAATCTCCTCGACGGAGCTCTGATTCTTGCCCTCTCATCGGGCTTGGTCGGTATGCAGGTAAGCGGTTTGATACGAACCCATGGCTCTCGAATGCTTGAGCTCGTCTCACTCGTGAGTTGTCTGGTCTTGGTGGGCGTAGCGGTCGCGCAGTTCCGTTTAGGACTACGGTCGGTGCCACCCGATCCTCCTGAAGCAGAGGCGACTCCTTAGTCCGATCGCCTAAGAGTTCGTTGGATGTACCGCGTCCGTCAGGAAGATTTGCCCTTCATAGGCAGCTCCTACAACTTCGTCGGCGCCGACAACGGCGACGTCAATGTTTCCGTCTTCCTACTCCGCGCTCTCCCGGGACGCGGTCCGGGGCCGCATCGTCATCCGTATGATGAAGTCCAGTTCGTGAGAGAAGGACGGGGTCTCTGGACCGTCAACGGAGAGGAATTCGAAGCCGGTGCCGGCGACATTCTCGTCATCAAAGCCGGGGAGATCCACGGGTTCCGCTGCATTGGTGAAGCGCCTCTCGTCCAGGTGGACGTACATCTCAGTCCGAGGTTCATACAGGAGAACCTGGGCTAGTTTCAGACTGCCCCGCGCTCACCTTTCAGTGCGTCAGCTCTCGAATCCGATGTAGAATGCTGATCGCCCGGTTGTCAGACGGCTGCTCCTTCAGTGGATCCAACCGGCACTGGCTCCTTCCTTCCGTCATCTATTCCAAAGCCGAGTACGATCGTGCCGAGCACCAGCGCCGCCGATGTGAATAGCGGCACCGTCTTCCCGAAATGATCATAGGAGAATCCCGCCCAGAGTGGAACGATCACCCGTGCCAGCCCACCGAAAGTCTGCTGCACGCCCATATATAGTCCGCGCTCCCTGCTAGAGATCACCCGTGACAACATCGACGTCACACAAGGAAAGGTAAACGCCGTGCCGAGCGGAATTAGTGCCACCGCGATGGCGAGCATGAAGAACCCGCGCGCTAGAGGAATGGTCGCCAGACCAGTCGCAAGAAGAGCCAGCCCAATGCGCGAGAGCTGGGCTTCGCCGTAGCGGTCGACCATCTTCCCCAGAATCCCGGCGCGGGTCACCACGGCGATCACGCCAACATACGTGTAAAAGAGCCAGATCTGGTCCTTCCCCACACCAAATCTGTCGGCTAGGAAGAGAGCCAGAATTGCCATCAGTCCCGAGAACGCACCCATCGCAATCGCATAAATCCAGATCAGCCGGTGGGCGGGCTCGTTTGGATGAGTGATCACGTTGGCGATGACCGTGCGTGACGCGCGCGGCTTCTTCTCGTGCGCTTCCGTCATGTCGCGCGACTCGCGCAGGAATCGCCAGGCAAAGAAGATATTCACCAGGCACAAAGTCGCGGCCGCGAGACCTGGTCCGCTCCGACCGAAGGCAAGCGCCGCTCCGCCGATTGCGGGTCCGATCGCAACACCGACATTCGTCGCGGCGGAAAGCCAGCCGAGCGCCTTGGCACGATTGGCGGGCTCGACGGAGTCTGCGACGTAGGCCTGGATGACGCCGACGGTCCCACCGCCGGCACCCTGAACGATGCGCGACAGCAGCAGCAGCCAGATCGAATTCGCGTACGCGAAGACGACGTAGGCGATACAGGAAGCGGTGAGTCCGACCAGCAGAGCGGGTCGCCTGCCGTATCGATCCGAGAACCTTCCCCACAGCGGAGCGCTGAGCAGTTGCGCGGCGGTGAAGGCGCTCATCAGAATCGCGACGACGAGCCCGCCACCTCCCAGCTCGCGCGCGTAGAACGGCATCAGCGGGATGATCATCAGCAATCCCACCATGTCCACGAAGTTCGTGATGATCAGCACGAACAACTTGCCGCTCGCGACCTTCGACATTCGGCTGCTGACGGCCGAAGCTCTTCCCCGCAGAGGCGACGCCACCTAGTTCTCCGTCTTTCCGAGCGCGGCTGGTGGAACTGCTCTTCCAACGACGCCGGCAAGAGCGACGATGGTCAGCGCGTACGGAATCATCTCGATGAATTGGGATGCGATCGCATGACTGCCCTGAAGCTGTATCTGCAGAGTCTCCGCTGCGGCAAAAAGAAGACAAGCGAGTGCGGCTTTGATCGGGTCCCATCGTCCGAAGATCACTGCGGAGATCGCGATGAATCCGCGGCCGGCGGTCATCTGGTCTGTAAACTGGTGCTGATCTAGCGCGAGATACACGCCGCCGAGCCCTGCAAGAATTCCGGAGAGCGCCACCGCCGTATACCGCACGCGCTTGACGCTGACGCCGACGCTCTCGGCTGCGTCCGGATGCTCCCCGGCCGCTCGCACCCGCAAACCGAACGGCGTTCGGTAGATCACGAATGCCATTACCGGCGCAACAACAAGTCCGAGCCACAACAACGGATTATCGAATCCCGCAGCCTTGATGTTGCCACCAAAGCCGGCGACCCGCGGCGAATTCGACGAGCTGTCGAAGAACAGCTTCAGGAAAAACCTGGTCACTCCAATTGCCAAGAGGTTGATCGCGACTCCTACCACCACCTGATCGGCGCGATAGCGGATTGTGGCGACGGCGTGAATGAGCGCGAAGATCAATCCGCCCAGAATGCCGGTGAGAACTCCCACCCACGGACTTCCGGAGTAGTTGGTGCCGAGCACAGCTGCGAATGCACCGCTCAACATGAATCCTTCGAGGGTGAGGCTCACGATGCCGGCGCGCTCTGCAACCACGCCTCCGCTCGCCGCGAACAGATACGGAATGGCGATCCGAATCATCTGCGTCAGGAAGGTCACGGGATTCACGCGTCGCTCCTTCGGCGGGCGCCGCGGAGAATTCGCCGAACTTCCGGGACCGACACTGCGACGGCGAGAATGACGACACCCTGAAGCACGTCCATCATCTGCTTGGGGACGAACGCGTGGATAGCGAGCCCGCCCTGCGACAGCGTCGCAAAGAAGAAAGCCGCGATCAGAACCCCGATCGGATGGTTTCGTCCCACCAGCGCAACCGCGATTCCCATGAAGCCGGCGCCGCCGGCGAAGCCGTCCTCGTAGTAGTGCTTGTAGCCGAGGACGTAGTTGATCCCGCCAATTCCGGCGATGACGCCGGAGAGAGTAAGGGCTCGCAGCCAGACGCGGCCGACGCTGATCCCACCGTACTCCGCGGCGTCGGGCTGGAGTCCGACTGCGCGCAGATCGTACCCATCCCGCGCGCGAAACAGGTAGAACCAGACGACCCCCGCAGCGAGGACTGCTACTACCAGCGAGAGATTCGCCGCGGAGCCGTGGAATCGCGGGAACATGTCCGCCAGGCGCAGCAGCGCTCCGGCGTGAATTTCCGGGGTGTGCAATGTCTCAGGTACGTGCAGATGTCCCGCGATGAACCAATTGAGGAGAGCCAGCACGATGAAGTTGAGCATGATCGTCACGATCACTTCGTGCGCGCCGAACTTCGTCTTCAAATAGGCCGGAACAGATCCGACAACTCCACCCGCCAGACCAGCCGCGATCATGCAAACCGGCAGAGCGAGGACGAGGGGAGTTCCAACAGGAAGCGCGAGTCCCGTGAGTGCGGCAGCGAATCCTCCGGCGGCAAGCTGACTCTCACTACCGATATTGAACAACCCGGCGCGCAATCCGAACGACACTGCCAGGCCCGTGAACGCGAGCGTTGTCGCCTTGTACAGAACCTGGCCGAAGCCGTAGGCGTTGCCCCAAGTGCCCTCGAGCAGGAGTCGGTATACGGCCGCCGGTGACTGCCCGTAGCTCAGAATCAGCAAGTCGCCGCAAATCAGAGCGACGAGCAACGCGACGAACGGAGGAAAGAGCGCTTCTTCCGCGCGCTCCCGCCACGGCGCGCCGGAAACCGTCGGCTTGATCTCCGCTGTCAGAGGCGAGCCGGTCACGCGGCGTTGCCTTTCTTCGTGCCGATCATGTACTCGCCCAGGACCTCTTCGCTCGCCTCGGCCGCGGGCATCACCACCGCGAACTTGCCTCGATACATCACCGCGATGCGATCGGACAGCGCGAGCACTTCATTGAGCTCCGCGCTCACGAGCAGAATGGCCTTTCCCTTCGCTCGCGCATCCAGCAGCTGCTGGTGGATGAACTCGATCGCACCGACATCGACGCCGCGCGTCGGCTGCGAAGCCAACAGCACGGAGAAGCTACGCCCCATTTCTCGGGCTACGACGACCTTCTGTTGATTGCCGCCGGAGAGAGCCCGCGCGGGGAGAAGTGGATTGCCGGGCCTGATGTCGAACGCGGTTATCTCCTCGATCGCGTTATCCATGACGCGATCGTCGTCAATCACGCCTCTCTTCGCGAAGTATTTCTGGAGTCCGAGTATGAGATTGTCGGCGACGGTATACTCGAGAATTAGGCCGCGCCTATGTCTGTCCTCGGGGATGTGCGAGAGACCCGCATCGTGACGCACAGCAACAGGCCTGCGGGTGATGTCGACGCCATCGATCAGAATGTCACCACTGGAAACGGATCTGAGCCCGGCCAGCGCCTCGATGAGCTCGGTCTGACCATTCCCTTCAACTCCGGCGATGCCGAGTATCTCACCAGGATTCACCTTGAAGCTCACGCCATCGACTACCCGAACTCCGTGCGAGCCGGTAATGCCGAGATTCCGTACTTCGAGTCCCTGATCGGGCCGGACGTCGCTCGCGCGTCCGATTGGTTGGACTCGTTTCCCCGCTGAGAGAGACACCTCTCGGCCCACCATCAGCTTCGCGATCTCTGCAGGCGTTGTCTCCGAGGTTTTTATGCGAGCTACAGTCTGGCCCGCGCGCATTACTGTAATTGTGTCCGACAACTCTACGACCTCATCGAGACGATGAGTGATCAGAACGATCGTATCGCCGTTGTCGCGGAGCCTGCGCAAGACTGTCCATAGCTCACGAACCTCAGGCGGCGACAAAACCGCGGTAGGCTCGTCGAGGACGAGAATTCTCGCTCCGCGAAACAGGACCTTGAGGATCTCGACGCGCTGGGCCTCGCCGACAGAGAGATCGGCGATGAGTCGCTCCGGCGCGACGACCAGTCCGGTGTCGCTCGAGAGCTTTTGCACATCCTCAGCGGCGCGGTTGTAGTCGAGAACCACTCCTCGCGTCTTCGGTTCGCAGCCAAGAACCAGATTCTCGGCCACCGTAAGAGTCGGCACGAGCATGAAATGCTGGTGGACGATTCCGATACCCGCGGCAATCGCTTCGTTGGTCGACCATCCCGTTACATCTCGGCCATTGACCTCGACTCTCCCGGCATCGGGCTTCATCAATCCGCCGAGGATCCGCATGAGAGTCGACTTGCCGGCCCCATTCTCGCCGACGAGAGCGTGAATCTCGCCGGGCATCACTTCGAGCGATGCACGCCGATTGGCCATGATCGCGCCGAATGATTTCTCGATGCCGACCATTCGGATTGCGGGAAGCGATGCGCTTCCCTCTTCCATCTGACTCATCTCGTGCTGGGCACCTTGATGCGACCGGCGATTATCTCCTGCTTGAGCTCCTCAACCCGAGCATGAACACTGTCGGGAATCAGCGCACGATTGCGGTCGTCGTAGACGTAGCCGACGCCGCCTTCCTTCAATCCGAAGGAATAAATGCCGCCCTTGAAAGTCCCGCTTTGCACCCTGCGAATCGCGTCGAAGGTGGCAGTGTTGACGCCCTTTACCATCGAGGTGAGAACATGCCCAGGCGCTTCGTCGTTCTGATCAGAATCGACCCCGATGGCAAGCTTGTTGGTCGCGCGCGCTGCTTCGAAGACTCCCTGACCGGTCGAGCCGGCTGCATGGAAGATGACTTCAACGCCCTGATTGTACTGGCTGAGTGCCAGCTCCTTTCCCTTGCCGGGATTCTTGAACGCGTCGGGAGTGACGCCAGCGTATTGGGCGATCACCTGGCAGTCCGGACAAACTTTCTTGACCCCAGCGCGATAACCAGCCTCGAACTTGTGGATCAGCGGAATGTCCATTCCGCCTACGAATCCGACTTTCTTCGAGTGACCCACGAGCGCAGCAAGGGCACCGACGAGATACGATCCTTCTTCTTCGCGAAACTTGAGTGCGGCAACGTTGGACCGAGGCGGAATGATGTTGCCGTTCTTGTCCGTCGCGAGAGCATAATCGATTCCCGCAAAGGCGGTGTTCGGATACTCCTTGGCGAGATTGGCGAGGTCATCGGTGAAGATGAAGCCGACGCCGATGACCAGATTCATCCCCTCCGCGGCCAACAAACGGAGACCCGCTTCGCGATCGGCTCCTTCGCCCGGCTCGATGAAACGGACGTTCGACCCGAGATATTTTGTGGCGCTGTCGGCGCCGGCGTAGGCGCCGTCGTTGAACGACTTGTCGCCGCGGCCGCCGACATCGAGCACGATCCCAATGCGAGTCGGTGAGGTCTCCTTTCCCTCGGCTATAGCACTCCGACGGGTGAAGAGGAGAGCGATGTGTACGGCGAGCAGGAGGGAAGTGACGAGGATCAGCTTTCTCATCTGGACTGAAGAATCGCCCAGAACACAGCTGCTTGCAAGGCAAGCGTGGCCCTCGAGATCGCGCAGAACACTGCTCAGTGGCCCCCTTTCAAATGCATCATGCCGCGGGTTGATTTCAGCTCATGGCCGACCGAATACGGACGCGCTTTCTCGTGGTGGGGAGCGGAGTTGCGGGGCTCCACACTGCATGGCGCGCTTCCACTGAAGGCGACGTGATGGTGCTCACCAAGCGCTCGCTCTTCGACAGCGCCACGGCCTACGCCCAGGGCGGAATTGCGGCCGCACTCGGCGCTGGAGATTCACCGGAGCTTCACCGGCAGGACACTCTGGCCGCGGGCGCCGCCCTTGCTGACGCGAAAGCAGTCCAAGTCCTTGTCGAAGAGGGTCCCGCCCGGGTCCGTGAGTTGGCGACCGCAGGTGCTCAGTTCGATCTGGAGCCGGGGGGAAATTTCAAACTGGGCCGGGAGGCTGCCCACTCTCGACGACGGATCGTGCACGCGCACGGAGATCAGACCGGTGCCGAGGTCGCGCGCACGCTGATCAAGAAGGTCAAAGAGAGCGAGCGGATCGAGGTACTGGAGAAGGCACGAATTCTCGACTTCATCGTCGAGGATGGAATCGTCTACGGCGTTCGCGCGGCTGTCGCCGGTAAAGCCCTTGAGATAATTGCGGATGCGACGGTCCTCGCTACTGGAGGATGCGGACAAGTCTACCGGTATACGACGAATCCACAGGTTGCGACCGGTGACGGGTACGCGATCGCGCACCGCGCCGGTGCGAAGCTCGCCGACATGGAGTTCGTCCAGTTTCACCCGACGGCGCTCGACACACCCGAGAGTCCGTTACAGCTGATCTCGGAAGCCGTGCGCGGCGAGGGCGCGGTCTTGCTCAACGAAGAAGGCGAACGCTTCATGCTCAAACGCCATCGCCTGGCGGAGCTGGCTCCGCGGGATGTCGTGGCGCGCGAGATTTTTCGCGAGAAGGCCGGAGGCAAGCGGGTCCTGCTCGACGCGCGAATGCTGGGACCTCAGTTCGAGCAGCGCTTTCCGGGGATTTTCGCCATCTGTCGAGCGCGGGGCATCGACCCGGCCAATGATTTGATTCCAGTGACCCCCGCCGCGCACTACATGATGGGAGGGATTGTCACTGACCTGCGCGGCCGGGCAAGCCTCGACCGACTGTATGCATGCGGTGAGGTCTCGCGCACGGGAGTGCACGGCGCCAACCGGCTCGCATCAAACTCGCTGCTCGAGGGACTCGTATTCGCCGAGCGGGTCGCGCGCGACATGATCGAGACGAAGAAGCTGCCCACCCCGCCGCGTAAAAGAAGCTGGGATGTTCCGGTACTACGTGACCGAGGCGCGGCACTGGTCGCCGCCGACACCATCAGACAGGTGATGTGGGACTACTGCGGCATCGACCGCAGCGCCAAAGGATTGAGGCTGGGCCTCGCCAAGCTGACTGAGATCGAGTCACGCCTCCCGGAAGGAGCAACCGAGGAGGCGAACATGGTACAAACGTCTCTTCTCATCGCGGATGCCGCGCTGTTGAGAAAGGAGTCGCGCGGAGGGCATTATAGAAGTGACTTCCCCCGCGCAAAAAGAAAGTGGAGTGGCAAGCACATCGAATGGTAGATACTGCGGCCAGGGTTAACGCGGAACTTCAGGAAGAGATCAAGCACCTCGCGCGAACGCGCAACGCGGTGATCATCGCGCACAACTACGAGCGACCCGAGGTTCAGGATGTCGCCGATTTCGTCGGCGATTCGCTCGGATTGAGCCGCGAAGCCGCGAAGACCAAGGCCGATGTCATCGTGTTTTGCGGCGTTCATTTCATGGCGGAGACAGCAGCGGTTCTGTCGCCGCGGAAGACGGTGCTTCTTCCGGACCTCGCGGCCGGCTGCTCACTGGCGGCGACGATCGATGCGGCGCAGCTCCGTGACTGGAAGGCGGAACACCCAGGTGCGGTAGTCGTGTCGTATGTCAACACGACGGCGGAAGTAAAAGCAGAGAGCGACTACTGCTGCACCTCCGGAAACGCGGTCGAGATCGTCAACTCTGTTCCTCTCGACAAGGAGATTCTCTTTCTCCCCGACATGTTCCTCGGTGCACACGTGCGGCGGATCACCGGCAGGAAGAACATGCACGTCTGGATGGGTGAGTGTCACGTGCACGCGGGGATCGATCCTGAGGACATCAGGTTGCAGCGCACCGCACATCCGGGTGCGGAGTTTCTCATTCATCCCGAGTGTGGATGTGCGACCAGTGTCGTTGAGGCCGTCTCGGCTGGAGATATCGATCCGGTGGGAGTGCAGATCCTCTCTACGGAAGGGATGATCAAGAGGCCGAAGATCTCGCCGAACGACGAGTTCATCGTCGCAACCGAAGTGGGTATCCTCCACAGGCTGCGGCGGGAGAATCCCAACAAGACGTTTCATCCGGCCGATCCCGAAGCGGTCTGCGCGTTCATGAAGGTGACGACGCTGCCGAAGGTACTCGCCTCGCTCCAGCGGATGCAGCATCACATAACCGTGCCTGAGGAGATCGCCTCGCGAGCCCGCCTCGCGATCGAGCGAATGGTCTCGATCGGCGGCCAGACGCCACTGTCGCCGGCTCCCGAATCCACGGTCGATCCCGGCGAATGACGCATCGCCGCGAGACCGAGCTCGCCGCGCACGGCTTCTACTGGGAAGAAGGCCTTCACTT
>Ga0184605_10000537_pt1 | contig 11266 bp, 9 predicted proteins | sample PLM0_30_coex_FD_132995 | JGI IMG/M metagenome (GOLD analysis project Ga0184605, IMG submission 132995) | Groundwater sediment microbial communities from an aquifer in East River, Colorado, USA - PLM0_30_coex | ecosystem: Environmental > Terrestrial > Soil > Riparian zone | place: USA: East... | reverse complement strand
TTGATGCTGCGATCCGAAAAAAAGCCAGTTCTTCCCGTTTGATCCGATCGCCTTGCGTTCCTGCAAATACGCGCGGAACGGCGCTACTCCAGTTCCGGGGCCCACCATGATAATTGGAACGTCAGGGTCCTCCGGTAAATGAAAATGCTTCGCTATGCTGGGGAAAACTGGCACTGGCACCTCATCAGCGCGTTCCGCAAGAAAAGATGAGCAAACTCCCTTTCGTATGCGGCCGTGACTTTCGTAGCGGACCACGTCCACGATAAAGTGAACCTGTTCTGGATAAGCCTTCAGACTCGAGGCCACTGAATAAAGGCGCGGCTGCAGTTTCGTCAGCAAACCGACAAATTCCTCCGGTCTGAAACGGGCCGAGGGATGCTCGGTTAGAAAATCAATTACTTCCATGCCCCAAAGATATGTTGTGAGGTCCTGCCTGCGCTCAGGAGCGAGAAGATCGCCGAGTAGCGGCGCAGCATTCGCACGATGGGCGATGGCCTTCAAGAACTTGGGAGTTGGCTGCGTGATGCTGTAATCACGGAGCAACGCTTCGCGGAATGTTGTCGGTAATCCCTTCGGTCGAGGGACCTCCTCCTTGCCGGTGGCGCCAAGCGCGTGAATGATTTCGTCCACGAGCTGCGGATCGTTTGTCGCGTAAACCGCAAGCGAATCACCGACCTCAAAGCTCAATCCCCATCCGGTCAGGTCGAGTTCGAAATGGCGCGTATCCTTTGCCGAGTCCGGCCCGCTCAGGCGCCGATTGACCAGAAGTTTGGCGGGAAACGGGTTTGCCCGCGAATACGGAGGAGCGGCAACAGGAGCTTCAGCATGCATAACGGTTTTGTAGCGGCGATCATTGGTCGCCGCAAATTTTCACTGCGCGCGAGAAGTAATCCTGGATGCTCCCCTGCTACGGCGGGGTTTTTCGGACACTTCGGATGCAAGGGCAATTGCGAAATCCACCTGACGTTTGAAAGTGTCAACACGGACAACAAACACAGATAATTCATCGCCTACCTTAAAGCGTTTACGCGACCGTCTTCCGATAAGCTGCCGTCGAGCCGGCTCAAACACATAAAAGTCGTCCATCAACGAAGAGATGTGGACTAAACCAGTCACGAGTGCCTCCGGCAGTTCCACCATCAATCCGTAGTTACGGACATCGACAATGCTTGCGCGGAATATCTGTGGCTTGCGCTCATCGAGTTGCCGCTGAAAAAATTCAAGTTTCTTCATCTGGACCGCGTCACCTTCCGCTTCCGCCGCAGTGCGTTCGGTAGTTGAAATGTGCTCGGCGATTGATGTGATCTCGGCCATGTCGGGTTGGTAGCGCGCGCCACTCCGTGACCGCCGTTCCGTGCTTCGAGGGGCGGACGGCAGCGGAGTGCCGTCCCTACCAAGCGCACGATGCACAACCAAGTCCGCATAACGCCGAATGGGACTGGTAAAATGCAAGTAGTTTGCCTTGGCCAACCCGTAATGTCCGAGGGGCTGCGGAGAGTAACGGGCGCGTTTTAAACTTTTAAGCAAAGCGACCTTGAGCGCCTGCTCTTCCGGTTTTCCACGGAATGACGCAAGCAATCGCTGGAGCTCAGCGCGATGAGTGAGATCGCCAACCTGGTAATCAAAGCCGAGTACGAATTCGCGAAACTCTGCTAATTTGTCCGGGTCTGGATTTTCGTGGATTCGGTAGACGGTCGGAATCGCGCGCTTTTTCAGTTCGCGCGCAACAGCCTCATTCGCGACCAGCATGAATTCTTCGATCAACTGGTGTGATTCATCGTTCTCGACACGCTCCAATTTTACGGGATGCCCATCTCTATCGACCCAGACTTTCACCTCCGGAAAATCAAGGTCCAGAGCGCCATGCTCAAATCGATTCTTTCGGAGTACGGCGGCGAGTTCCCAGGCAAGATGCAGTCGTTCGCCCAATTGGTCGGCAGGTGGCGCGTTCAAAATTGCGAAAGCCTGTTTGTACGTGAGCCGGTGCGCGCTTCGAATCACGCTGCGGGTAAACCGCGCGCTCTTCGCGGATCCGCGTTTGTCGAAATGAATAAAGACCGAGTGCGTGAGGCGATCGACGCCAGGTTTGAGACTACAGACACCGTTGCTCAATCGCTCCGGTAACATCGGAATCACGCGATCGGGGAGATAAACACTATTTCCGCGCCGGCGCGCTTCTCTCTCCAGCGGGCTGCCGGGCTCCACATAAGCGGCGACATCGGCGATGTGTACACCGAGTCGCCAACCGCTTCCGGTCTTTTCAACTTGAATTGCGTCGTCGAAATCGCGCGCGTCATCGGGATCAATCGTGACGATAAATTCTCCGCGTAAATCTTCGCGTCCCTCCAATTGCCGAGCACCAACCGTCTCCGGAATTCCCTTCGCCTGGTCCAGAACATCTCTGGGAAATTCGGTTGGCAGATGATATTTCCGGATGATCGACAGCATGTCGATGCCCGGAGCCGATGCGGGGCCAAGCACTTCGACGATTTCACCCTCGGGATTAACGTGGCGCGATTCCCACGCCTCCAGGCGAACTACGACTTTATCACCAACCTGTGGCACAACTTTGGAAGTTGCGAGAGGCCGGCCCGCCACGGCTGGTTCGCCCTGTGGCGCATTCGTAACTTGCCCTACGTAAACGTCATGAACGATGCGCGGGTCATCCGGGACTACGTAATAAAAGTTCCGCGAGCGTTGGAGGGTGCCAACAATTGTATCGTGGGCGCGTTCCAGGATTCGAATCACCCGCCCTTCGCGCCGTCCTTTGATGCGGCGATAAGGTTCATCGCGCGATATTCGCGCAACCACACGGTCGCCGTGCATCGCTGTTCCGATGTTTTCCGCCGCAATGAAAACGTCCGTTCCGCCCGGCGCTTCTAGCGCGAGAAAACCGTAGCCGACTTGATGAATCGACAGTTTGCCAGTCACCAGGTCAGCCTCGGCAGGCAGAACATATCGGTTCTTCCGGATGCGCGCGATCTCGCCCGCGCGCTCGAGCTCGCGCAAGCTTTTGCGTAACGCTACTTTTCCCGCTGCCGTTAACCCGAGCTTGCGGGCGATGTCGCTCGGGTTGAGCGGACGATAGTCCTTCCGCGCCAGCAGCCCCAGGATTTGTTCTCGAATGTTACGTCCGTTCGAAGCCATGTAAGCGAAACAATACCGCCACGTTTATCGATTTAACGCGATTTCAATCCGAGGTCGAATAATGACAAAAGCAATCAATGCCGGCGCACTGGCGATTGCCTTGGTGGCGCTCGCCTCATTAGCCGCAGGAGGAGCCAAGATGAAGATCACAAGTTCTGCTTTTCAAGAAGGCGGGAACATTCCGTCAAAATTCACATGTGACGGCGGCGACCGCAGCCCACCTTTGCAGATTGCAGAGATTCCTTCGAGCGCGAAAAGCCTGGCCCTGATTGTGGATGACCCGGATGCGCCGAGTGGCCTGTTTACGCATTGGATAGTCTGGAACATCTCTCCCCAGACCAATGGGATCGCGGAAGGAAGCGCGCCCAAAGGCGTGCAGGGAACAAGTGACTTCGGCAAATCGGGTTACGGAGGACCGTGTCCACCCTCTGGTACGCATCGCTATTACTTTAAGGTTTTTGCGCTCGATCGAGAGCTGAACCTGCCCTCTGATTCGAAGCGGAATCAGCTGGACGCAGCAATAAAAGGGCACGTTGTTGCGCAGGGGGAGTTGATGGGGCGGTACTCAAGGAAATAACTGTAGCCGCCTCGCTGTGCGAAGCGCGACCCTGACATGAATGGCCCGCGCGTGCCGCGTGGCCCAGAAGTCGACGTCTACAGCTTCGAATAAAGTATCTGGTGTGATAGTCTCATTCCATGATGCGTGGGAGACTTTGGAAAATCGGCGACCGCATCTTCGATCTCTCCCGGCACGGGCTGATCATGGGTGTATTGAATGTCACTCCGGATTCATTCTCCGATGGCGGCGAGTTTTTCGCGGTGGACAGGGCAGTGGAGCACGGTCTGAGGATGGCAGCCGAAGGTGCGCACATCGTCGATGTCGGGGGCGAATCCACGCGACCGGGAGCAGAAGCTGTCAGCGCGGAGGAAGAACTGCGCCGTGTGATTCCTGTGATCGAACAATTGCGAAGAAAGAGCGACGTCATTATTTCGATTGATACTGCGAAAGCGGAGGTGGCGCGCGCGGCGGTTCGAGCGGGAGCTTCGATCGTAAACGACGTTACCGCAGGACGAGGCGACGGGGAAATGATGCCGCTGATTGCCGAAACCAAATCAGCTTTCATCATCATGCATATGCAGGGCACTCCGCAGACCATGCAGATTGCGCCCCAATACGCGAACGTTGTCTCAGAAATTTCCGATTTTTTTCGACAACAATATGAGCGCGCCATAGTTTATAGTATTGACCCCATGGCGATTGCGTTTGATCCGGGCATTGGTTTCGGGAAAACGCTTGAGCACAATCTCGAGTTGCTCGCGCAGCTTGAGCGGCTCCGCGCATGTGATCGACCAATCGTGATTGGCGTTTCCCGAAAATCTTTCCTGAGCAAACTGATCAATTCAGCACAGGTCAGTGATCGGCTGGCGCCTGCGGTGGCGTTGACCTCGCTCCTGCGAACATGGGGGGCAGACGTGCTCCGCGTTCATGATGTCAAAGAAAACGTAAATGCCTTAAAGGTAACAGAAGCAATTCTTCAGAGGGCAAAATGATTCATCAGCTCATCGATCTCTGGTTTCGAGGATGGCGCAGTCTGATTGAAATCCTTCTGCTGAGTGCGGCGATTTATTACGGTTACCTTTATTTCCGGGGAACACGCGGCGCGAAGGTGCTTACCGGCCTGGCGATCGTCTTTCTGACGCTGACCCTGATTTCCACGCTGCTCAATTTGGTTGTGATCGGCTGGATCGTTCGAAGCTTCTCAGTTTTCCTCGCCGTCGCGCTGGTGGTGATTTTTCAGCCGGAGCTAAGACGTGGACTGGCCGCGCTTGGCGGTCACCCCATTTTCTCGCTGACGAGCGAAAAGCGCGAAACAGTTCATGATCTGGCCGAGGCAGTCATGCAACTGGCAAATAAGCAATTCGGCGCGCTCATCGCCATCGAGCGTGACACATCGATTCGTGTTTACGAGGAAACCGGCGTAACGATCGACGGAGATTTTTCTGTCGAACTCCTCCTGACCATCTTTCATCCAAAGGCCGCGCTGCACGATGGCGGAGTGATCATTCGCAACGGACGCGTGGCGGCCGCGGCCTGTATTTTTCCAGTGAGCCAGCGTGAGACGCTCGACCGCAGCCTGGGATTACGTCACCGCGCGGGGCTCGGGATTACTGAGGAATCGGACGCCGTGGCGGTAGTCGTCTCCGAAGAAACGGGCGCTATTTCCATTTGTCATCGGCGACGAATTGAGCGCAATTTCACTCCGGAGACCTTCCGCCAACGCATTGCGGAGATCTTGTTGCACAGCAAATATGAAGACACTGATTCTGAAAAACTGGCGCGCGAAGTTGATCTCTCTCCTGCTCGCGACAACGCTTTGGTACCTGATCAAAAAGAACGTAGCGACGACGCCCTCGCCGTCTGAGAGAGTGTCGCCGCCGCCGATCACGGAAACCCGCTGATTTTGGAAGACCAAGGCTGGGGGTTTGATGTCCAATCTTCTCAGCGCAAAAAACGCGACAGATTTTCCTCTTCCCAACGACGGGCGCGCCGATACGCCGGGAATACGCGCTCACGACGGTTGAATTCTTCCGTGTGAACCCGCCGGCGACCGCGGGAGAGTGGTTCGTCGGGCACGACTGAGTGCAGCATCTCGTGATAAAGCACGTATCGCAGAAACCATGACGGCACAAATGGCTGGTCCAGCGCCCGATTGATTCGAATAACCCGATCCTGCTCCTGAATAGTGCCAAAAATGAAATATTCCTTGGGACGATGCTTTCGCCGCCGGCCCCACATCACTTGGTAATTACGAAGACGCCCGCGAAAATACCGCTTGTTCAAGTCGTTAAACATCGGACGCAGGTCAAAATGCGTCCCCTCGTGAAGTAGATTCAACTGTCCTTGCATCGGCAGTTTAGGGTGCGCGAGCTTTCGTTTTGTCTTTTTCTTTGTCTTTTTGCTCTTAGCCATGTGTGTCTTTCCTCCGAAAAAATCGAGATAGCCCAAAGTAGTTTAATGGTCTTCAAATCTAGAGACAAGCGAAGCGCCAATATTTGCAGAAAAATTCTTAACTTGCTAAGAGCCAACTAGTTAAATTGATCAACCTGGAACAAATGAGCCGGCCAACGTAATCCCTAGATCATCTGGCCTTTATCAGAAAACCGCCCGCAATTTGTTCACATTCCTCCCAATCCTGCCGCGTTTCTGGACTGAATTCCGAGGCACTGTTCGGGGCGCCGTTAAACCGCACGTTGAAAAAAGCTGCGCCACAATTTTTTGCGAAGTTTGTAATGCACGTGTAATTGTCCTCAATTCCCGGCGGATGTGCGGGAGACCTAATCGAGTTCAAATCGAATGACGCCGTTTCTTCGAAAGTTGTTCGGCCAAAACTGGCTTCTGCTGCTAATCATGCTCTCTCTCGCGGTCTTTGGAGTCGTGGCGATTTACAGCGCCACTTCCACGCGCGCAGACTCGTATGCGGCCGACTTCTGGCGAAAGCAGGCAAACTGGGTGGCCGTCGGTGTCTTCGTCTTTATGCTGACGAGTTTGATCCATTACCGCTGGATTCGCTGGGGCGCACTGCCGATGTATCTGGCCGGCATCGTCTTTCTGATCCTGACGAAGTTCATAGGCACGAAGGTTTACGGGGCGCGCAGTTGGTTGCATTTAGGGCCGATCAATTTTCAGCCGGCACAGCTTGCGGTTGTTGCCGGGATAATGGTTTTGGCGCTGTTCCTGACGCAATTTCGCGAAATGCACCCGATGCTCCGGTTACTGCTCTGCGGAGCGATTGCCGCGGCGCCGTGCTTGCTTATCCTAATGCAACCTGATCTGGGGGAGGTTATCATTTGGGTACCGGTGCTTCTGGCACTGCTATTCGTCGGGGGTCTTCCGTTGAGGTACTTGATTTGCGTGATCCTGATCGGAGTCGCCTTTATCCCCATTGCTATCAATTTCGGTCTAAAACCGTATCAGCAGCAACGGATCACCGCGTTTACGCATCCGGATATCGACAAACAGGGCTCGGCGTGGGCCATTAATCAATCCCTCATCGCCATCGGCTCAGGTGGCTGGTCTGGCAAGGGGTTCAAGGCACCAAACACGCAAATCGAGCTTGGGTTTCTGCCCGCTACTGCCGTACACAATGACTACATTTTCTCCGCTATCGGCGAGCAATGGGGATTTATTGGAGGAATGCTTCTTATTGGCGGTTTCGCTCTGCTCCTGATGACATGTCTCTTTGTCGCCTTTTGCGCCGGCGATCAATTGGGACTACTTCTGGTTGTTGGGATCACTGCGCTCATTTTCACGGGTATCTTCCAAAACATGGGAATGACGATCGCTCTGCTCCCCATCACCGGAGTACCATTGCCATTGATCAGTTATAGCGGCTCCTTCGTGCTAATGATCATGTTTGGCCTCGGGCTTGTGAACAGCGTTTGGATTCATCGAAAAATTCCCGCATAGGCAGGACCATGTGATTTGTGCTTTAACGCTCTGACGTGGCGAGCCACACATGGAAGCTGATTACAAGGTCAAGCTGGAGGTTTTCGAAGGGCCGCTGGATCTGCTGCTCTACCTCATCAAGCAGGATGAGATCGATATTTACGACGTTTCACTTGAACGCATCACTCGTCAGTACCTGGAATATCTTCAAGCATTCAAGGAATTGAACATTGAATTGGCCGGCGAATTCATCGTCATGGCGGCGAACCTCATTTATCTGAAAAGCCGCAGCCTGTTGCCAATTGATCAACAGCCGCCCGAAGAAGACGCAGAGGAAGATGATCCTCGCTGGGATTTAATCCGGCAGCTGATCGAGTACAAAAAGTTCAAGGAAGCCGCAACAGAACTGAATTTGCGGCAGCTGGAACAAGAGCGGATTTTCGCGCGAGAAGGCAGCGCCGCGTCGCTGTTGCAGGAACCGCTGCGCCTGGAGGAGGTTGGAATTTTCCAATTGATCAACGCATTCCAGACCGTGCTCAAACGGATCGAAGCGCGACAGGACCTGCAGGAAATTTTCGGCGAGCGTTTTAGCGTTTCGGAAAAGATTGATGTTATTTTGCGACGAGTCGCAAATAGCGCGCGGCTGCGTTTTTCCGAATTGTTTGGGGATGCTGTGTCGCGTGTCGAAGTCGTAGTAACTTTTCTAGCGCTCCTGGAACTCATTCGTCTCAAACAGGTTTGCGCTCTCCAGAAAAACATGTTTGAGGAAATTGAAATCGCAGCTGCGGCGTGAGCCGTTGGCGATTATGCAAGCGCAAGGAACGCCTCGAAGCAGCGAGGAAGCTACAACAACATGCCGCGAATTTTAATCGCTGGCTGCGGTTATGTCGGCCAAGCGACTGCGGATTTGTTCCATGCCGCCGGCTGGGACGTGGAAGGCTGGACAGCTTCTGAAGAATCAAGAGCGGCGCTCTCGGCCAAACCGTATCCTAGTTGCCAGGTCGATATTTCAAACTGCGATCAGGTCGCAGAGCGCCCCGGAACATTCGATGCTGTTATTCACTGTGCGAGTTCGCGAGGCGGCGGAGTCGAGTTCTACCGGCAAATCTATTTGGATGGCGCACGCAATTTGCTCGATCGATTTGCTGAAACAAAGCTGCTTTTCACCAGTAGTACCAGCGTTTATGCGCAAGGCGATGGCTCATGGGTGACTGAAGAAAGCGAAACCCAGCCTGTTCGCGACACCGCTCTAGTTCTCCTGGAAACGGAAAAACTGGTGCTCGAACGGCGCGGTACGGTCGCGCGGCTCGCTGGTATCTACGGCCCAGGCAGATCAGCGTTGCTGAGCAAGTTTCTTGCCGGCACAGCAATCATCGATCCGGAAAGTGATCGCTTCGTTAATCAAGTGCACCGCCATGATATTGCGTCGGCAATTTTCTTTTTGCTGACACGAGAAACGCAGGAAACTCAAATCTACAACGTGGTTGACGACCAACCGATGCTGCAAACTGAATGCTATCGTTGGTTGGCACAAAGACTGGATCGTCCACTCCCGCCGATTGGAAAATCAACGGGGCAACGTAAACGCGGGAGCAGCAACAAGCGTGTCAGCAATGCGAAACTGCGAAGTCTCGGCTGGACTCCCCGATACCCTACGTTTGTCGATGCGATGGAAACAAGCATCTTGCCCAGTTTTGTAGAGATGACTTTCAGATGAATTCAATTCTTAACGTCCACGATCCGCAAGTGGTGTCATAGCCACCCGATTGCGAAGGCGCCGCTGGCGCTTCGACCTCGACCAAGCCTAGGTAGCTCGGGCGGCTTCTGCGGCTGCAAGATCAGTGGCCTGACGGTTTTCTCGGCGTTCGCCAAAAAGCTGGCGGATCACTTCTTCCACAGGCACTTCCTGGACATTGATGTCGCTCACGTCGCAGGCTTCGAGCAGCTCGCGGCAGGTCTCGGTGACTTTTGCGCGTGGGACTTTTAGTTGCACCGAAACAGGCGTTTGCTCCGTTATTTCACCGAAGGCGGAAAGATCGCGGGCCGCCTCTTTTTCAAAAGTTAGGCTCAGAATCTTGTATCCTGAAAACCGGTCGACGATCTCATCCAGCGGCCCATCGAAAAAGATTTTGCCGTGATCGATCACTAGAACGCGATGACACAGCTCCTGGATATCCTGCATGTAGTGACTGGTCAGTAACGTAACAATGTGATGTTTCTCATTATAGACACGCAGAAACTCGCGAACCCGTTTTTGACTGACCACGTCCAGGCCAATCGTTGGTTCATCGAGAAAAAGAACGCGAGGTTCGTGAATGAGGGCGGAAATCAGCTCCATCTTCATCCGTTCGCCTAACGAAAGCTCACGGACCATCACATTCATTTTGTCCTGCACCTCCAGGAGTTCCGATAAGCCGTCCACGACTTTTTTGAATCGCACATGGTCGATTCCGTATATGGCGCGATTGAGTTCGAGCGATTCTTGCGCGGGCAGATCCCACCAGAGGGCATTTTTTTGTCCCATCAGCAGGCTGAATTGCCTTTTCATTTCGTTGCGTCGCTCCCATGGAACAAAGCCGAGCACGCGCGCATCGCCGGACGTTGGATTTAATAGCCCGGAAAGCATCTTGAGCACCGTGGTCTTGCCTGCGCCATTTGGACCGAGAAAACCAACGAACTCGCCCTCCTCAATGTTAAAGGAAACGTGGTCGGCGGCGCGCGTTTCATCGTAATGCCGTTTGCCCAGGCCTTTAATTGATCCCCAAAGTCCCCGCTCCTTCCGGTAGGTGCGATAGACTTTGGTCAGGCCTGAAGTTTCAATGACCGGCATACGTGATGGGAATGATTTCCAAGTAAGACGTTACCTGCGATTCGTCCGAGGAAAACTAGCGCGCAGTTCGAAGGCGTTTTCTGTTATATCCTCGAACTTAATTCACTCTGCGCCAGACGACGTCTTCGTTGTTTCGACGATCAATTAGGGCGTCCGCTTTCCCATTATCCGCGTAGCGAAATAGGATGCGGCCTTCGACGCCTTTGCGAAAAAAGATTTCGGATCCCTCAGGCAGAAGTTGTTCACGTTTTCCGTTACGCTCCACATACAAATTTTCACCTTCAGAGAAGACGCGCCTTGTTTGGCCGGGAGCCAGCTCGTAGGTACCGCTGAAATCGACGAATTTTTTCGGGTCGATCCTGGCAACAGCCGGATCTTCATAGTAGCGCATTGCCTGGCTGGAGGCGATCTGCCAGACACCGTTGCGTTGCAACCACGTGTCGGTTAGGTGATAACGCGCGCTGAGCTTCTGGCCAAAGATGGTTTCCGTTTCGTCGAGATCGTAACTCAAAATGGCCGTGTCACCGTGAATGACACTCTTGGGCCTCGCGATCTTGATCGTCCCCGAATAACCCTTCGGCAGGGGCGTAATATCGGCAACCAGTTGTGTTTTGTTAAAGTTGCGCCCTTTTTCATCGGCAAAGATGCAATCGTCGGCGAAGTATTTTTGCCATGGCTCCTTATTGCCCGGTACTACGGCGTCGAAAAGTTCCTGAGTGCGGCGAACCAGTTCCTCCTGCGTTATCGCTACAGGATCTCCGCAAATTGCCTGCAGCGGAATGAAGAAAAAGAGAATCAGCGGAAAAACCGGGATCAGTGACCGAATGTTCATGCTCGACAAC
>Ga0184605_10000533_pt1 | contig 11316 bp, 11 predicted proteins | sample PLM0_30_coex_FD_132995 | JGI IMG/M metagenome (GOLD analysis project Ga0184605, IMG submission 132995) | Groundwater sediment microbial communities from an aquifer in East River, Colorado, USA - PLM0_30_coex | ecosystem: Environmental > Terrestrial > Soil > Riparian zone | place: USA: East... | reverse complement strand
CGAGGACGCATCGACGGCGGCCCCGCGAAGCCTATGCACAGCGACGTCTTCGGCAATTCCCTTCAGCTGCACTTCGCTCCTCTCGACATCGAGATCGGCGACGAGCTCAGCAGCACCCGGAAGCGACAGGATGTAATCCGTGGCGACGATCTCTTCGGCTCCCGAGAGCGCCTGAATTCGCGCGGAGATGTTCACCGTCTGCCCGAAGTAGTCGAGGCGATCGTTGAGCGTCACGGCCAGGCAGGCGCCGGCATGCAGCCCGATCTTCAGGCCGATCAGATCGTCTCCGGCGTCCGCGTTGAACTGTGCGATCTGGGCCCGCATGTCCAGCGCCGCTCGCAACGCGTCCAGTGGATCGACGAAACTGGCCATCACCGCGTCGCCGATCGTCTTCACGAGGGCACCCGAGTTGCGCGAGATGCACTCCCGCAAATAGCCGAAGTGGAGCCGCACGAGGTCGAACGCCTTCATGTCGCCGATCCGGTCGTAGAGCGCGGTCGACCCCTGCAGGTCGGTGAAGAGCAGGGCGAGACGCCTCACCGCGAGGCCCTCCCCGGCGACGATCGTCTCGGTGACGAACAGGTCGAGGAAGGTCTGGTTCGACAGCAGCTCGGCGCCCGACAGGAACGGCTGCATCGTCAGCTCGTAGTGACCGGGAAGGCTGATGATCATGAGTGCGTACCGTTCGTCGGTCGCGTTCGTGAAGGCGACCTGAACCGGGCCGGCGGCGATCTCCGCTCGGAAGCCCTTGCTGCGTGTGCCCGTGTACTCGAACGCGAACGAGCGGCACTCGCTCGTCCGCGTGTCCCCGACGATCAACGCTGGGCCGTTGGTGAGCCAGAGGTAGCCCGGCTCTGCCGTCACCGTGAAGGTCTCCGTCGTGCCCGGCTCCACGTACGCGCACGCAACGGCCTGGGCGCGGAGGTGATCGCGAAGCGATGATCCGTCGTCCACCACGCCGCTCTGCGTGAAGCGATAGCGGAAGAAGTGCTCCTCCGGGGTGAGCGACCAGGGATCGTGATAGCGCGACCGGCGGACCTCCGGGGAGAGGCTGAACGTGACCTCGATGAAGTCGCTCAAATCGGCGTCGCGATCGGCGCTGCAGACCTGGCAGAAGTAGTGGGCCGTGGCGGAGGTGAGCGAGGCCAGGCGCTCGACGACCTCACCGCAGCCGGGGCAGACGTACTGCCATTCCATCGTGAGCAACCCGAGCTTCCGCGCGTGGAGGAAGAGTTCGACGACTTCGTCGGTCCGGAAACCGCGGCTCTGCCCGAAGCGGACCGGGTTGATGCGCACGAGCTCGTCGTCACTCGCGGTCCGGACGAATACGTCGAGCACATCGAGCAGGTCTCCGGCGCCCGGAATCGCAGCGGCGAGCCGCTCGAGCCCCTCCGCGAGGAGCCGCTCATTCACAACCGACACAGAGGCTTGTTGTGGCATCGTCGCATCGTTCCCGCTCGACTCGCTTGTAGCAAGTGCCGTCGCGGTCGGCGACTGCCCGTCCGGGAATCGATCGGGCAGCCGTCCTGGAACGGCCTATTCAGCGCCGAGCGTCAGGGTTGATCCACGCGGGTCAGGTGAGACCGAGAATCCTGCCGACTTTGCGGTCCTTTCGTGGACCGCTATCCGCCGCGGGCCGAAGACCCTACTAGGGTAGGCGGCACTCGCAACGCTCTCCCGACTCTTGTCCTCCTGGATAACCGCCGTCTGAGCAGAGGCGGTTGCTCATGAAGTCTCTCGGCCCAGACGGAACCGCGTGACGCTTGGCAGCGCCCGCCGGCTTTCAGCCGTTCGCTCGAAACTCGAGTGCGTTCCTGCCGGCACGACGTCGTGGGGCCGTCACCAAGGGACCCTTTCGAACACGACCTGGAAGAACGGGGCGTAGTGAACCTCTTCCACGCCCCGCGGCGGCGCCCCCCTCTCCCCAGCGCCGCATTGCCGCGAAGCCCGTCGGGGCGAAACGCAGCCCGGACGGGCTTCGCGCGAAGAGCGGCAGGAGTGCCCGCTCGAGGGGAAGCAGCGCGTCCATGGGAATGGGAGCGAAGGGCTCCGGAACAGCCCCCTGGTCCGGGAGCCCTTCGTGGTGGGGGTGGCCAGACACCCCTGCTCGACCCGCTTCCTGCCTTGCTTCCTGCAGGTAGCTGACCAAGCGCTCCGACGACCGTCGACGTGGAACCGATGCGCCGAGACCCCTGCGACATCGTCGCACGCCCGAACGGTCATGCCCGTGTGGTGGTGAGACGCGAACCTCCAGTTCTCAGCCCTCTCAGCAAACGTCGGGGGGGCATCGCCGACCAAGGTGTCAGGTCGGCCAGAATCGTGCTCCAACCCGCTTTGCTGAGGGCGGACGGTTCGCGGCGCCGATTGCTTTGGCTCCCGCGGTGTCGTTCACTGCGCCGGTGAATGGGGCGCGGCGCGGCGGACTTTAGCACCGCCCTCTTCAGCGGAATGCTCACTGCGGTCGCGAGCTCGGCGATACTTCCCGCAAATACCCGGTCTTTCGTTGCTGGGTCTAGGACTCGGCAGCCGCGGGCTCAGCGAGCGGCGGCGGCAGCAACAGATAGCTGTCGACGATCGCCTGCGCGACATCGACCACTTTTCGGCCGTTGTGTTGCGAGTGGTCGCGGAGCATGGCGAAAGCGCGGTCGGCGTCGACCGAATGCCGCGCCATCAGGATCCCCTTCGCCTGCTCGATCAGCGCGCGCCGGCCAAAGGCTCCCTGGAGGCTCTGGTACTCCGCGAACCGTTGCAGGGTGATGTCGATCGCGCTCTGAAGCTCTGCGGGGTCGCCGTCCACGATGTACGCGAAGACGCCGCGCTTGGCTGCTTCGTGCACGTACGCAGGATCCTTCGCCGACAGCAACGCGATCACGGGGCAGGAGGCCTCACGGACGATCTCCGTGATCAGTTCGAGCGCGTGCTCGGAGCTCAGCCCGAGGCCGACGAGCGCGACGTCCGGACGTTCTCGCTCGGTCACGGCACCGACTTCCTTGACGTAGATCTCACGGGCGATCACGTCATGGCCGAGCCCTGCGACGACCTGAGCCAGCAACTCGAGCCGATCACGCCTCTCGTTTGCGATCAGGACGCGGAGATGTTGCCGCTCGTGCCCGACCATGCTCAGGCGGCGCTGGTCGCCACTGCGATGTGAACGATCATCGACGCTCGACCCCGACCTGTTGTTCAAGACAGCAACATCCTCACCCAACCCAGAGAGTGAGAGGGAACCGCGGCAGTGTAGCGCACCTCTTGTCGACGCACTTCAGCCGATCCGTGCCGATTTCGGCCGATCCGTGCGGACGGACGGTGCTACCCTCACCGCTACAGCGCCCAAGCCCTTGGCGTTGCGAAGCGCAGGCGGGGTCGAAACAGTCGATCCCGCCAGAGGTCCATCCTCAGCAAGCAGGCTGGAGCGGTATTTGGCCGACCTCAAGGCCCGGTCGGCGATGAGGCTTCAAGCCGGGAGGACCTGATGGTGGAGATACGCGTGGCAGTCGATGATGCAACGCGAGTCCACGGGCTCATACGGCGGCTCCGGGCGCTCTTCGATCGGTCGGCGGTCTCGTTCGACCGCTCACGCAAGGAGATCAGGGTCGAGTCGGAGTGGGAGTCCCGCGGCGTCGTCACGGTGATCGACGCCATCGAGGCCTGGATCGAAGAGGACGGCGGCCGGTGCGCGATGCTGTCGATCGGAGATCGCTCCTACACGTTGCCCGCTCCTTCTCCACTTGCGGCAAGCCACTGAGCGCTCTCGCGACCGATCGTCGGAGAACGCTCGAGCTCGTTCAACAGGTCTCGCTCGCGGGCCGTGGCGGCGTCAGCCCGCCGGTCTTCCTCGAGCGAGTGTGCGTCGCCGTCTCAGCGGCGCTCGAGTTCGTCGGCGTAACTGCCTTTCGGTTCCACCTCGGCGCCGCCGAGGTGAGCGAGGTCGCCGCCGGCGCAACGCCGGCGCAACGCCGGCCGGTTGCCGACACGCCTCTGCTCGCGCAGGCATTGGAGAGCCAGAAGCTCGTCCTCGTCTCCGGAGGCGGGAACGGGGACAGCACGTCAGCGTTCGCGCTACCCCTGATGAGCGGCGAGCGGTGCCTCGGCTTTCTGTCCGGCAGCCGCCGGGGCATGGCCTCGCCTGACGAGAGCGAGGCGGAGGCGCTCGCGATCGTCGGCGTTGTCGCCGCGACCCTGCTCGACAACGCACTGGCTCGAAAGGAGGCGCAGCAGCTCGACGTGCTGAAGAGCGAGTTCATCGCGCACGCCGCGCACGAGCTGCGGAACCCATTCTCGAGCATCTATGGGCTCTGGGTGACCCTTGACGAGCGCGGCGATGCCTTGGTCGAGTCGGACCGCCAGGCGTTGCGGAACTCGCTTCGGGAGCAGACGGCGCGGATGCGACGCCTGATCGAGCAGCTGCTCGACCTCTCCCGCTTTGACCTGATGGCGGTCCAGGTCTCGCCTGAGTGCCTTCGTCTCCGGCCGAAGATCGAGGAGCTCGTTGGTACGCTCGCGGACGCCCCGGCGGAAGCGGTCAAGATTGCTATCTCGCCGGATCTCGAGGCTCCGGTTGATCCGATCGCGCTGGATCGGATGCTTTCGAACCTGATCGCGAACGCACTGCGGCACGGCGAGCCGCCGGTCACGGTGACGGCGGCGCGGCGGGACACTCACCTGCGTCTCGCCGTCGAGGATCGGGGGGAAGGCGTTCGACGCGAGTTCGTACCTCGCCTGTTCGACCGGTTCACTCGCGGTCCCGAGTCGCGTCGCCGAGCGGCCGGCTCCGGTCTCGGGCTCGCGATCGCCCGGGCTTATGCCCGAGCCCACGGCGGAGACATCGCCTACGAGCCGGCGGTGCCGCACGGGGCCCGCTTCGAGCTCGTCATCCCGCTCAGGGAGCCGGAGAGGATCGGTCCGGGATCGACACCGCGGCTCTCGGCGAGTCCCGAGCTCGCCCGGCCGAGCTGACGCATCGTCAGTGAAGGGGCGACGGCGGGCGGCCAAGGTCAAGCGTCAGACCAGGCCCATGCGTCGCGCCTTCGCGACCGCCTCGACGCGGGAGCTCGCGTCGAGGCCGCGGAGCACTCCCTTCACGTGGTTGCGCACCGTTTCGGTCGTGATGCTCATCTGCTGAGCCATCTGTGGAGTCGAGTAGCCCGCAGCGAGGAGCGTCAGCGTCTCGCGTTCGCGTCGGCTGAGCCGTGGCGCGCTTTCGAACGACGGCTCGATCTCTCCGAGCACTTGGACGAGCCCGAAGCTTCCGATCATGGCCCCGCCGGCGTTCTTGAGCGGAACAGAGTTGACGGCCACGCGCACTCGTGTCCCGTCTCGACGAGCGACGGCTACCTCCAACTCCGCATGCGACGCGCCCTTCCGCTTCCGCGAGAACGCTTCCCGCGCGCGTGGCAGATCGGCGGGAGCGAGCACGCTACCGTCGAGCCGGCCGCGCAGGTCTCCCACCAGCTCGATCGAAGCCGCATTTTGCCAGCGGACCCGGCGATGACGATCCACGATGTAGGCGGGGACGCCCACGGCCTCGAGCACCGGCAACGCATCCGCCGATAGGGCCTCGAGGAGATCCTGTTCCGGGACGGACACCACGGCGATTACACGCTACAGATGAGGGACTGGCTGATAGGTCATCCGCCTCGCGGAGAGCCCAACGCGGCGGCAGCCGCCTCGCGGAGGTCGTCGAGTGAGAACGGACTGGACAGTCTCGCGCTGTGATCGATTCCATCGAGGTCGCCGTCCGGGTCGGAGATGCTGACGATCCGCATTCCAGCCTGGATCGACCGAAACTCGCCCACGAGCGTCTGTCCCATCCCGTGGAGCAGGCCGAGAACCAGGACGTCGATGCGTACCCTGCGCACCACCTCGAGCGCCTCGAGTGCATTCTTGGTGGTCAGGACGCGATGGCCAGACCCGCACAGCGCCTGATCGATCAGATCCTGTACGGCTGCATTTTCCTCTAGGACGAGGATGGTCGCGGCAGGGGTGGAATCCAGGCCGCCACGTTGACCCGCGCTGACCAACAGCGCTAGCCCCAAATGGGTCAGTCACGCGCGCGCGTTACGCCTGGTCGTACTCGTCGTGACGGCGCCACCACTCGTAGCGCTTGGTCTGCGGGTACCCGGCCGGTGAGTCCTCCCAGTCCTCCTGACGGCCGAGGGGCGTCAGGTCGAGGAAGCTCCAGACACTGCCGAGCGCCTCGACGCCGCGGGCCGACGTGAAGTACGTGCGAAAGATGCTGTCGCCGTCGCGAAAGAAGACGCTGAGGCCGAACGACTCGCCGTCCTGGTATGCGTCTTGCTTCGGCGTCTCCGGGGAGACACCGAAGTCGACGTTGAAGTCGCTCTCGAACGACGAGAACCACGGGATCGTCCAGCCCATGCGCTTCCTGTACGCGGCGATCTTTGCGAGCGGGGCGCGGGACACGAGCGCAAAGGACGTATCCCGAGCGTGCAGGTGGGCGAGGTGGCCGACCTGGTCGACGAACATCGAGCAGCCGTCGCAGCCGGCGTCCTGGTTCGGCCCGAACATGAAGTGGTAGAGGAGCAGCTGCCTGCGCCCTTCGAACAGGTCGAGCAGCCTGGCCCTGCCGTCGGGCCCGTCGAAGGCGTAGTCCTTGTCGATCCGGGCCATCGGCAGCCTGCGACGCTCGGCTGCGAGCGCGTCTCGTGCCCGGGTGGCCTCCTTTTCTTCGGCGAGGAGCGCCTCTCGCGCTGCTTGCCACTCCGCTGGGGAGACGACCGGGGGAAGGTTCATGGGCTCCTCTCGATCACTCGGGGTATTCGTCGTGTCGGCGCGGCCACCCCTCGGGGTCGTCGCCTCGCCCCTTCGGAGTGCGGTCGAGCAGCTGCCAGGTTGCGTTCAGGACATCGGTGCCGCGGTCGTAACACGAGTAGGTGTGGTAGACGACGCCGCCCTCGAGCGCGAATGCGCTCAGCCCGTGGAGCTCGTCGCGCCGGAGGTCGATCTCGGCGGCGTGCTTCGGCGTTTCGAAGTTGAAGCCGGTGCCGGTCTTTCGCCCCTCCTCCGTGAACACGGCGAAGTCGAGGTTGAAATCGCTTCCCTCTGCCGAGACCCACGGGAAGCCCCAACCCATCCGTCGCTTGTAGGCCTGCAGGTTCTCGAGCGGCGCACGGGAGACGGCGACGAAGGTCACTCCATGCGGCGGGAGATGAGCCACGGCGCCGTCGAGACTGTCCGCAGTGTACGAGCAGCCCGGGCAGCCCGCTTCCGGCCAGCCGTCGACCGTCGGGCCGAACATGAAGTGGTAGACGAGCAGCTGCGAGCGCCCGTCGAACAGGGCCGCCAACGTCTTCGTGCCGTCCTCGACTTCGAAGCTGTAGTCCTTCTCGCCGGCGACCCACGGCAGCGCCTGACGCTTCCGGGCGAGCTCGTCGCTCCGGCGGGTGAGCTCCTTCTCTTCTGCCAGGAGCGCGATCCGGGCGGCCAGCCATTCCTCGCGGGTACCGACCTTGGTCACGGCTCCATCCCCATCGAGGGCGACGCGCCGGGCTCGGTGAGCCCGGGAACGCTCGCCGGCGATACGGAGACCCAGAGTCCGAGGGCGGCCAGGGCCACCGCGAGCAGGGGCGCAAGCCGGTGGCCGCGCGGCATGACCTTCTCCGCGAAGATCGCGACCGCGACGACCGCCATCCAGAAGAGGCTCATCACCCCCAGCACGAAGAGCACGGCCATCAGGCCGCCGGAGCAGCCGACGCAGTCGAGGCCGTGCGCGAAGCCGCTCCTGAGGGCGGCTCCCGGGCGGCGGGCGCTGCGACAGCGACGGAGGCTGAGCCGCTTCAACGGCGTCAGCTCGTAGATCCCCGCGGCGACGATCACGCCGCCCGCAACGTACGGGCCGCCCTCGTCCCACGCGAGCCAGCCGATGTCGAACGAGGCCACCAGCCGGAAAACGGCGTAGGCCACGAGGCCATAACCGGTCCAGACAGCGAGGTACCCGGCCGTGAAGAGCACCGTCGGCACGTGGCGGGCGAGTCGCGCGACGTGCGGCGCCGCCGAAGGCAGCATCATCGCGGCGGTCATCGTCACCCAGATTCCGAGATACCACCCGAGCCCACCCAGGTCGGTGCCGGGGCCTGCGTCCATGCCGCGCATCCGGTCGACCGTGACCGCCCAGGCGACGGCGGCCGCGGCGACGAGCACGAGCGTCGTTCGGCTTCGAGCCGCGAACCACTCCTTACGCGTCCCGACCTTGCGCTCAGTCACGTGGCCTCCTTCCCCGTTTCATCACCTCTTAGACGGGCCGCTGCGCAAAAACTCATCGCGACGAGACGGCCGATGCCCTACAGGTTCTAGTATCGCGACGTGACCACCGACGAGCCGATCAGCTTCGAACGGGACATCAAGCCGCTCTTTCGCGAAGGCGACCGCCAGTCGATGAAACCCGCGTTCGACCTCTGGTCACACGACGACGTCGCCGGCAACAAGGAGCGCATCCTGGAACGCCTTCGCGAGGGCACGATGCCCTGCGACGGCGGCTGGCCGGACGAGCAAGTCGCTCTCTTCGAGAGCTGGATGGCAGCGGGAACGCCCGCCTGAGGGTGCTCCTCTAACGGCCGTGACTCCGGCCGGCGCCGACCAGCAACGAGTGCGCCTGATCTTCGGCGCGCTGCTGCTGGTGCTACTGCTGGCGTCGCTCGATCAGACCATCGTCTCGACCGCGCTGCCGACGATCGTCGGCGACCTCGGCGGCGTTTCCAAGCTCTCCTGGGTTGTGACGGCCTACCTCCTCTCGTCCACCGTCGTCGGCCCCTTGTACGGAAAGCTGGGCGACCTCTACGGGCGGAAGATCCTGCTGCAGACCGCGATCGTGATCTTCCTCGTCGGCTCGGCGCTGTGTGGGATCAGCCAGAACATGACCGAGCTGATCGTCTTCCGTGCGATCCAGGGGCTGGGCGGCGGCGGCCTGTTCGTGATCACGATCGCCGTCGTCGGGGACATCATCCCGCCGCGCGACCGCGGCCGCTACCAGGGCTACTTCGGCGGCGTCTTCGGCGTCTCGACCGTGATCGGGCCGCTGCTCGGCGGTTTCTTCGTCGACAACCTCTCCTGGCGCTGGATCTTCTACGTCAACGTCCCGATCGGGCTCGTCGCGCTCGCCGTGATCGCGACGGCCTTCCAGGCTCGCACCGACCAGGTCAGGCACACGATCGACTACGCCGGCGCGATCCTGCTGGCGGGCGGTCTCTCGGCGATCGTACTGTTCACGAGCCTCGGCGGCACGACCTATCCCTGGGGATCGGCGCAGCTGATCGCCCTGGTCGTGGGGGGTGTCGTTCTGCTCGCAGCGTTCGTCCTCGTCGAGGCGCGGGCGGCAGAGCCGATCCTGCCGCTGGATCTCTTCCGCAACCGCGTCTTCGCCGTCACCAGCGCCGTCGGTTTCATCGTGGGTCTGTCGCTCTTCGGCGCCATCACCTACCTCCCGCTCTACCTGCAGGACGTCAAAGGCCACAGTCCCACCACCTCCGGGCTGCTGATCACGCCGATGATGGCCGGTCTTCTGATCACCTCGATCGGAAGCGGTCAACTGATCAGCCGCTTCGGTCGCTACAGGCCATTCCCGATCGTCGGCACCGCGATCATGGCGGTCGGGCTGGCGCTGCTCTCACGCCTGCGGGTCGACACCCCGACCCTGGTGACCGGCGCCTACATGCTCGTGCTCGGGCTCGGCCTGGGCCTCATCATCCAGGTGCTCGTGCTCGCCGCCCAGAATTCGGTCGACTACAAGGACCTCGGCGTAGCCAGCTCCGGCTCGACCCTCTTCCGCCAGGTCGGCGGCTCGATCGGCGTCGCAATCTTCGGAGCGATCTTCGCGAACCGCCTGGCGCACGACCTCGCGGCGAGACTCCCCGCCGGCGCGCGCGTCCCTGCCTCTCCGAACCCGGAGGCGCTCAAACGGCTGCCGCCGGCCGCTCATACCGCCTACGTCACTGCCATCACCGACGCCCTCCAGCCGGTCTTCCTCGCCGCCGCCGGAGCGGCCGTCCTCGCGTTCCTCCTCACCTGGCTCCTGCGCGAGGTGCCGCTGCGCACGACCACGCAGGCACCGGACGTCGGCGAGGGCTTCAAGGCCGCCCGCGACGACGACGCGCTGCGCGAGATGGAGCGCGCGCTCTCGCTGCTCGCCGGGCGTGAGCACCGCTGGCAGCTGTACGAGCGCCTCGCCGCCCGCGCCGGCGTCGAGCTCGCGCCGCCAGAGCTGTGGCTGCTGGCCCGGCTCGGCGAGCGGACAGCGTCGACCGAGCGACAGCTGGTCGAGCAGCTTCAGGTCGACGCGCACGCGATCGGCGAGGCGCTCGGGCACCTGCGGGCGCGCTCCCTCGTCAGCAGCCGCGACGACGGCGCGATCGCGCTCACGGCTCCGGGCCGAGATGACTACGAACGGGTCGTCGCCGCGCGGTCTGCCCGTCTGGGCGAGCTGCTGGCCGGCTGGCGTCCGGACCAGGAGGTCGAGCTCCAAGAGCTCATCGACAGGCTCGGGCGCGACCTGGTCAGCGCGATTCCCACCCCGCCCGCCGTCTCCGGCGCAGGCGGTGATGAGCGTTAGGCTGCCGCAGCCCGATGAATGAGCCAGCCCGCGTCGCGGTCATCTACTACAGCGCCACGGGGAACGTGGACGGGCTCGCCCGAGCAGTGGCCGAGGGCGCGGAGGAGGCCGGTGCGGAGGTTCGGCTCCGCCACGTCGAGGAGCTCGCCTCGGAGCTGCTGATCTCGCAGAACCAGTACTGGGGCCGGCACCGCTCGAAGGTCGCGGAGGCGCCGATGGCCACGCTCGATGATCTCGCGTGGGCGGACGGAGTCGCGTTCGGGACGCCGACCCGGTTCGGGAACGTCGCGGCGCAGCTGAAGCAGTTCATCGACCAGGCCGGAGCGCTGTGGCAGGCGGGGAAGCTCGCCGACAAGGTCGGGACCGCCTTTACCGCCTCGCAAACGGTGCACGGAGGCCAGGAGACGACGATCCTCGCGCTCAACAACACGCTCTACCACTGGGGGATGCTGATCCTGCCCCTCGGCTACACGGTGCGCGAGGTGTTCGCGGCGGGCGGCAACCCCTACGGAGCGTCGTTCGTGACCGGTCACACGGTCACCGGGCCCGACGAGCAGGCGCTGGCCGTGGCGCGCTACCAGGGACAGCGGCTCGCCCGCTACACGGCCGTCGTCGGCCGCGCCCGCCGAGAGGGAGCCTTCGTGGTCGAGCGTCCCAGCCCGGAGAGCTTCGCTCAGCCGACCAGGCTCTGAGGGCCGACCACCCCGCGGCGGCTACGTGACTTCGCTAGCTAGACGCGCTCGGTAGCGAGG
>Ga0184605_10000529_pt1 | contig 11355 bp, 8 predicted proteins | sample PLM0_30_coex_FD_132995 | JGI IMG/M metagenome (GOLD analysis project Ga0184605, IMG submission 132995) | Groundwater sediment microbial communities from an aquifer in East River, Colorado, USA - PLM0_30_coex | ecosystem: Environmental > Terrestrial > Soil > Riparian zone | place: USA: East... | reverse complement strand
GCACCGACTGGATGGTGTCGTCGATCAAGCCGGACATCGATTTCGCCTTTTCGGCGAGCACCCGCTGATCACCGGGCAGCCTGTTCGCCATCCAGGTCAAATCCATCTTCAACCCCGTCAGCGACTGGCCGAGTTCGTCGTGGATCTCGCGCGCGATCCGCGTCCATTCCTCCTCGCGCACGGATTGCAAATGAGCCGCGAGCGCACGCAAATTCTCCTCCGATTTCCTCAAGTGCTCCTCGGCCCGTTTGCGTTCGGCTATCTCCCGAATCAATACCGCGTTCTTGTTGAAGAGCTCCACAAAAACCGACAACTTGGATTTCAGAATTTCCGGAACCAGCGGCTTGACGATGTAGTCTACGGCCCCCGCCTCGTACCCGCGAAACACCGAGTGCACGTCTTCGTAGGCGCCCGTCAGGAAGATAATCGGCGTGTACCGCGATCGTTCGCGTTCCCTGATCAATCTGGCGGTCTCGAACCCATCCACCCCCGGCATGCGCGCATCCAGGAGGATGGCTGCGAAGTCCTCCTTCGAGACGCATTGCAGAGCTTCTTCGCCCGAATGCGCAAGAACGACTTTTTGCGTCTCGCTTTGCAGGAGTTCTTGCAGGGCAAAGAGACTCCTCGAGTCATCATCGACGACCAGGATGCTCGCTTGCGACAAACTCGCGTCCACCGCTCCTCTCAGGCCGCCGCCAAGGGCGTGCTGTTCTAGCGGGCGCCACCGCGAGCCCAAGCTCGCGGCCCCCTTTGCTGCGCGCCCCGGGGCGTCAGATCACGCGGATCTCAGGCAGCGGGAAGCCGTTGAAGCTGCTCGCGTAGGCCGTGGTGTAGGCGCCGGCGTTCCTGAGGTAAATATAGTCGCCTTCCTGCAGGTCGGAAGGGAGCGGCTCGTCGCGCATCACCACGTCGATCGAATCGCAGGTGGGTCCCGCGACGTTCCAGGGGATGTCCGGTCCGGCGCGGTCGGTGCGGATCTTGTACTTGAGCCCTTCGGCTGTCTCGATGATGCCGCCGAAGAGCCCGGCGTCCAGATGCATCCAGCGCTTGTTCGCGCGGGTCGCCGTCCCCATGATGCGGCAGACGAAATAGCCCGCGTCGGAGACCAGGAACCGGCCCGGCTCGGCGATCACCCTCACTGCGGCAGGAAACGCGTCCAGCGCCCGGTTGACGACCTCGCCGATCACCTCGACCGCGGGGATCGGCTTTACGTCCCTCACCGGGAAACCCCCGCCGATGTTCAGAAGCCGCGGATTGAGGCCTGCTTTAAGCATCTGGTCGAAAACCGCGCGCGACTTTTCTATGCCGACGCGCCAGTTTTCAGGATTGCGGCACTGCGAGCCCACGTGGAAAGCGACGCCTGCGAGGTCGACCTTGAGCCTCGCCGCGGTCGCGACGATGTCGCGCACCTCGGAGGCGTGGGCGCCGAACTTGCCGGCAAGGGGCCAGTCGCTGCCGATATTGGGCGTGTCGACCCGCAGGTACAGCCTGGCGTCCGCATTGATCGACTGGATTTTCTTCAGCTCCTCGACCGAGTCGATCACGAACCACTGGACGCCTCTCGAGGCAGCATAGGCGATCTGGTCGCGGGATTTCACCGGATTGGAGTAGAAGACATCGGCCGCGGGAACGCCCAGGGCGAGCAGGAGGTCCAGCTCGGCCACGGAAGCGATCTCGAATCCGGCGCCTTCCTCGAGCAGGAGCTTGAGGATGCGGGGATCGGGGTTGGCCTTGACCGCGTAGTGTGGCAGCACGCGCGGCATCGCCGCCGTGAAGCGCCTAGTCTTCTCGCGGACGATGGCGGAATCAATCAGGAGGAACGGCTTGTCGTAGCCGTCTTTGACTGCCGCCCGGACTTTCTCGAAATCCAGGCTCGACTCGGGATGCGAGTCGAAGAGGTGGGTTGCTTCGAATGCCTGCTGTCGGATGGATCGGATGGTCTTTTTAGCTACGCCGGCGCGCATCTGCATCGTTTGGATCTCCAGGACGAACCTACGTTACGGGAATGTCGAGTGCGAAAAAGTCCTGCGAGCCGTAGCGCTCTCTCTTGCTTGTCATGATGACCTCCTTTGCGGGTGGTTTGCAGTTCAAAATCCGATCTCCAAAAGCATCGGGCCCGGGTTTGACCGTCCGCTTTGCAGACAACCGAACCGGAGCCCGTATGGGAGCGATTATAGGGATTGCGCTTCCGAAATCAAGCTGAATTTTCGGCATTCTGCGCGCCTCCCGCGCGCACCGGCGGCTCGCTCCGCCGCGGTGGGACCACAACCAATAGTAGGCCCGACGAACCCCAAACGCAATAGGGATGGGGATTCAGATCTTGGGCGGTGTGACGCCCTTCTGTCCCTGGTATTTCCCGCCGCGGTCCTTGTAGGAGGTCTCGCAGACCTCGTCGGACTCGATGAAGATGACCTGGGCCACGCCCTCGTTGGCGTAGATCTTGGCGGGCAGCGGCGTGGTGTTGGAGAACTCCAGGGTGACGTGCCCCTCCCATTCGGGCTCGAGGGGCGTGACGTTGACGATGATCCCGCAGCGGGCGTAGGTCGATTTCCCCAGGCAGATGGTGAGCACGTTCCGGGGGATGCGGAAGTACTCGACGGTTCGCGCCAAGGCGAAGGAGTTGGGCGGGATGATGCAGGAGTCGCCTTTGACGTCCACGAAGGACTTGTCGTCGAAATTCTTGGGGTCGACGATGGTCGAGTTGAGATTGGTGAACAGCTTGAATTCATTCGAGCAACGGATGTCGTAACCGTAGCTCGACGTGCCGTAGGAAACGATGCGCTGGCCATTGAGCTCCTTCACCTGCCCCGGCTCGAACGGCTCGATCATGCGGCGCTCGACCGCCATTCGGCGGATCCACTTGTCCGACTTGATGCTCATCGGCGACGAGCCCTCAGGTGTTCTTGGACACGACGATGTTCGGAAACTTCGAGGTCATGTCCCGCGCGGACTCCGCGATCTTGACCGCAAGCCTGCGCCCGATCGCCCTGTAGATCTCCGCCGCCCGGCCCTCCGGGTCGGCCACCACGGTCGGCTTGCCCGAATCCGCCTGCTCGCGGATCGCGATGTCGAGCGGCAGCGAGCCGAGCAGCTCGGTGCCGTACTCCCTGCACATGCGCTCGGCCCCGCCCTGTCCGAAGATGTGCTCCTCGTGACCGCATTGGGAGCAGATGTGGGTGCTCATGTTCTCCACGATCCCGAGGATGGGAATGCCGACCTTCTCGAACATCTTGAGTCCCTTGCGGGCGTCGATGAGCGCGATATCCTGGGGCGTGGTGACGATCACCACCCCGGTGACCGGGACTTTCTGGGCGAGGGTGAGCTGGATGTCTCCGGTTCCGGGCGGCATGTCGACGATGAGGTAATCGACGTCCTTCCAGCGCGTGTCCTTGAGGAGCTGCTCGAGGGCCTGCGTCACCATCGGCCCGCGCCAAACCATCGGGGTATCGATGTCGATGAGAAAGCCGATCGAGATTGCCTGGATGCCGTGGCCCATCATCGGCTCGAGCGTCTTGCCGTCCTTGGACTCGGGCCGGCCGCTGATGCCGAGCATCATCGGCTGTGAGGGTCCATAGATATCGGCATCGAGCACTCCGACGCTCGCTCCTTCGGCCGCGAGCGCAAGCGCCAGGTTGACGGCCGTGGTCGATTTTCCCACTCCACCCTTGCCGGAGGCGACCGCGACGATGTTCTTCACCCCGGGAATTAGCTTGACCCCGCGCTGCACCGTGTGGGAAACGATCTTGCTCGTGACACTGACGTTCACCGCGCTCACGCCCGCAACGCCGCGGAGCTTTCCCGCGATGAGTTTGCGGATCGGATCGAGCTGGGTTTTGGCGGGATAGCCGAGCTCGATCTCGAGCGAGACGCTGCCGCCTTCCACTTTGATGTTCCTCGCCGACTTGGTCGCGAGGAAATCCTTGCCGGTATTCGGGTCAACGACTTCCTTGAGCGCACCGTGAACTTGTTCCTGGGTGACTGACATGGTGGTTCACGCGATTCGCTCGCGCGGAGGCTACCTGCTCTGGCAATGGGTTGATATTCTAGCAACTTTCCGGTGCCTGCCGGGCTCTGCCCGCGGTAGAATGAGCCGCGGGGAGCCCACGGGGCGCACGAGGTGCGGGGGCAGGGCAGAACAAACTGCGGCGGACAAAAGATGGCGGAGCATACCAATCGAACATTCATCTGCAGCGTGCTCTTTCTCGACATCGTCGACTACTCGCTGCGTTCGGTCGCCGAGCAAATAGCGCTGAAAGAACGATTCAACGCCGTCCTGACCGAGGCGATCGCCGGCGTCGCCACCGACGACCGCATCATCCTCGACACCGGGGACGGCGCCGCCGTAAGCTTCCTCGGGGACCCCGAAGACACCCTGTTCGCGGGAATGAGCCTGCGCGACGCCGTCGCCGGCCAGGACGTCACCAGCGGCCCGCAACTGCAGATTCGCGTCGGCGTCAACCTCGGACCGGTTAGGCTCGTCAAGGACATCAACGGCCAGCCCAACATCATCGGCGACGGGATCAACGTCGCGCAGCGCGTCATGAGCTTCGCCGAACCGGGCCAGATTCTCGTTTCGCGCTCGTATTACGACGTGATGGCGCGCTTGTCCGAGGACTACGCGAAATTGTTTCACTACGAGGGAGCCAAGACCGACAAGCACGTGCGCGAGCACGAGGTCTACGCGATCAGCTCGGCGCCGAGCAACCTTCGGCGAACGATGCCCGCGCCTGCGCCGAAACCGACCCTGCGTCTTCCGACCCTGCACATCCCGAAATTCCTGAAGCTGCGGCCCAGGACTTGGCCGGATACCCTGGCGGTCAACGGCAAATTGCTGGTTGCCGCGCCGCTCGCGTTCACTCTGATCGTCGGGACCGGAGTCATCGCGCGCAGCCACCGGAACTCGGACGGCGAGGCGAAAACGGTGATATCGGTCGGGCCGCCGGCAGCAGCGCCCAAGGTCGGGCCGGCCGAAGTCGAGGCGCCTGAATCCGCGCCTGCGCAGGCGCACGAGGCGAAGACGCCGCCGCAAGCCAGGGAAGCGACCACGCCGCGCAGGGCGCGGGACGCAGTCGCGACTCCCAGAGCCGGTGCGCCGACGCAAACGGCGAGAGTGAACGAGACCGGGGCGGCGCTCGAGGAAATGGAAGTGACGCCGCCGCCGAGGCCGGGCGAACCGGAGGCCCCCGCAGCGGTCCCCGCCCCTCCACGCGATGCCACGCTCAATATCGTTGCCCTGCCCTGGGCCGAGGTCTTCGTGGACGGAACCAGACAGGGGGTCAGTCCCCCGCTGCGAGCTATCCCTCTCAGGCCGGGCAGGCATAGGGTAGAGTTGCGGAACGGGTCATTTCCGGCCCACGTCCAGACAGTCGAACTGAAGCCGGGCACGGAGCTCAGCATCACGCACCGATTCCGCCCCTAAAGGGCCATGGCCGCTTATCGCGCACTCGCGTCATTGCTCGTTTGCCTGGTGATGTCCGGATGCGGGACGTTCTCGAGCAAGGGCGAAACGGAACTCGAATTCGGAATAAGAGCCTACGAGGACGGCGAGCACGCTTACGCCGCGAGGCTGCTGCAGCTGAGCCTCGACGGCGGGCTGCGCGGCACGTCCAACCGGGCGAAGGCTCACAAATATCTTGCTTTCATCCATTGCGCCTCCGGCCGGGTTCAGCAGTGCCGCGACGAATTCCGAATGGTCCTCGAGGTCGATTCCTCGTTCGACCTCCGGGACGACGAGACCGGACACCCGATCTGGGGTCCCGCATTCCGCAGCGTAAAACCCAAGAAATAGCCGGACGATGACCGAACCCTGGCTGCTTGGCCGCTACGAGATCGTCGCCGAGCTGGGCAAAGGCGCGATGGGTGTGGTGTACCGCGCGAACGATCCCATGCTCAACCGCATCCTGGCGATCAAGACCATCAACACGGAAGAGGCCGGGCACGAGGGCATGGCGGAGTACGAAGCGCGCTTCTACACCGAGGCCAAGGCGGCGGGCAGCCTGAACCATCCGAACATCATCATCATCTACGACATCGGAAAGAGCGGGCACCTGGTGTACATGGCCATGGAGTACATCGAGGGCCGCGAGTTGCGCGAGCTGCTCGCCCAAGGGCAATCGCTGCCGGTCGTGCAGGCGGTCGACATCGCCGCCCAGGTCGGAGAGGGTCTCGCCTATGCCCACCAGCATCAGGTCGTGCACCGGGACATCAAGCCCGCCAACATCATGATCACGCCGGAAGGGCGCGCGAAAATCGCCGACTTCGGCATCGCCCGCATGCGCTCGAGCGAAACCCGCACGCAGACCGGCGTGATCATGGGCTCGCCGAAGTACATTTCGCCCGAACAGGTCGTGGGAAAGCGCGCCGATCATCGCTCGGACATCTTTTCGCTCGGGGTCATCCTCTACGAGTGCCTGACCGGGTCCACCCCCTTCAACGGAGAGGGCCTCAGCGCCTTGATGTATCAGATCACCAACCACGATCCGGCGCCGCCCAGCTCGGCCAATCCGCAAGTGCCGGTGATGCTCGACTACGTCATCGCCAAGGTGCTCGCCAAGGCACCGGAGGCGCGCTACCAGAGCGCGGCCGATTTTGCGAATGACCTGCGCGAGTGCAAACAGCAGATGGAAACGGGCCAGCAAGGCACGGGCCCCCCCCTCTTATCGACCCGGCCGCCGATTCCGGTCGCGCCGCATGGGGCGGCAGCCCCGATCGCGCAGAATCCGGGAGGGGAATCGGGCGAGGAGGACGCGCCGGCGCCCTCGCCGACCAAGGGCATCTCGCGAGCGTTCGATTCGCAGGAAGCGACCCAGCGCCTGATGCGTCAAATCGGCGCGGACGGGACGACAGAGTTCGTTTCGACCAAATCCATTTCGGCGACGTCGATATCGCGCGACCGGGCCCTGCGCCCCGGCGAGCGGCCTTGGGGCCAGCGCGAAAACGTGATCATGGCTGCCACCGTCGGGGTGGCGATCGTCATCGCCACGCTGATCGCTCTGGTCTGAGCCTCGACCCGCAGTGCGCCCGACTCAGGCGCGAGGCGATAGAATGACGGCTTTTTGAAAGTCAGCATGCGCCGCCGGCTGTTCGTCACCACCGCCCTGCCCTACGCGAACGGCCCGTTCCACATCGGCCACATCATGGAATACATCCAGGCGGACATCTGGGTGCGGTTCCAGCGCATGCAGGGCCACGAGGTGCATTTCATCGGCGCCGACGACGCGCACGGCGCCCCGATCATGCTCGCTGCGGAAAAGGCGGGGAAGTCGCCTGAGCAATTCATCGCGGAAATCGCCAAGGGGCGCAAGCAATACCTCGACGGCTTCCACATCGCGTTCGACAACTGGCACTCGACTCACTCGAAAGAGAATACCGAGCTCTCGCAGGACATCTACCGCAAGGTCGACAAGGCGGGACTCGTCTACAAGGAACCGATAGCGCAGCTCTTCGATCCGGTGAAAGGCATGTTCCTCGCCGATCGCTACATCAAGGGCGAGTGCCCGAACTGCGGCGCGAAGGATCAGTACGGAGACGCCTGCGAAAATTGCGGCACCGTCTATTCGCCCACGAAGCTGAAGAATCCGTATTCGACACTCTCCGGCGCGAAACCAGTGCTGAAGTCTTCGGAGCACTACTTCTTCAAGCTCTCCGATCCGAAGTGCAAGGAGTTCCTGCGCGAGTGGACCAACGAGTCCGGCCGGCTTCAGCCACAAGTGGCGAACAAAGCGAAAGAGTGGCTCGAGGGCAAAGGCGATAAAACGCTTGCCGACTGGGACATCTCGCGCGACCCGCCTTATTTCGGAATCCGGATTCCCGGTATCAAGGAAGAGAAATACCTCTACGTCTGGCTCGACGCCCCGATCGGATACTTCGCGAGCTTGAAGAACTACTGCGACCGCAAGCGGATCGACTTCGACGCCTTCGTGAAGCCCGGCGGCGGCACCGAGATGATCCACTTCATCGGCAAGGACATCATCTACTTCCACACCCTGTTCTGGCCCGCCATGCTCCAGTACTCCGGCTACAAGACGCCGGACCACGTCTACGTCCACGGCTTCATCACCGTTTCCGGCGACAAGATGTCGAAATCGCGCGGAACGGGGATCGACCCGCTGCGCTACCTCGAGCTCGGAATGAACCCCGAGTGGCTGCGTTACTATATCGCGGCGAAGCTGAACGGTAATGTCGAGGACATAGATTTCGATCCGGACGATTTCACAGCGCGCGTGAACAGCGATCTGGTAGGCAAGTACATCAACATAGCCAGTCGATGCGCTACGTTCATTTCAAAGAGATTCAACGGACTACTCGTCGCCGTTGAATCAAACAATCAACTCGTCACAGATATACAAGAAGCCGCCGCGCGTATTGCAGTGCATTACGAGAGCAGAGAATATGGGAAAGGTTTGCGCGAAATAATGTCTGAGGTCGACAATGCGAATGGTTTTGTCGATCAAGTCAAACCATGGGAACTCGCAAAGCAACCAGGCGCCGACGCGAAACTACAACAAGCTTGCTCCGACGCTTTGAACATGTTCCGACTGTTTACGCTCTATCTAAAGCCAGTGTTACCGAAACTCGCAGCCGACGTGGAGGATTTCTTGAATATCGCTCCACTGAATTGGGCCAGCGCTTCCACCTTGTTACCAGCGGGGCACAAAATCAACCCATATAGACATCTCATAACCCGCGTCGAGGAAAAACAACTCGACGCGTTGTTCGAACCACCGGAGAAGTCCACGATGACCGCACCCTCAACTTCCCCCTCTCCTGCTCCGGTAAACGGAACGATCTCTATCGACGACTTCAACAAAGTCGATCTCCGCATCGCGAAAATCGTCAAAGCCGAGCACGTCGACGGCGCAGACAAGCTGCTAAAGCTCACGCTCGACGCCGGCAACGGGACGCGCACGGTGTTCGCAGGCATCAAGTCCGCCTACGACCCGGCGAAGCTCGAAGGACGCCTCACGGTGATGGTCGCGAACATCGCCCCGCGCAAGATGAAGTTCGGCGTTTCCGAAGGGATGGTGCTCGCCGCCTCGGGAGACGGGCCGGGCCTGTTCCTGCTTTCTCCCGACAGCGGCGCGCAACCGGGGATGAGGGTAAAGTAGGAATGGGCGTCCTGTCGTCGCCGCTCGCAGGCTCGCTGCTCGTCGCAGGGGTCTGGCTCGTCGTGGCGGTCGCAGGACTGATTCCGGCCGGAAACGCTGCCTTCGCCAGACGGTTCGCCTTTCCGCTGGGCGCGGCGGCCGGCGTCGCGCTCGCGGCATGGGGCCTCCAGGCGATGTGGCTGCCCCCGCAGACCATGACGCTTCCGCTCGGACTGCCCGATCTGCCCTTCCATCTGCGCGTCGACCCTCTCGCGGGATTTTTCCTGATGCTGCTCGGCTCGGTCTCGGCCGGCATTTCCGTGTACGCCGCCGGCTACTTCCGCGAAGAGCGCTCGGGACGTCTCACGCTCATCAGCCTGCAGTACCACGTGTTCCTCGCGAGCATGGCCTTCGTGCTGCTCGCCGACGACGCGTATCTCTTCATGGTGGCCTGGGAAACGATGGCGCTGTCCTCGTATTTTCTGGTCATCACCGACCACCAGCTGCCGGCGATCCGTCGCGCGGGTTTCCTGTATCTTTTGATCGCGCACCTTGGAGCGATCGCGATCTTGCTTTGCTTCGGCGTCCTGCACGGGGGCCGCGGCGACTACACGTTCGACGCGCTGCGCGCCGCCCAGTTGCAGCCCGCGTGGGCGAGCGTGGCCTTCGTGCTCGCGTTTTTCGGCTTCGGCGCCAAAGCGGGGATGATTCCCCTTCACGCGTGGCTGCCGGAGGCTCACCCGGCCGCGCCCTCGCCGGTGTCGGCGCTGATGAGCGGCATCATGATCAAGACGGCGATCTACGGCATGGTGCGGGTGATCTTCGACCTGATTGGCAACGTCCGCTGGGAATGGGGCATGGTTGTGCTCACGGTCGGCGCGGCCACGACGCTCTTCGGCGTGCTCTATGCCCTCATGCAGCACGATCTGAAGCGCCTGCTCGCCTATCACTCGGTCGAGAACATCGGCATCATCCTGCTCGGACTCGGCATGGCAATGGTGTTCATCGGTTTCGGCCACCCGGCAGCCGGCGCGCTCGGCCTGATCGCCGCGCTCTACCACACGCTCAACCACGCCGTGTTCAAGGGCCTCCTGTTTCTCGGCGCGGGCTCGATCCTGCACTCCACGGGCATGCGCAATCTCAACGACATGGGCGGCCTGATCCGCAGCATGCCGAAGACCGCGTTCTATTTCCTGATCGGCGCGCTCGCCATCTCGGCGCTGCCGCCCTTGAACGGATTCGTTTCGGAGTGGCTCACCTTCCAGGCCGCGCTGCAGACGACGGTCCTTCAGCACGGCGTCGTGCGCAGCCTCCTGCCCCTTTTCGCCGCGACCCTCGCCCTCGCCGGAGCGCTCACGGCGATGTGCTTCGTCAAGGTGTACGGGATCGCTTTTCTCGGCCGCCCGCGCGAGCCGGTCCACCCATCGCCCCTGCCCCACGCCGGCGACGCCGGCCCCATGGAGCGCTACGGCATGGCCTGGCTTGCGGCCGGCTGCTTCGTGCTCGGGCTCTTCCCGACTTCCTTTCTGCTGATGCTGAACCGTGTCGGCGTTTCGCTTACCGGGCATGGCTTGTCCGAGGACGCGCTCCTCGGTTCGGGTTGGCTCTGGCTCGTGCCCACGGCGATAGGGCAGGCCAGTTACTCGCCGGTGATATTTTTCGTCGTAATCGTAGCCGTGACCCTGCTCGCGTTCCTGCTGGTGCGCCGCTTCTACCACGGCCGCCTGCGCTTCTCCGATCCCTGGGACTGCGGCTATCCCGAACAGACCTCGCGCATGCAGGACACCGCGGACGCCTTCGGCCAGCCGATCCGCCACGTCTTCGGACCGATCTATCGCATGGACCGCCGGCTGCCCGGTCCCGAGGACAACGAGCCCAGATACTCGCTGAAGGTCGAGGACCGCCATTGGTACTGGTTCTACCTGCCCGTGGCGCGCGCGGCCGAATTCGTTTCCTCGAAGATCGCGCTCTTGCAGCAGGGCCGGATCAGCATCTACCTGCTCTACAGCTTCATCACCCTGATCGCACTGCTGGTGTTCGTGCGATGAACAACGCGCCCGGCGTCGCTTTCCAGATCCTGCAGTCGGTGTTCGTCGTGCTCGCCGCGCCGCTCCTGACGGGCTGGGTGAACCAGTGCCGCGCTTGGCTGCAGAACCGCTCGGCGCCTTCCATTCTGCTGCCGTATTTCACCCTTGCGAAGCTGTTCCACAAGGACGCGGTGTTCGCGCACGATGCATCGCCGATTTTCCGCTGGACGCCGTACATTCTG
>Ga0184605_10000527_pt1 | contig 11363 bp, 7 predicted proteins | sample PLM0_30_coex_FD_132995 | JGI IMG/M metagenome (GOLD analysis project Ga0184605, IMG submission 132995) | Groundwater sediment microbial communities from an aquifer in East River, Colorado, USA - PLM0_30_coex | ecosystem: Environmental > Terrestrial > Soil > Riparian zone | place: USA: East... | reverse complement strand
GTCGAAGATCACGCCGATCACCTGATCGGCGGTCGCCGAGTCGAGCTCGCCGGTCACCTCGTCCGCCAGCAGGAGGTCGGGCTCGTTGGCGAGCGCCACGGCCACCGACACGCGCTGGACCTCTCCGCCCGACATCCGGCGCGGAAGGTGGTCGAGACGCCCGGCGAGTCCGAGCTCGGACAGCAGCTCCTTCGCCCGCGCGCCGGCCCGCGCGCCACCGGCCAGCTCGATGGCCAGCTTCACGTTCTCGACCGCGGTCAGGAAGGGGATCAGGTTCCCGCTCTGGAGCACCACGCCGATCCGGTTGGCGCGCAGCTCCGCTCGCGCGATGTCGTCCAGGTCGGTCGTGTCCTGCCCGTCGAAGAGCACGCGCCCGGAGTCGGGCACGAGCAGGCCGGCCAGGAGCGACACGAGCGTCGACTTGCCGCTCCCCGAGACCCCGGTGAGGCTGGTCGTCTCGCCGTGCCACAGCTCCAGGTTGGCCGCTCGGAGGACGTGCGTCTCGCGCGCGTCGTCGCGGTAGGTCTTCGACACCGCGTCGACTTTCACCAGCGGCGGCGCGGCTGTCCCCGATCTGGTCAGTGGGAGCGCTTCGCGGGCGCGGCGTTGCCGAACACGCTCGGCGCCACGGACTCGGCGTGCTGGTCGACCTTCAGCACCTCGGCGCTGATCTCCGCGAGGGCGCGCTTGCTCAGCTGCGTGGCATTGACCAGCTTCTCGGTCTCCTGCTCTCCGCCTCCGTAGCGAGGCTCGGTCAGGATCCCGCCGACGCCTGGGGCGTAGTACTTCCACTCCTCACCGCCGGGGCTGCCCTCCTGGATCACGACGACGTCCTTGTAGCACTTGAACGGAACGCACTTGGACGCGCCGGTCTTGACCACCTGCGACGGGGTGGGGGCCTCGTAGCCGCCGGCGATCTTGGACTCGTAGTAGGCGTCGCCCACCTTCGGATGCGCCTCCATCAGGACCCCGTGCTTCGAGCCGTTCACGCCCGCCAGCCAGCCGTCCGTGGCGTTGACGAACTGCCCGCCCTCGTAGGTCTCGGTGTACGACCCGAGGTAGATGACGTTGCCCTTGCTGTCCTCGGCCACGTAGTCGAGCGACTGCTCGGCGAGCTGCCCGCCGTTGAAGTCCTGGTCGACGGCCACCGTCGCCTTGACGCCGTTGATTTTCTTCGTCACGTCGGTGACCGTGTACACGAGGCGGTGCGTGAGCCGCCTGTGTCCGACGTTCACGTTGCCCTCCCTGACCGTCTGTCGGCCCGGCGCGATCGGGAGCCAGCGGTTGTGCGGGGTGCCGGTCTTCTTCTTCACCTGCTGAGGGCTGGCCTTGGGCAGCTCGCTGACCGTCTTGGGAGGCGGCGCCACCTTCTTGCCGCCGCCGCCGTCGCCGCCCCCGCACGACGCCAGCGCGCACGAGCAGAGCGCCGTCGCGACCGCCCACACGAACGTCTGCCTCCCGCGCTTCGTCATCTCAGGTCGCGGCAGCTTGGCAGTGGGGGGCTAAGGGGAGGTTAAGGATGCCTGGACGCAGCCGGCCCGGCGACCGGCTCTCAGCCTCCTCTTATAGCCGCTCCCGTACGTTCGCGCCACCTCGAGGGAGGTGCTGATGCTGATGCGCACGAAGCTCATCGTGGCAGCTGGCGTCGCGGCCGCTCTGGCGGGCTGCGGCTCGATCGGCGCGCTCGACACGCCGAACGCGAGCGTCCCGCGCGCGACGACGACAACGCTCATCTACAGGCCGGCGATCGACCCCGCGCGCTTCACCACCAGGGTCACGAACCCCTACTGGCCCATGGCGAAGGGGACCACCTGGGTCTACCGCGGCACGAAGGACGGCGCGGCCCAGCGCGAGGTGGTCGTCGTCAAGCGCGCGACCAGGCGGATCATGGGAGTGCGGACGGTGACGGTCGAGGACAGGGTCTTCAGCGGCGGCAGGCTGGCGGAGCGCACGACCGACTGGTACGCGCAGGACGCGGTCGGCAACGTGTGGTACTTCGGCGAGGCATCGCGCGACTACGACCGCGGGCGCGTCAGCACGCGTGGAAGCTGGCGCGCCGGGGTCGACGGGGCACAGCCGGGCATCGTCGTCAAGGCCCAGCCGCGCCCCGGCGGCCCCACCTACCGGCAGGAGTGGCGAGCGGGCGTCGCCGAGGACATGGGCAGGGTCGTGGGGGTCGGAGCGATCGCGAGGGTGCCGGCGGCGACCTACATGGGCGTGCTCGAGACGCTGGACACCGACGGGCTGAACCCCGGCAGGCGCGAGCACAAGGTCTACGCGCCAGGTGTCGGGCCCATACAGGCGAGGAGCACCGGCTCGGGACCCGCCGAGGAGCTCGAGCTCATCAGGATCACGCGCCCGTAGCAGGCCCCACCAGGGCGGGGCCGGCGGCACGGCGAGTTCCTTCGCGCCGAACCGCTCCGGCTCTTTACACACCCCTGTGAGGAATGTAGGCTGAGGATTCTGAGAATACTCTGAGAAAGGCCATGGAGCGCGGGCAGGGAGCTGGCCTCACTGCTCGTCTTCCCCACCGAAGCGCAGGTGGGGGCCGCAACAACTTGGGGGGAGATCGGTGGGCCAACCGACATACGTCCCGGGCGTGGGAGTGCCCGAGGGACACGTTAGCGGCACTTCGTCCCTGCGCGTGACCGGAGGTCGTCCGCGCCGGTAAGGCGCGGCCGGGATCAGGGCAATGCTCCGCGCGATCATCCGCTCCAGCATCAGGTTCCGCCTGCTGGTGCTCGCCGTGGCCGGCATCCTCGTGATCGCCGGCGGCACTCAGCTGAGCAAGACGCCGGTGGACACGCTGCCGGAGTTCACCGCTCCGGTCGTGAAGGTCCAGATCGAGAGCCTTGGGCTGTCCGCCGACGAGGTCGAGCAGCTGATCACGGTCCCGCTCGAGCAGGACATCCTCAACGGCGTCAGGGGAGCGAGGACGATCCGCTCGGACTCGGTCCCGGGCCTGTCGCAGGTCGACCTCCGCTTCGACCACGGCGAGAACGTCCTCGAGGCGCGGCAGCTCGCTCAGGAGCGGCTGACCCAGGCCGGCGTCGGCCTGCCGCACGTTTCGCGGCCGGCGCAGATGCTCGACCCGGTGTCCTCGACGCCTCACGCGCTGATCGTCGGCCTCTCGACGAACAAGCTGACGCCGATCGAGCTGTCGGTCCTGGCGCGCTGGACGATCCGCCCGCGGCTGAGGGGGCTCGAGGGCGTGTCCAACGTGGCGATCTGGGGCTTCAGGGATCGCCAGCTGCAGGTGCTGGTCGACCCGGAGCGCCTGCGCGCGCACAACCTCACCGTCCAGCAGATCATGCGGACCACCGGCAACTCCCAGCTGGTCTCGCCGCTCAGCTTCCTCGAGGCGTCCACGCCGGGCACCGGCGGATTCATCGACGGTCCCAACCAGCGCCTGTCCGTGCGCCACGTCCTGCCCTTCGGCAAGCCGGACGACCTGGCTCAGGTCCCGATCGAGGGTACGTCGAGCCTCCGCCTCGGTGACGTCGCCAAGGTCGTCGAGGCCCACCAGCTGCCGCTGATCGGCGACGCGGTCGTGAACGGCGGCCCGGGTCTGCTGCTCGTCGTCGACAAGACGCCGGGGGCCAACACGCTCGACGTCACGCGCAGGGTCGACGCCGCCCTGGCCGAGCTGCGACCGGGCATGCCGGGCGTCTCGGTCGACCGCTCGATCTTCAGGCCGGCGACGTTCATCGAGAGCGCGTTCGACAACCTCGCGCTCATCCTCGTGCTCGCCGGCGCGCTGGTGCTCGCCGCGCTGGTGGCCTTCCTGCGGCGGTGGCACGCGGTCCTCGTCGCCGCCGTCGCGATCCCGATCTCCTTCGTCGCCGCATTGCTGGTGCTGCACGTCACCGGCGGCACGATCAACGCCCTCGCGCTGGCCGGACTGGCGATGGCCCTCGGGGTCGTGGTGGACGACGCGCTCTCCGGCAGCAGGAGGATCGTGCGGCGCATCGGCGAGGGGCGCGAGGCCGGCGCGCCGGAGTCGAGCGCCCGGCTGGTCCTCGAGGCCACCGCGGACATGCGCAGCCCGCTCAGCTACGCCACGTTCATCGTCCTTCTGGCAGCGGTGCCGGTGCTCATCGCCCGCGGTCTCAGCGCCGCGTTCGTGCACCCGATGGCGCTGTCGTTCGCGCTCGCGGTGCTGGCTTCCATGGCCGTCGCCCTGACGCTCACCCCCGCCCTCGCCGTGCTGCTCGCCTCGCGCGCGCAGCACCAGCCGCCTCGCTCGCCCTTCGCGCGGCGGCTCGCCGACGGCTACAGCCGGGCGCTGGGACTGGTCGTGCGCGCGCCGGCGGTGGCGCTGCTCGTCCTCGCCGTGGTCGGGATCGGCTCGGTGGCCATCGCGACGGCGGTCATGCAGCCCCACGTCCCGTCCTTCAAGGAGCGGAACCTCCTGGTGCGGCTGAACGCCGCGCCCGGCACGTCGCTCGTCGAGATGACTCGCATCACGAGCAAGACGGCCCAGAAGGTTCACTCCGTCCCCGGTGTCCGCGACGTCGGCGGCGATGTCGGCCGTGCGATCACGGGCGACCGGCCGGTGGGCAGCGGCTCCGCGGAGCTCTGGGTGAGCATGGACGGCGGCGCCGACTACGACAGGACCCGCGCGGCGATCCGGAACGCGGTCAGCCACACGCCGGGCCTCGGCGCGTCCCTCACGACGTACGAGGCGGACACGAGCACCGGCGTGCTGAAGAGCTCGAAGGACGCGGTCACGGTCCGGCTGTACGGCCAGGACTACGACGTGCTGGACCGCCAGGCCGCCAAGCTCGCCCAGACGCTCACCGGGGTCGAGGGCGTCCGGGGCCCGACCGTCGAGCGCCCGGTGCAGCAGCCGACCGTGCAGATCAGGGTGAAGCTGGCGGACGCGCTGCGCCACGGGATCAAGCCCGGCGACGTGCGCCGCGCCGCCGCCGCGCTCGTGTCCGGCATCACGGTGGGTGACTTCTTCGAGGAGCAGAAGGTCTTCGAGGTGGTCGTGCGCGGCGTCCCCGCCACGCGCCAGAGCCCCAGCAGCGTCCGGAACCTCGTCATCGACAAGCCGGGCGGCGGCCACGTGCGCCTGCGCGACGTCGCCGACGTGACGCTCAGCCACTCCCCGGTCGACATTCGGCACGACGCCGTCTCGCGCTACGTGGACCTCACGCTGCCCGTGAGCGGACGCGGGGTCGGCGCCGTCGAGCGAGATGTCGAGAGCCGCATCAGGGACTTCCCGATGCCGCTGGAGTACCACGCCGAGATCGCGGGCGGCAACGTCGAGCCCCACACGTCGCCCGGCGCGTTCCTCGTCTACGTCATCGCCGCGCTGGCGGGCGTGTTCCTCCTTCTCCAGGCCGCGTTCAGGAGCTGGACGCTGGCCGCGCTGTTCTTCCTCTTGCTGCCGGCCGCGCTGAGCGGCGGCGTGCTGGTGGCCCTGATCACCGGCCACGACCAGTCGCTCGGTGCCGTCGGAGGCCTGGTGGCGGTCTTCGCGATCGCCGTACGTCAGGGCATCGTCGTGATCCGGCAGCTGCAGCGGATGGAGGGTGACCGCCCGGTCCACTCCGCCGACGTGCTGCACGGCATGCGCGAGCGCGTGGCCCCCACCGTCACCTCCGCCGTCACGATCGCCGTGGCCTACCTCCCCTTCGTCGTCGTGGGCGACGTGGCGGGCAACGAGATCACCCACCCGATGGCCGTGGTGGTGCTCGGCGGACTCGTCACCTCGACGCTGCTGACCGTCTTCGTCCTTCCCGCCACCTATCTCCGATTCGCGAGCACCGACCGGACCGTCGCCAGGCGACCCTGGCGGCCGGATCGGTTCGACCCGCGCTCGCGGTTCGGTTCCATCTCGAGGAGAGGCCGTCATGCCGAGTAGACGCTGGCCCGTGGCCCTGATGCTCGTCACTTCCCTCGCGCTCTCGGCGTGCGGAAAGGCAGCCGAGTCGGGCGACGAGGAAGAGGAGGCGCACGCCAAGGTCGAGCAGATCCGCGGGACAGACCTGAAGCGCGTGGTCCTGACCCCCACCGCGGTGAGATCGCTGGGCATCCAGACGACAGCCGTGCGGAACGGGCGCGACGACGATGGCGGGCGCGCGCTCGTCCTCCCCTACGCGGCCATCTTCTACGACTCCGAGGGCGACGCCTTCACGTACACCAACCCCTCGCGCCTGACCTACGTCCGGCGGCCCGTCGTGGTTGACGACATCCGCGACCATCGCGCGTTCGTGACGAAGGGCCCGCCCGCCGGGACCCCGGTCGTGACCGTCGGGGCTGACGAGCTGCTCGGCGTCGAGGACGGCGTGCAGGAGTGATGGGGCGGGGTTTTCCGCTGCCCTGTCCTGACCCTCTGACCCGAGCCTGAGGGGAACGCCTCGATGCGCTGGATCGTCGGCTCGAGCCTGAGGTTCCGCTTCCTCGTGGTCGGCGTGGCCGCGGCGCTGGTCTTCTTCGGCAGCCAGCAGGTCAGCCACGAGAAGGTCGACGTCTTCCCCGAGTTCGCGCCCACGCGTGTCGAGATCCAGACCGCGTGCCTCGGCCTGTCGAGCTCCGAGGTCGAGGAGCTCGTCAGCGTGCCGCTCGAGGACGCGCTGAACGGCGTGCCCGGAGTGGAAGTCATCCGCTCGACCTCGGTACCCCAGCTCTCGTCGATCCAGCTCCTCTTCAAGGGCAGGGGCAACTACGTGCACGCCCGCCAGCTCGTCCAGGAACGGCTCCAGACCGTGGCGACGACCCTCCCGACCTGGGCCGCACCACCGTTCATGATGCAGCCGGTCTCGGCGACGAGCCGGATCATGAAGGTCGGGCTGACCTCGAACACGATGTCGCTCATGGACCTGTCCCTGACCGCCTACTGGAAGATCAGGGCGCGGCTCCTGCGTGTCCCCGGCGTTGCCAACGTGGCGATCTGGGGCGAGCGGCTGAAGGACCTGACGGTCCAGGTCGACCCGAGCCGGATGCGGGCCAAACGCGTGTCCCTCGACAACGTCATGGCCAGCACCTCCGATGCCCTGGACACCGGGTTGCTGCAGTTCACGAACGGCGCGGTGATCGGAACCGGCGGTGTCATCCAGTCGGGGAACCGGACCCTCCCGGTGACGAACGCCCTCCCCATCTCGACCCCCAACGACCTCGCCCAGATACCGGTGGCCGCGCGCGGCGGCAGGAAGCTCGCGCTCGGCGAGGTCTCGAACGTCGTGTTCCATCCGCAGCCGCTGATCGGCGACGCGGTCGTGGACAACGGCCCGGGGCTGATGCTCGTCATCGAGAAGTTCCAGGGTGCGAACACGCTCGAGGTGACGAAGGGGGTCGAGGACGCCATCGACACGCTGCGGCCCGGGCTCCCCGAGATCCAGATCCACGAGAACATCTTCCGGCCCGCGTCCTTCATCGAGACCGCGATCGACAACCTGAGCCTCGCGGTACTCATCGGGTGCGCGCTCGTGGTCCTCGTCCTGGTCCTGTTCCTCTACGAGTGGCGGGCCGCGCTCATCAGCCTGCTCGCGATCCCACTCTCGCTGGTGGCCGCCGCGCTCGTCCTCCACGCTCGCGGAGCGACGGTCAACACGATGATCCTGGCCGGGTTCGCGGTGGCCGTCGGGGTGGTGGTGGACGACGCCATCATCGACATGGAGAACGTCGTCAGACGCCTGCGCCAGCGCCGCGCCGAGCGCAAGGCGACATCGGTCGTCAGCGTGATCCTCGAGGCGTCGCTCGAGGTGCGGAGCGCGATCCTCTACGCGACGCTCATCAACGTCGTGGCGGTCCTGCCGGTCGTCTTCATCGGCGGCCTGACCGGCGCGTTCTTCCAGCCGCTGGCCCTCTCGTACGCGCTCGCGGTGCTCGTCTCGATGGTCGTCGCCCTGACCGTGACGCCGGCGCTCGCGCTCATCCTCCTCGGCGGAAAGCCTCCGCGCCGCCGCGAGTCCCCGCTGGTCAGGGTGCTGAAGCGCGGGTACGAGGCGGTGCTCTGGCCCATGGTCCGGGCGCCGGGTAGGGCGATGGCCGGCGCTGCGGTCGTCGGCGTCGCGGGCCTGCTCGTCCTGCCCGGGCTCGGGCAGGACCTCTTCCCGACCTTCAAGGAACGGGACTTCCTCATGCACTGGGTCACCAAGCCCTCCACGTCGATCCAGGAGGAGCGCCGGATAGTCACGCGGGCTAGCCACGAGCTGCGCGCGATCCCGGGCGTGCGGGGGTTCGGCTCGCACATCGGTCAGGCCTTCCTCGGCGAGGAGATCGTCGGCCCGAACTTCGGCGAGAACTGGGTCAGCGTCGACCCGAAGGCCGACTACGACAAGACGCTCGCCAAGATCCGCGCGGTCGCCGACGAGACGCCCGGCACGTTCCGCGACGTCCAGACCTACCTACGGGAGCGGATCGACGAGGTGCTGGCCGGGTCGAGCGCCGCCATCGTCGTGCGCATATTCGGCGACGACCTGGAGGTGCTCCGCAGGAAGGCGGACGAGGTGAAGTCGCAGCTATCCGAGGTCGAGGGGCTTCAGGACCTCCACAAGGAGCTCCAGGAGGACGTCCCGCAGATCCAGGTCGAGGTCAGGCTGCCGGCCGCTCGGAAATACGGCCTGAAGCCGGGCGACGTGCGGCGCGCGGCGGGGGCGCTCCTGGCGAGCGAAGAGGTGGGCGACGTCTATGGCGCCGGGAAGACCTACAACGTGGCGGTCTGGAGCACGCCTCAGACACGCAACAGCCTGTCCGACATCCGCAAGCTCCCGATCGACACTCCGGCCGGCGGCACCGTGGCGCTGCGCGACGTCGCCGACGTCCGCATCACGCCGACCCCGAGCGTGATCCACCGCGAGAACGCCTCGCGCCGGATCGACGTGGAGACGGGCATCGCCGCGGGGCACGACCTGGGCTCCGTCACCCACGACGTCAAGAAGCAGCTCGCCAAGGTCAAGTTCCCGACCGGGTACCACGCCAAGCTGATCGGTGAAGCGGCCGAGCGCGAGGCCGCCCAGCGCCACCTGCTGACCTACGCGCTCGGCGCTGCGATCCTGATCCTGCTCCTGCTCCAGGTCGCGTTCAGGAGCTGGCGTCTCGCGTGGCTCCTGTTCCTGACGCTTCCGATGGCGCTGGTGGGCGGATTGCTTGCCGCGTACGGAGCGATCGGCACGATCTCACTTGGCGGCCTGATCGGCTTCTACACGGTGCTGGGGATCGCGGCGCGGAACGGGATCATGATGGTCACCCACTTCCAGCACCTGGAGCGCGAGGAGGGCGAGCCGTTCGGCCCCGGTCTGGTCATCCGCGGCGCGAAGGAACGGCTCTCCCCGATCCTCATGACCGCCCTGGCGACCGCGCTCGCGCTGCTGCCGCTCGTCATCCTCGGCAGCAGGCCCGGCGCCGAGATCGAGCACCCGATGGCGGTGGTCATCCTCGGCGGCCTCGCCACCTCCACGCTGCTCAACCTGTTCGTGCTGCCGCCCCTGTACCTGCGCTTCGCGCGCGGGCGCCATGCGTAGCCGCCTGCTGGCGGCCGCCGCGCTGCTCGCCATCACGCTCGCGGCGTGCGGGGAGAGCACGAAGGGCGCGAAGGACTCGGGCGCGCGCAGGTTCAGCGATCCGACGCGGATCGACAACGCCTGGCTTCCGCTCCAGCCCGGGACCAAGCTGGTCTTCGAGGGCCGGACGAACAGCGGCAAGAAGCGACTGCCCCACCAGATCGTCTTCGTCGTGACCGACCTCACGAAGACGATCGACGGGGTGCGGACCGTCGTCACCTGGGACCGCGACTACACGAAGGGCCGGCTCGTCGAGGGCGAGCTCGCGTTCTTCGCGCAGGACGACGCCGGCACGGTCTGGGCCTACGGCGAGTACCCGGAGGAGTGGGAGGGCGCGAAGCTCGCCGGCGCGCCGAGCACCTGGATCCCGGGGCTCGACGGCGCGCGGCCGGGGATCATGATGAAGCACGGCCCGCGCGCCGGAACGCCGGAGTACCTGCAGGGCTGGGCGCCGAAGATCGAGTTCGAGGACAGGGCGAGGGTCGACGGCATCCGCCCGCGAGTCTGCGTCCCGTCGCGCTGCTACGACAACGTGCTCGTGACGGTGGAGCGGAGCCCGGACGAGCCCAAGGCCCGCCAGCTCAAGTTCTACGCGCGCGGGGTCGGCAACATCCGCGTCGGCTTCAGGGGCGAGGGCACGAACGAGAGCCTGGTGCTCGTGAGCGTGGAGCGACTCGACGCGCGCGCCCGCGCGCGCGTGGACAGGGGCGCGCTGGAGCTCGATCGTCGCGGCTACTCGGTGAGCCCGAAGCTGTACGGCCGGACCCCGCGGGCGGTCGCCGCGCGCGGCTGAGCTCGCTCAGCGCTTCTCGAAGACGAGCCGGTAGTGGTCGAGCAGCTCGCGCTCGAAGCAGACGCTGTTGGCGCTCACGCCCGACGTGAACGCGAGCCGAAAGTCCGCGCTCGTGAGCCAGCGCGGCACCAGCCGAAGCTTCAGGAGCGTCTTCCTCGGGCTCGGCGCCGCGAACCGCTTGCGCCACTGGCGGATGGTCTCGATGTAGTCGAGCCGTCCGTTCGAGCTCGAGACGATGCGGAAGTCCGGCTCCGCGTTCCGGACGATCTGCTCCTCGCCCATCGGGAGCCACGACCCGGGAAACTGGCGCCCCATCAGGGCGACGTACCACGCGTCGGAGTCGCGCGGCGCGTCGATGTCCACCTCGTCGATCGGGACCATGTTGCGCCCGAAGACCATCGTCTGGAGGTAGAGGCGGCCCCGCTCGGGCAGTACGCTCGCCACGCGGGCGAAGAGGTCGCGGTAGATCTCGTCCTGCCGCCCGGCGCGGTGCTCCTCCGGCGAGCAGAAGTGCTCGAAGGCGCCGAGGCTCGCGACCGCGTCGAACGGGCCGAAGGACTCGCGCGTCAGCTGGCGCGCGTCGGCGAGGTGCACCTCGAGGCCGTGCCGGCGACATGCGGCGGCCTGCGCCGACGACAGCGTGACGCCGACAGCCGTCCCACCCCTGCGCTCGACGAAGTCGAGCAGCGGTCCCCACCCGCAGCCGAGGTCGAGCACGCGCCGCCCCGGCCCGATCCCGATCTGCTCGGCGACGTAGTCGTGCTTTCGCCGCTGTGCCTGCTCGAGCGTGAGCGAGAAGTCGCCGTCGTACTTGGCGCCGCTGAAGTCGGCGAGCTCACCGAGGCTGAGCCGGAAGATGCGGTCGATGAGCGAGTACGTGAACTCGAGGTCCTCCCGGACCGCCATCTCAGCCTCGCCGGGTCTGGGCCCGCCGCCCCCGGTCGTACGCACCGAGGTCGATGAGGAAGGCCAGGATCACGAGGAACCACTCGAGCCCCGACACCCTGTGGCCGGAGTCCCACATGGCCGCGTACGCGAGCGTCGTCCACGGGAGCAGG
>Ga0184605_10000526_pt1 | contig 11364 bp, 11 predicted proteins | sample PLM0_30_coex_FD_132995 | JGI IMG/M metagenome (GOLD analysis project Ga0184605, IMG submission 132995) | Groundwater sediment microbial communities from an aquifer in East River, Colorado, USA - PLM0_30_coex | ecosystem: Environmental > Terrestrial > Soil > Riparian zone | place: USA: East... | reverse complement strand
CGCGCTCCCAGTGAAAAAGTTGACAAGAATCACCGGCGGCGTTAAAAGTCAAAATCAAAATAAGCCTCTCTGTTATGCAATCTGCTTGGGAGAGTTTAATGATGAGTACTGAAGAACCAACCGCCACCCCAAGACGTCGCACCTTTGATAGCGCTTATACCTTTTCTTTTGCGATTGCTGTCGGATTAATCCTTTTCATCGGCGGATTGATTATCAGCCTCACGCTCGGCAATGGCACCAGCATTGGCCTCATCTTTGGAATACCCCTGCTCCTTGCCGGGCTCGTCTTGCCGGTGTTCATGATGCGCGACCTCTTCAAACAAAATGAAGTGTCTGGTCCATGTCCTTATTGCTCAACCCCGATCCGAACTTCGGATGCAACGCTCAGTCTGATGTGTCCGAATTGTAAAAATGTCGTGATGGTGCGGGATATGAAGTTGTATCAGGCGGGAAATTCGACGGGCAGATGAATCGATTGTTGCCCGCACCAACCTATTTACAGCCACGCTCTGGTCCAATAGTCACTCAAAGTCAGCGCGAAAAGAATTGCCAGCCAAAACAGCGCGGACGTAAAGACAACCCAAATCAGCCGTGAGCTATAACGAACGTGCATGAAATAAAGCACCACCAGCGTCGCTTTCACTACGGCGATCGTCAGAGCAATAATCACATTCAACTGGCCGGGAAAATCGCGCAGCCCCGCGAAGATAGTCAGGGCCGTTCCCGCCAGCAAGGCCAGAAAAATCATTACGTAAATCTTGAGTGAAACGATGTGCTCGCTCATCTTATGTCCGACAAACTTCAGTTTGTCGCCGATTCCATGTATTCACGCCACGACAAACTGAAGTTTGTCGGACATTATCCTATCCTCCATGTTCCAGGTGCCTGCCCAGCAAATACAGCAGCGGAAACAAAAAAATCCAAATGATGTCAACGAAGTGCCAGTAGAGTCCTGATATCTCAACCGGGTTGTGATACTCCGGGCCATACTTGCCGCGCGCCGCGAAAAATAGGATCACTGACAACACTCCCACGCCGATGATCATGTGAACGGCGTGCATGCCGGTCATCGCGAAATAGATCCAGTAGAACATTTCCACGTTTTGCGGCGCCGCGCCGGGCAATAAATGAACGTCGCCGGCGTCGAAGGGCCGACCCGGTATCAACCTTCCTGGAATCAAATGGTCGACATACTTATCGTGATATTCGACTGCTTTGATCCCAAGAAATGTCAGGCCCAGCAGAATCGTCAGCGCCAGACAAACAATCTGATTGCGACGCTTCCCGGTTTGCGCGCTGTAAACTGCAAGCGCCATGGTAAAGCTGCTGAAGATCAGCACTGCCGTGTTTATTGCCCCAAGTGGAAGTGAAAGATGATTGCTGGCGGAGGCGAAAGCCGCGGGATATTTGGTGCGATAAAGCGTATAGGCAAAAAACATCCCACCGAAAAACATGATCTCGGTGACCAGGAAAACCCACATGCCCAGCGTGCCCGCCTCGCGCTGTTGCTCGAGGTTCTCGAAGTGATGCTGCAACGCCGGGTGGCTTGCCTCGTGTTCAATTGCAACGCTGTCTGGCAACTTATGCTCCGTTCAAGTCCCCCAGTAGTTCGGCCTTTGGTCTTTGCTTTCCAGCTCTGCGGCTTTCCGTACTGCATTTGAGATCTGAAATCTCAGATCTTGATTTTCTTTCTGCCTACTGCTCCTGCCTACTGCCTACTGCCTTCCACCTCATCTCTAAACTTCCCCACCACCTGCATTTCTTTTGGCGGCGCAAACTCGTACGCTTCCCACGTGACCACTGGCGTCACCAGGAAATTCTCGGTTGGCGGTGGTGAAGCCGTGCGCCATTCCAGGCCCGGCAAATGCCATGGGTTTGCGTCCGCGTGTTTGCCATAACGCATGGACCAGACGAGATAAATCGCCGGTATCAAAAGACCAAAACCAAGTATCGACGCGCCCGCCGATGACAATACATTGAAGACCTGAAACTCGGGCGGGTAGGCGTGATAACGCCGCGGCATACCCAAGTAGCCGGCCACAAACTGCGGCAGGAACGTCAGGTTGAACCCGACAAAGATCACCAACGCCGAAAACCTACCCCAACCTTCCGGGTACATGCGGCCGCTTATTTTTGGCCACCAGTAGTGCAAGCCGCCGAGATAACCAAACAACGCCCCGCCAACCATAATGTAGTGGAAGTGGGCCACGATGAAATACGTGTCACTGACATGCACATCGATTGCCAGCGAGGCAAGAAACAGTCCGGTCATGCCGCCAATGGTGAAGAGTCCGATGAAACCGAGCGCGTAAAGCATCGGCGTGTCGTAGGAGATGGAACCCTTGTAGAGCGTGGCGGTCCAGTTGAAAACTTTGATCGCTGAAGGAATCGCGACGGCGAAACTCAAAAACGAAAAGATCATTCCCGCATAAACTGACTGGCTGGCAACAAACAGGTGATGTCCCCAAACCAGAAAGCCAAATACGGCGATGGCCAGGCTCGAGAACGCTACAAACTTGTAGCCAAAAATATTCTTGCGCGAAAAGTTGGCGATTAATTCACTGACGACGCCCATGCTGGGCAGCACCATGATGTAGACCGCCGGATGCGAGTAGAACCAGAACAGATGCTGGAAGAGGACCGGATCGCCACCCGCTGCCGGATCGAAAATCCCCACGTGGGCCAGCCGTTCGAAAGCCAGCAGCAGAATCGTGATTGCCACTACGGGCGTTCCCAAAACCATCACCAGCGACGTGGCATAGTGTGCCCAGATGAACAGTGGCAGCCGGAACCAGGTCATGCCTGGCGCGCGCATGGTGTGAATCGTGACGATGAAGTTCAGGCCGGTCAGAATTGACGAGAAGCCACTGACGAAAATCCCGAGACCTGCTGCAATCACATAGGAGTTGGAAAAAGTCGTGCTATATGGAGCGTAAAAAGTCCAACCGGTGTCTACTCCTCCAGCAAGCAACGCATAAATCGTAATCAAGCCGCCCAGTAAATAAATGTACCAACTAAGTAGATTGATGCGCGGAAACGCCAGGTCCTTGGCGCCGATCATCATCGGCACCAAAAAGTTGCCGAGCGTTGCCGGTATTGACGGAATCAAGAAGAAAAAGATCATGATGATTCCGTGCTGGGTGAAGACTTTGTTGTAGGTAGCGGACGAGAGCAAGTCACCTTGCGGCGTTAATAGCTCAAGCCGGATAAACATGGCGTATAGGCCGCCAATGAAAAAGAAGAACGAGATCGAGCCGAGGTACAAAAGCGCAATTCGTTTGTGGTCTTTCGTTAGCAGCCACGACTTCAGACCATACTCGGCGTTGATGTAATTAACCTTCGCCGCGGTTGGTAATTGAAATGTTTCAATTGCTTTCATAATTGCCCAATTGCTAGCAGCTACTGACGATTTGGCGCGGCCGTTGGAGCCGGCGCTGGCGACGGTGCTGACTTCGGACTCGTCGCTGGCGCCGCCGGCGCGCCTGTGACTTGTAGCGACTTAATAAATGACATTAGTTGAATCAATTGCTCAGGCGTTACTTGTCCTTGAAACGTCGGCATGATTGGACCAAAGCCCGCGACAATCTTTGCCTGCGGATTTTCAATCGACTCGCGCACATAGGCCTCGTCCGCCGTCAGCGATTGTCCATTGGTCAGGTCCACTTTCCGGCCAAACAGTCCGACCAGCGCCGGGCCGCGTCCCCCTTCACCGTTCGCGCCATGACAGGTCACACAGCCGAGCGATTGATAAAGTTGTTGCCCGGCTATTGCCGGCGATTGCTGTCCTGCGTTCCCGCTCAGCCAATTATCAAATTCCGAAGGCTGCATTACGATCACCGAGCCAATCATGCCCGAGTGATTCATGCCGCAATATTCCGCGCAGAAAAGATGGTAGGTGCCGGCCTTGGTCGCTTCGAACCATTGCGTGGTGTACTTGCCCGGCAAGACATCAGCCTTAATGCGGAAAGCGGGAATGAAAAAGTCATGAATCGTGTCTTCGGCCGTCATGATCAGTCTAATCTTCCGGCCCACCGGCACATGCAGTTCGTTTATCTCGCGCTGGCCGGTGGAGTGCTGAATCTTCCACATCCATTGCTTGCCGACGACGTAAATTTCGTTGGCATTCTTTGGCGGGCGCGAATTCTCAAAATAGATCTGCGCGCCCCAGCCAAACATACTCATCGCAATGATGAAGGGAATGACTGACCACATCGTTTCCAGTTTGTGCGAGCCGGAAATCGGCCGTGGAATTTCAAACGGACTACGCCGCCGATACTTGATAACGAAAAAGACAATAACGCCGGAAATGAGCAGCGTAAAAAACAGGGTCACGCCGGAAAGATAGAAATAGAGCGCATCCACCTTGCTCGAGACAGTGGAAGCACTTTCCGGAATGAATGGAATCCAGGGAGTCTGCATAAAACTTTAGGCTGTGCCTCCGGCCCGCCGCGCCCGCCACGCCACCTGCGCGCGACCGCGACGGCGCAATGCCAATAACAATGCAGCCAGCGCAATCAGAGTGATGACACCGCCTACACGCATCATGTTCATCACCACAGCGCCATATTTTCCCGTCACTGGATCGTAGTGGTAGCAATAGAGCAGCAACTGGTCCACTGGCGACCCTATCTTGTTTTCGGCCGCCTCAATCAAACCCAAACGCAGATCGCGCGGTGCATATTCAATGCCGTAAAAGTAACGCGCAAGTTTGCCCTGCGGCGTGGCCACGTAAATCGCGCTGGCATGCGCAAACTGGTTCGTCGCCTCGTCCCAGTGATAACGAAAACCAACGGCGCTGGTAATGCGAGCGATGCTTGCTTCATCCGCGGTCAGAAAGTGCCAGCCGGCAGCGGCGGCCCCGCGCTTGTCATCCGGCAAATACTCAACATAGGTTTTCTTCTTGGCGGCAGCGAGCGCCGCTGTTTCGCGCGGATCGAAACTGATTGTGACCACGTCGAATTCTTTGCCGGGCGCAAATGACATCACGCGGAAATCGGTGACCATGCCGTTGAGCACCTGATTGCAAAGCATCGGACATTGGTAATAAACCAGGGAAAGTACCACCGGCTTTTTTCCAAAGTAATCGCCCAGCTTCACACTTTCGCCGTTCTCATTTTTCAAGACCAGATCCAGTGGCAGTTGTTCATTCAATTTCTGATCGATGCCCACTCCATTCAAAGCTTTTGGCAAACCGACGGGCGCGCGCGGCTGATAAGGACGCGAGCTGTAAAGCGGCGAATTGCCTTGCGTCTGACTGAACTGCGCCGTGACAGTGAGCAGTGTGCAGTGGGCAGTGAGCAGCAGCATGAGAATAGTAAGCAGTGTGAACTGGGCGGTTCGCAGTGCGCAGAAACCTCTCACGACTAACTTTGCGGCTTGGCCGCCGCACCGTGCGGAAAGCCGCGAAACCCGCACTGCACTTAGCGCTCTGCCTGCTGCTTTCTGCCTACTCCCTACTGGCTTCACTGTCTTCTCTTCTCCGTCATGCGACCTGAGCTCGCGGCCGTCGGCATATCGATGCCGTAATCTTCGGCGTATCCACCCTGATTGGTTTCTGCCGGCGCCTGCGCTCGCGAAGGCAGACCGTTGCCCTCGATCACTCTCTGCATTGCCTGGTCGATCGGCGTGCATGCAGGGCATCGTGCCCCTGTCAAATTATCTCTGCAGGTACAATTCAGTTGACGATCCCACTGCTCAAGCAGCACGCGATATTCAGCCTGCGGCTCTCTGTTTTCAAGCGGCACCCATTGTCCATTCTCGAGTTTCACACCAAAGCCCGGCGCCGCCTGGAGTTTCGGATCGGGCGGTCGCCGCTCTTGCTCGGTCATCGCCATTGGGCCAGGACGCGGTTCTTTTCCTTCTTCCTGCGAATTCAGAAACCGGAACATCCCCCACATCAAAACATGGACGACAACCGCAAAAATGGTTAGGCCGACCACGAACTTCAGTATGCCGCTGACACTTACGTCGCTCGCTTCATGCGTGACGTCAATGTTTTTGATGTGCGACACATCCGGCGTTTCCGTGACGTGCCCATGTCCGTTGTGTTGGGAATCTGCCATGCCTTGGTCTTAACTCCTGAATTCTTAGTTCTTTGTTCTTTGTTCTCCCACTGTTTACTGTTTACTGTTTACTTTTCTCAGTGTCCCGAATGCGAGTGCGCCTGCTGGAGCACTACTTCAAACTGCGGGTCGTTAATGGGAACCAGCGCCCGCTTATTCAACTGCCAACCAAAAACTGCGAGCCAAAGGCCGCCCATCGCGACTGGCGCGACGATGTCCATCCAGCTAACGTGGAAAACATCGCCGGTAAAATTTGGTGTAATCATCCACAACAGATCTAACAAACGCATCACAAGAATCAATCCCGCTACCAGTACCAGCTTGTGCGGGTCACGCTTTAGAGATCGAGACAGCAGGAATAGAAATGGGAACGCAAAATGAAGCAGCACGACGGTCAGCGCGATCGCGCCCCACGCGCCACGGGTTCGCGGAAGGTACCAGCTGATCTCTTCCGGCAAATTTCCCGACCAGATAATCAGGAATTGCGAAAACGCGAAATAAGACCAAAGCATCACCAGCGCCAGCAGCAGTTTTCCTAAATCTTGAAAATGCAGCGGCGCGACGACGGTCTTCAGCGGTTCGTATTTTGTCAGCATGGCCAGTGCCGCAATGACAAACGCCAGCGTGCTCAGTGACCATGAGGCAACAAAAATGAACCCGTAGATGGTTGAAGACCATTCCGGATCGAGTGACATAAACCAATCGATCGAGGCAAACGTTACGGTGAAAACGAACAACACCATGCCTGGTCCACTCAGCACGCGCATACGCTTCGTAAACTTTTCCTCGCCTGTTTGATCTTGTAATTTCGACCAGCGATTCAGGAAAAAGGCCAACGTCAACCAGATCGCGAAATAGATTGCCGCGCGCACCACAAAAAATTGCAGGTTCAAATAAAGCCGCGCCTTTTCGACGAGCGCCGGGCTCCTGGCAATCTCTTCTGCATGCGTCCACGGATAGAGCCAGTGTGCGCCGGCGATTATCGGAAGAAACAAGACGAGCATCAGCGGCAGTGTTCGCGTTGCCGCCTCGAGCACTCGTCGAATTACCAACCCCCAACCGCCGCCGGTCAGATGTTGCAGCATCAAAAGCGCCAGCGACCCGATCGAGATTCCCGCCCAAAAACTGAAGGCAAACAAATACGAGCGGAAAAATTCGGCGCGATTCCAAAGAAATCCAAAAACTAAAATCGTGAAAAGCACGACCCCAACCGAGAACGCCCGCTGCGGCAAACGCTTCAACTCGGGAGGCGCATTGTAGGAAACCTGCATCATTGATGCGGCCCTCCAGTTTGTGTTGACGGCGCCCCGGTTGCTGGAGCGGTGGCTGGCTGCGGCTGTTGGCTTTGCTGACTTAATTGCAGCGCACGGATGTAAGCGATGATGGCCCAGCGATCCTGCGCAGGAATCTGCGGCGCGTACGCGGGCATCGCTCCCCAGCCATTGGTGATGGCGTCGAAGAAGTGGCCCACTGGCGCTTGCCGCAGCCGGTCGTCATTAAAAGAAGCTGCGCGCCGAAAGCCGCGGCGCACGATCATGCCGTCGCCATTTCCGGTCAGGCCATGGCATGTCGAACAGAAAATTTCGTAGCGCTCTTTCCCGCGATCAACAATTTCCTTCGTCACCGGCAAGGGAAAAACCTCGACATCATCGGGATAAGCAGCAGCGCCACTAACGTTCGCAACGTTGTTGGCGCCGGCTGCACCGGGCTGAGGCCCAGTCGGAGTTTGCGGATTGTTGGCGGCGGAGCTCGCCCTGCCCGCCTTCTTGCCGGTGAAAAATTCTGTGTCGGTTTTCAGGAAGCCGCGCGGAATAGTTCCTTCAACCAGCGGCCGCGACGAAAGTCCGTCCTTGAAAAAAACTGAGGCACGATACGGCTTCATCTTCGGCTGGTCCTGCATGTCGCGCCGGCAAGCGGCTGCGGCGAGTAAGCAGTAGGCACAAAGCAGTAGGCAGAAAAAAGTTCGCAGTGGGCGGTGGGCAGTGCGCAGTTGGCGACTGCGTACTGGACACAGCACACTCATCGGGCACCGCTCACTGCGCACTGCACACTGCACACCGCACACTGCTTCAGATCTCAACATCGCTAACATTTCTCGCGCCAACTGTGTTCAGGAACTGCGTCGTCTCATCGTGACTGAAACGTGGATCGTTTGCTTCGATCACCAGGAAGAAACGATCGCGGGTGGCCAGTGCGAAATTCGGCGCATTAAAAACCGGGTGATAAGGCTGCGGCAGCTTGTTCAGCACCAGCATGCCGAGCACAGCCGCAAACGCCGCCACTAGCACCGTGCATTCGAACGTGATCGGAATAAAGGCTGGCCAACTGTTGTACGGCTTGCCGCCAACATTCAACGGGTAGTCGATGACCTCCATCCAATACTGCATAAAGAACCCGCCGAGACCGCCAAGTATCCCGCCAATCAAAACGATTAACGGCAAACTCGTACGCGTGAAACCGATGGCTTCTGAAAGTTCTTCAATGGGGTACGGCGAATAACCGTTGATGCGACGATAGCCGGCTTCATAAGTGTGCCGCGCAGCGGCGACCAGTTCTGATGGATTATCGAATTCGCCCATGATGCCGTAGAGCGCAGGCGCAACCCGCCGTCGCCGCGACACAGAAAGGTGCAGCTCGTCCGCCTCATGCGGCTCAGTCTCGCTAAAGCTTTCGCGTTTCTCGTCCGACATAATCAATCCGTTGTAAAGCAAACTGTTAGTTTGCGTTGGATCATTATTTCTCAACCTTTAATGCCAACTACAACGCAAGTAATGTTGCCACGCCTCATGTTTCTCAAACTGAATGGCAACTCGCCACCGCAAACTAACAGTTTGCTTTACATCATTCTTCAACTTCTGCTTCCGGCAAGATCGTGCGCATCTCAAAAATCGAAATCATCGGCAGGAAGCGAATAAACAAGAACAGCAGAGTAAAGAAGAACCCGATCGTGCCGATAAACATGGTCCAGTCCCATGTCGAAGGCTGATACATGCCCCAGGACGAAGGCAGAAAGTCGCGATGCAAACTGGTCACTATGATCACAAAGCGCTCGAGCCACATGCCAATGCTGACGACAATCGAGATCAGCCAAAGCACCAGCAGATTTGAGCGCAGTCGTTTGATCCAAAGAAATTGCGGCGTAATGATGTTGCACAGAATCAGCGACCAGTAGTAACCCGCATATGGACCATGCATGCGGTTCCAGATCATGTAGCGCTCGTAATGATTGCCGCTGTACCAGCCGAAAAATGCTTCCATCACGTAGCCATAGCCGACGATTAAGCCAGTAGCCAGCATCACTTTTGCCATGTTGTGCATGTGGCGCATAGTGATGAAACCTTCGAGGCCGTAAAGCTTGCGTAGCGGAATCGTCAGCAGCAGCACCATGGCAAAGCCCGCGTAAATTGCGCCGGCTACGAAGTACGGCGGAAAGATCGTCGCGTGCCAACCGGGAATTATGCCCACCGCAAAATCGAAACTAACGATCGTGTGCACGGAGAGCACCAGCGGCGTTGCCAGTCCGGCGAGTAACAAATAAGCCATCTCGTAGCGATGCCAGTGACGCGCGGAACCGCGCCAGCCCATCGCCAGCAATCCGTACAAAAGTTGAAATGGTTTGCTGCGAGCGCGATCGCGCAACGTGGCAAAGTCGGGAATCAAACCGACAAACCAGAACATCGCCGACACAGTCGCATAGGTAGAGACCGCAAACACGTCCCACATCAAAGGGCTGCGAAACTGTGGCCAGATGCCCATCGTGTTGGGATATGGAAACAGCCAATACGCAAGCCACGGCCGGCCAAGGTGCATGACTGGGTACATGCCCGCCTGCGCCACTGCAAACAAAGTCATCGCTTCGGCAAAACGATTGATGGACGTGCGCCATTTTTGACGCAACAGCAAAAGGATGGCGGAGATTAAAGTGCCGGCGTGCCCGATGCCGATCCACCAGACAAAGTTGAGGATGTCCATTCCCCAGGCGACGGGAACATTGACGCCCCAAAGTCCGATACCGACAAACACCAGGTTCGTGATCGTCAGCAGCAGTAACTGAAACAATATGAATGAGACTGCAAAACCCAGGAACCACCAGATAGGTGTTTTACGCTTCAAAACGATTGAGCTGATCTTGTCGGTGACCGAGGCAAACGTTAGCCCCGGCGCAACAACCGGCGCGGTCGAATGATGAATCGGTCCTAAGTTTTGTGGTTCGTCTGCCATTATTCAACCAGTTTAGAGTCCAACTTTTAGGTTGCTTTCTTTCGTAAGAGGCAAGCTAAAGCTTGTATTCTGAACTTCTTGACTACTGCTCAAAAGTGGACAGGCAGGAATGCCTGTCCTACTTTATCTCAGGGTTCGGATTTCGCAGCGCCGACAAATAAGTCGTGCGCGGCCTCGTATTCAGATCGCCGAGCAGCGAGTAGTTGCGCTGCTCAGCTTTCAGTTTTGAAACCTTGCTGTTTGGATCGTTGATGTCGCCAAAAACAATTGCTTCAGTCGGGCACACTGCCTGACAGGCCGTAACGATTTCACCGTCGCGCACTTTTCGTCCTTCAATCTCGCTTGTGATCTTTGCGCTCTGAATGCGCTGCACGCAGTAAGTGCATTTCTCCATCACGCCGCGGCTGCGCACTGACACGTCCGGGTTGCGCATCAACTGATAAGTGGGCGTCTCCCAGTCCTGATAAAGGAAAAAGTTGAAGCGGCGCACTTTGTAGGGACAGTTGTTTGAACAATACTTGGTGCCGACGCAGCGGTTGTAGACCATGTCGTTCAGGCCTTCGGCGCTGTGCACCGTCGCATGCACCGGACAGACGGGCTCGCAGGGCGCGTTCTCGCAATGCATGCACGGCACCGGCATGAAGTGCGTCCCCTCGGGATTGTTTGCATCGTCGCCCTGAAAATAAGTGTCAAGGCGAATCCAATGCATCTCGCGGCTGCGTACCACTTGCTCCTTACCGACAACCGGAATGTTGTTTTCCGACTGGCAGGCAATAGTGCAGCCATTGCAACCAATGCAGTTGTTCAAATCGATCGCCATGCCCCACGCATAGTTCAAACCGTTACCCTGATTTTGATAGTCATAAAGCTTCGGATCGTAAAGCGTGTCCTCTTTGGGCGGCATTTCCGACTCGCGCTCGTGATGTTCGCCGTGCAGATACTCTTCCTGAGTTTGCTGGCGATAGATGTCGCGCGGCTCTTTGCTGAAATTCAGATCCTCCATGTTGAAGTGTTGTTGAGTGAGAGCGAGCACAAGCGTTCCCGGCCCTTTTTCCACTTGCGCGCCCGCGCCTGACCAAGG
>Ga0184605_10000525_pt1 | contig 11366 bp, 8 predicted proteins | sample PLM0_30_coex_FD_132995 | JGI IMG/M metagenome (GOLD analysis project Ga0184605, IMG submission 132995) | Groundwater sediment microbial communities from an aquifer in East River, Colorado, USA - PLM0_30_coex | ecosystem: Environmental > Terrestrial > Soil > Riparian zone | place: USA: East... | reverse complement strand
TTCAGTTTTCCCCAAGTGATCTTTTCGTTAGGCACCGCGCCGGAGTACGATCCGAAACTGGTTGTGGAATCGCTGATCTGGCAGAAATAGCCCCACTCAGGCACCAGGGTGGTGACTACGTCTTGATTGAGCATGGGCACGACGCAGATGGGGAAATCGCCTGCAATCCCGCCGCCGATCTGGAAGAAACCAATGGACGAGTCCTGCGACATCTGGCGGTACCACTCCGCCAGAATGATCATATATTCGATGCCGGAGCGGACAGTGTGCACATCGCTGATCGCACCTGTCATGCAGCGCGCGGCATAAATATTTCCCAATGTAGAATCTTCCCAGCCTGGGACAAAAATTGGCAGATCCTTGTGCGCGGCGGCGATCATCCAACTGTCGGCCGGGTCAATCTCGTAAAATTTCTTCAGCCGGCATTCCCGCAAAATTTTAAAGAAAAATTCGTGCGGAAATCTTCGCTCCTTCTTTTGCGAGGCGCTTACCCACTCGTCTAGCACGACGTGCTCGATCCGTCGCATCGCTTCCTCTTCCGGAATGCAGGTGTCGGTCACGCGATTCAAATGACGTCGCAGGAGTTCTTCCTCCTGCTGCGAAGTTAATTCTCGATAGTGAGGAATCCGTTCATAATGGCTGCGCGCGACGAGGTTGAAGAGGTCCTCCTCGAGGTTGGCCCCAGTGCAGGTAATAGCGTGGACTTTGCCCTGCCGAATCATTTCCGCCAGAGAAATGCCCAGTTCCGCGGTGCTCATTGCCCCGGCGAGCGTAATCATCATTTTCCCGCCTCCGTTAAGATGTGCGGTATAGGCGTCGGCGGCATCTTTGAGCACTGCCGCGTTGAAGTGACGGAAATGCCGATCAATGAACTGGCTGATGCTGCCCATCTTTACTTCATCAACTCTTCCAGTCTGTGCTTCCTCGATTTGATGCAAGACTTATACCGCGATAGTCAAGTGTTAAGCACACTTTTTTTGTCGAAAATTTTTATGACACGGCGGCAAGAATTCGTGCGGCCAGGCTGTCTGGCATGAGGCCGAGAAGGAGAATTGCTGCAGCGAGCACAGACACCGTGATTCGCTGCAGTAAATCCGGTGTCGAGTGAGCGGTCGATGACGCTGTCGTCAGCGAGGGCTGATCAACAAAAATCGCTTTCAGCACGATTAAGTAGTAGTAGAGCGAGACAAAGCTGCCAAAGAGCGCCAACGCGACCAGCCAGAGAAGGCCATAATTTCCACCAGCGCGCAGCGCAGCACTGAACAAATAGAACTTTCCGAAAAAACCGGCCAACGGCGGTATGCCAGCCAGGGAAAGCATGAAGACAGCCATGCAACCGGCTAGCAACGGCGCACGCCCAGCCAGCCCGGAAAAATCTTTAAGATCGTCGCCACCAGTTTCGCTGCGTACGACCGCGACGACTCCGAACGCGCCGAGGAGCGTGATTGCATAAACAGCCGTGTAAAAAAGTGTCGCTGAGAATCCGTCTCGGCTCCCGGCGACCAGTCCAAGCAGCGTATAGCCGGCATGCGCGACAGCAGAGTAGGCAAGGAGCCGCCGAACGTTGGTTTGCGCCAGTGCGACGAGATTGCCAATGAGAATCGACAAGGCCGCGAGCACAGCGAGGAGAGGCGACCAGCCTGCGACCATCGCGTGCCATCCGGCATTGCCCTGCACCGGGCCAAAGCCCACGAGCACGATTTTTCCAAGAACAACGAACGAGGCGACCTTTGATCCGGAGGCAATAAACGCCGCGCTCGGAATGGGGGCTCCCTGATACGCGTCAGGCGCCCACAAGTGAAATGGCGCGGCAGCAATTTTGAACGCAAACCCGATAAGCGTCATGATAATGCCAGTCGCAAGCAAAGGTTGCACCGGCGCGGCCGCCAATTTGTTCGAAATGGCAGCGAGGCCGGTGCTTCCCGACATGCCATAAATCAAACTGATTCCGAAAAGGGTGAACGCGCTGGAAGTGCTGCCGAACAGAAAATATTTCAGACCTGCTTCGGCGGAACGCACATCGGTCCTGTCGAATGCAACCATCACGTAAAGCGAAAGGCCCAGCAGTTCGAGCCCGATGAAAATCATGAGCAGCTCTTCACTGCCAACGAGCAACATGAGACCGACAGTTGCCAAAAGAATAATCGCCAGATATTCGCCGGGATCATGCAGGGATTTTTCTGATCGCGCCAGGCACACCGTGAAGAGGGCAAGCCCGAGGCAAATGATTTTGAAAAGCGAGGTGAGCGGTGTGATCACAAGCATCTCGCCGAAAAGATTCGAATTTCGCGGCAACATCAGCACCGCGACCATTGCGATGACAATCCCGAGGCCCGCAACCAATGAGCACCAGACTGTAGAGGTTTGCCTAAGGCGGATGTCGGCTGCCCCGGTCGGCGGTTTTGTAGATGACACGCCTGCCACTACCGTGGCTGGCCTGCTCATCAGCCCAATCGTGAGCACAACGAGGGCACTGATCACGACAATGGCTTCAGGCGACGCAAGCCTAAGCAGCTCCAGATACGACGTCGTTGAAGCCACGGATCTCATTTTAGAAACCTCATCGCTTCAACCGCGGGTTGAATGCGATCGAGCAGAAATTTGGGATAAAGTCCGACCGCAAGCGTGGCTAGCATAAGCAAACAAGCGCCGCACTTCTCAGCGAGGGTGATCGATTGCTCATGCCAGTCTGCGTCTGTAGAAACGCGGCCTGTCTGCATGTGCACCTCACCAAAGAAAGACTTTATGAGCGCGCGCAAGGTGAAAGCCGCTACCAAAACCATGCCCGCGCCAGTGATCCAAACCGCGATCGGATAAGTTTGCCACGCGCCGATCAAAATCGTGATTTCTGCGGCGAATCCGCTGAAACCCGGGATGCCCATCGACGCAGCAGATGCAATCACGAAAGTAAACGCGGCGAAGGGCAGCGCCTGGCCCAGATTCATTTCTGAGAGCGCGTCGAGCTCGCGGGTATGAGTGCGTCGGTAGAGCATCCGTCCGGCAACAGCGAACAACAGTGCCGCAATCACGCCGTGCGAAAACATTTGCAAAACGGCTCCCGAAACACCGAGTGCATTTGCCGTAGCCAGACCTAACAGCACGAAACCCATGTGGCTCACGCTCGAGTACCCGATAACGAATTTCAGATCATGCTGACGCAATGCCACCGCCGCGGCGTAAACAATGCCGATCACGGCGAGGATGGCGATCCATTTGCTCCATGCGTGGAATCCTTCCGGGAACAGATTCATCGCTACGCGCAGGCCCGCATAAGCACCCAGTTTCATCACAATGCCGGCAAGCAACATCGACCCTGCGGTGGGCGCGGCGACGTGGCCCGTCGGCGCCCATGTATGCAACGGCCAGATGCCGGCAAGCACAGCGAATCCAACGAACAACACGGGAAATGCCCATGATTGCAGCTGCGGACTAAAGTGGAATTGCGCCAGTTGACTCAGATCCAGAGAGCCGGCTGTCACATAAGCGGCGAGAATGCCGGCAAAAACGAACATCCCTCCGAAGAACGAGTAGAGAGTCAGCTTCATCGCGCCGTACTCCTTGTTGGTCGATCCGAAGATGGCGATCAGAAAGTACTTCGGCACGATGACCAGTTCGTAGAATGCGAAGAGCAAAAACAAATCGGCACTCAGGAAAACGCCGTAACAGCCTCCGACAACTAACAACAACCAGAAGAAAAATTCGCGCTGGCGATGATCGACATCCCATGAAAACAACACTGTGCTTACGGCGGAGATGCCCGTGACAAGAACCATCGTAAGACTGACTCCATCAACAGCGAGATGGTAATTCATTCCCAGCGGCGGCACCCACGGCACGCTGACGATCGTCATGAAATGGGCAAGATCGGCAACAGGTGTGCAAACAAATGCTACGATGCCCAGGACCAAACCGACGACGGCTGTTAGCAGCGCAATCCAGCGCGCCGCAACGCCAGGAAAAATGAGCAGCACCACAGCGCCGGCGAACGTGAGGTAAATCGTCCAGGCAATCATGGCCCGGCTTTCTTCTGCGTTCGGTAATGCGCCGCATTTTCGCGCACATGGAATCCAATTTCGCGTCGCGGCTTTTCTGCCGGGGCCATCAACTGCCGGATCGCTTCGAGAATCGCTGCGATTTCGTCGTCGTGTTTGTCCACGCGCCTTTCCAGTTCCGAAAACTTTTGCGCAAGTTCGCGATTTGTTTCGAGCGCCCAACGCAGCTTCACGAACGCACGCATGATCGCGATGTTAACTTTCACAGCGCGTTTGCTGTTCAAAACGCTCGATAGCATGGCAATGCCTTGTTCGGTGAATGCATAGGGCCGGTATTTGGTTCCCCGGTATTTACGCGAGCTGGTCACAAATTGTGACCAGTTCCGCTCAACGCCCTCATTTTCAGTGGCTTGTCGATTCTCCAGCATCGAAAGTTGAGACTTCAAAATCCGCGCCTCCTCGTTACTGAGTTGGAACATGAAGTCGTTCGGGAATCGCTCGCGATTTCGTTTTACTGATTGATTCAAGACTTTGACCGCTACGCCATAGAGAACGGCTAGATCAAAATCGAGCAGCACCTTTTCGCCGCGAAAACGCCGGATCCGCAACGCGATCTGCTCAGCGGGAATAATTTGTTCGCTCATTCGCGATAAACCTCAACTAAATAGCCGCGCCATTTGAACGATGGTCGCGTTGAAGATGTTGAATATGAATTGCGGTGCGAGACCGATGGCGAACATGAGCAGAGTCACAGGGATGATGGCAACCTGTTCCCTCGGCAAGAGATCGGAAAAAGCGCTGCAACTTTCTGCCAGCGGCCCGCTGAAGAGCGCTTGCATCGCGCGTATGAAAACGATTGCTGTCACAAGCAGGCCAATCACTGCAACGGCGGTGAAGGATGCAGTGATTGCAAATGAACCTTTAAAAATCAGAAACTCGCCGATGAAACCATTAAGACCTGGCAGACCGAGCGACGAAAACATCGCGACGCTCATCCAGCCGCAAAGAATTGGTGTCCGTTGCATCAATCCCCCAAAGTCACGGATGCCACGAAGTCCGCGACGCTGCTCGAGAAGGCCGACCAGGTAAAACAATGCTGCCGCGGTGATCCCGTGATTGAAAATCTGCATGAATACGCCGCCCAACGCCGCTTGCGTGTCGATCGCCGCGCCAACAGACGAGGCAGCCACGGCGAACAAACCAAGCATGCAGTAACCGAGATGGTTGACTGACAAGTACGCCACCATTCGTTTAAGATCGGACTGGGCCCACGCCGCCAGCGGAGCGAAAACAATCGAGCAGATCGCGAGCGCCATTAGCCAGGGGCCGATGATTCTGATTTCGTTCGGGAAAAGCGGAAGCAAGAGGCGCACGAAACCGTAAACACCCATTTTCGAAAGCAAGCCGGTCAAAACCATCGACACGCCGGTCGGGGCGCTTTCATACGCGTCGGGCAGCCAGGTGTGAAATGGAAAGAGCGGCACTTTGACCGCCAGTCCCAGAAAAATTCCTCCAAAAGCCAGCCAGGCGAGTTTGCCCGTAAGCAGTCCGTCCTTACCCAGACTAGCAAGCGTGGCAAAATCGAAGGAGCCCCTGGCCAGATAAATTCCGAGGAATCCCAGCAGCATCGCTACGCTTCCGAGAAACGTGTAGAGGAAAAACTTCGTTGCAGCGCGGTCGCGATTTTCTCCTCCCCAGATTTTTATGAGCAGGAAGGCGGGGATCAGACTCATCTCATAAAACAAGAACCAGAGAACAAAGTTCTGCGCCGTGAAAGTTCCGTAGAGCGCCGATTGCATGATCAACATCAGCGCGCAAAACCCTCGGTCCATCTTCTGCGCGAGAAACGCGAAGGGAAGAATGAGCGAGGTAAGTAACACGAGCAGCAGGCTCAAACCGTCGATCCCGACCAGATATTCGGCGCCAATTGCGGGAATCCATGCGTGCCGTTCGACCATTTGAATGCCGGCAGCCCCGATATCGAAGTGCCGCCACAACACCAACGCGTCAAACGCAGCCAGTCCATTAACCAACAATGCGATTGGACGTGCATTTCTCTCTGGCGCGGTGAAGAGCGCAAGCACGCCCACCAACGGAATCAGGACGAGCGCGCTGATCAAGCCAACCATGCGTAAAAAAGCAACAGCGCCAGTGCACCAATCGCAATGACGCAGAGGTATGTTTGGATTTGTCCCGAATGCGCAGCGGACATCAGTCGGCCCAGACCACGGGTGCCGACTGTCGTCTCATCGACTCCAGGATTGATTCCGCGCTCATCAACACTTGCCGTAAAAGTTCCGAAGAGTCGCCCGATCGCGCCGACTCCGCGCACCAGGCCATCCCAGAAATGCCGGTCCATCCAATCGGACAGACGCGCGCTCATCCAACTAAACGCGATGACCGTGCGACCATAAAGTTCGTCGATCCACATCTTATTTTGGAGAAACCGGAACAATTGTGGCTGGGCGAATTCGAGCGGATCGGTATCGGCGGGACGCTGTTGATCCTGCGTCCCTGCTTTGCGATACATCCAAATACCGAGCGCAACGCCCGCCCCCACAAGAACCAGCGAAAGAAAGAGCCCCGGCTGAATCAGGCGAGCGAATTCGAAGTGTACAGGTTCGTCTATTAGATAGCCATGCAACCAGGGCCATGCTGGTGTCAGCACTATGCTGAACAAAATCGCGCAACTCGCGAGGACGATTAGCGGCATCGTCATGACTCGCGGACTTTCGTGGGCATGCTCAGAGGCAGCACGCCGGTGCGCGAAGAAGACATAGATGATTTGCCGCGTCATGTAGAGCGCGGTGAGGACGACTCCGGCCAGCAGGAAATAATAGGGCAAACTGGACGAAGGCCAACGCGCAGTTACGTGGAGGATTTCCTCCTTCGTCCAACCACCGGAAAAAAAGAGCGGCACGCCGCTGAGAGCCATCATTCCGATTGCATAAGTTGAAAACGTAACCGGCATCAGCCGGCGCAGGCCGCCCATTTTCCGAATGTCTTGTTCGTGATGACACCCGTGAATGACCGAGCCCGCGCCGAGAAACAAAAGCGCCTTGAAAAAACCATGCGCCAACAGGTGCATCATCCCGGCGGCGACGCCGCCTACGCCGAGCGAAACCATCATCAAACCCAGTTGCGATACAGTGGAGTATGCAAGAATGCGTTTAATATCAGCCTGCGCGATCGCGATGAGCGCGGCCATTAATGCCGTAGTTACGCCAATCCACACGACGACCGTAAGTGACGAGGTCACCCCGTCGATCGCGCCTAACGAGAAGATCGGATAGACGCGTGCGACCAGAAAAACGCCGGCAGCAACCATTGTTGCGGCATGGATTAACGCGCTGACCGGCGTCGGGCCTTCCATCGCGTCCGGTAACCAGACGTGCAGCGGGAATTGTCCAGACTTGCCCACCGCGCCACAGAAAATTAGAAGCGCGATAGCCATGGCGCTCGCGCCGAGCATGGCGAGGCCGGCACTCTCCAGACAGCCGTTCCCGCCATCGTAAAAAAGAAGTGTGCCGCTCCGGCCATAGAGCCAGAGCAACCCAAGAAAAAATCCCATGTCGCCGATGCGGGTGGTGATGAACGCCTTTTTTGCCGCGGCGGCGGCACTCGGTCGCTCGATCCAAAACCCAATCAGCAAATAGGACGCCAGGCCGACCAGTTCCCAGCAGATAAACAGAAGAAGCAAACTGTTCGAAATAACGAGCCCAAGCATTGCGCCGGAGAAAAACGAAAGATAAGCGAAAAAGCGGACGAAATTTCTGTCGCCGGCCATGTAACCAGTGCTGAAGATGAAGATGCACAGCCCAACGAGTGTGATCATCGTCAGCATGACGGCTGCAAGCGGATCCAGAAGCCATCCCAATCGCAACGCATGGTCGCCGAAAGTGAACCACGTGAAATTCTGAACAGCGCGGAATCCGGACACTTGCAGCGTCGGCAGGAACGCAAAGAACGACAGTACAAGTGCGGCGATTTGTCCGGCGATGGCCAGTGCGGCTGCGCCTCTGTGGCCCCCATTCGGCAAGCTCAAAATTGCCAATGAAGCCGCAAATGGCACGGCCGGGATCAACCAGAGATGATCGATGATCCAGCTCATCCTTTGAGCTGGTTGAGGTGGTCGACGTTTGTTGTGCGATAATGCCGATACACAGCGATTACCAAAGCAAGACCGACTGCTGCTTCAGCAGCAGCAATAGCGATTGAGAAAATCGCGATCATAATACCAGTCGGTGGCTGCGATTGCGGACTGAAGCGCCAGAACGCGATAAAATTGAGATTTGCCGCGCCGAGCATCATCTCGATCCCGATTAGAATAAAGATGGCGTGACGACGACTCAGGGCCGCAAGCAACCCTGTCGAAAACAGGGCGGCAGAAACAATGAGAACGACTTGGAGCATCGGCGTCACTGTTTCTCCTCCATCACGAGAACCAGTGCGCCGATCAACGCAGCGGTAAGAAGAAGCCCGACGCATTGCAATGGCCACACATAACTGGTCATCAACGCTTCACCGATTCGTCTAACAGTCAGCGCTCGAATGTGTGGGGCCGCAATGGCAACCGATTGTGTCTTAAGGATCGCCCATGTCAGACCTCCAAACATAGCAACTGCCAGGAATGCACCGCCCCAGTTAGCGCCGCGATCTTTTCCAACGTCACGCCGGGTCAGAAGAATTGTAAAAACAACCAGTACCGCGACCGCACCGATGTAGACGAATATCAGCGCCAAACCGACAAATTCCGCGCCGAGTACAAAGAAAAGCGCTGCGACGCCGACGAAAGTCAAAGCAAAACTCAGTGTCGCGTGCATGAGCTTTTGCAGCGTGGCGGCGGCCAGCGCGGCGGCCAATGTCAGCACAGCGATAAGGACAAACGCGACGCTGCTCATTCGGCGAAACGGTAAGTGCGCGGCGCAAACTTTCGTTGCGTGTCGAGCAACATCGATAGAGCGGTGTAAACGATCGCAATCACCACAAACGACCAAAGCCAACCCCGCAAGCCGCGACCTGCATAATGCCAGACAGCCGCCGCGATCACGCAGGTAAAAGACATTGGCAACATGAATTTCCAGGCAAAATTCATGATTTGATCAATCCGTGTGCGTGGCAGGGTTCCGCGGAGCCAGATGTAGACGAAAAGCAGCGCGCTCAGCTTCGCGAAAAACCAGATATACGACGGGATAAATTCCAACATTTGCACGGGCGAACGCCAGCCGCCAAGAAACAGAGTCGCGGCGAGGCCAGTGATGGCAAACATTCCGATGTATTCTGCCATGAAGAACGTTGCGTATTTGAAACCGGAATATTCGGTCATGTGGCCGGCTACAATTTCCGATTCGCCTTCCGGCACATCGAACGGAGTGCGATTCGACTCCACGAGACCGGATACAAAAAACAAAATGAATGCAGTCGCGCCCCATGGTGTAAAGACAAACCAGCGCGGCACAAGGCCAAATGTGTATCCCGCCTGCGCGGCAACCATCCTATCAGGTGTAAGCGAACCGACCACCATCACCACTGGTAGCACGGTGATAATGAGGGGCAGCTCGTAGCTGATCATTTGCGCGATCGCTCGCATTGCGCCGAGCATCGAGAACTTGTTGTTGCTTCCCCAACCGGCCATGAACACCGCGAGCTCCGTTGTCGATCCAACCGCAAAGAAGAAAAGAATGCCACCGTCGATTGTGAACGGCGTCATGTTCCGGCCATAAGGAATCACCCCAAGGGCAAGAATCGCCGCAGCGGCAATGAGAATTGGAGCCAGGAAGTGCATAAGCTTGTCCGAGCGCGCGGGGATGATATCTTCCTTGATCAACATTTTGATACCGTCGGCCACCGGCTGCAAAAGCCCGAATGGCCCAACGCGGTTGGGGCCATAGCGATTTTGTATTCGGCCGAGAATCTTCCGCTCCAGCACGGACATCAGCGCGAACAGCGTCAGGAATACGAATAGGAGCGCGAAAATATTGATCAGACTCGACGCGACCTGAATAACCCAGCCAGGCGCGTTCGTAAGCCAGGACAGCAGCCCCAGCAGCCATTGCTTTGCATTAACGAAGATCTGATCGACAGAATTGCTCACGTCGGGATGAAGAAAACCGTCAATTGATTGGTTAATCAAGACAGAACGCGCGATGATCTCGCTTCAAACCAGCTCATGCTTACCGGGTGCCTTATTGCGTGAAGCGCTTTTAGCTTTGCAGGGAGGCGCTTGCGCGGTACGTTCGGCGTGCGCCATGCGAACGCTGGTCTTCTTGATCGCCACCCTTTTGGCCAGTGCCGGTTTGATCCAGGGAGAGATCAAGACTCCGGAGAAAGCTCCTATTGAAATCACTTCAACAGGGGAAACGACCTATGAGAATGGCCTTGCCACGGCGCGCGATAACGTCGCGATTCATATCGGCAACACGGATATCTACGCCGACTACGCGCAATACAATTCCACAACGAAGGACGTAGAGTTGAGAGGCCACGTGCGGATCTACCGAGATGCGAGCGTGTACATCGCCGAGAGTGGCATTTACAACACGGAGACTAAAAAAATCAAAGCGCTCAATGCGCGAACGGAGTCGCAGCCTTACTTCCTGACCGGCGGCCATGTGACCTCAATTTCTGAGAACGGTTATCTGATAAAGGACGGCACCTTTACGACTCACGATTCACCGAAGAACGACTTCCATCTCCGCGCCCGAACGATTCGCGTTTACGAAAATGATCGCGTGATTTTTCAGTACGTAACCGCGTACGTGGGGAAGGTGCCTGTTTTTTGGTGGCCCTATCTTTACCAATCACTCAACGAGGCGTTTAGTTTTTCGATTTCGCCGGCGTATTTGAGTTCATGGGGACCATCGCTCCTCACTCAAGTGACCTTCCCAATCACAGAGGACATCAGGGGCCGGTTCCGGCTCGATTATCGAGGCCGGCGCGGTGTAGCCGTGGGCTTGGATTCGACCATGGATTATTTCAACGACAGCCAGGCGCGGCTCAAAACGTATTACATCCAGGATCAAAACCCGAACCTGAATGAAACCAACATCCCGCGAAAGGACGTTCCTACCGGGCGATACCGGGTTAGCCTGGCAGATACGACCAACTTTACAGACGATATCTATGGCCTCGCCAATCTCACCAAGCTGAGTGACCAATACGTGATGCAGGATTTCTTCCAAGGTGAGTTTCGCATCGATCCCAATCCAGACAATGTGCTCGCGGTAACAAAGACGGATCCTTTTTACACCCTGACGGCTATCGAGCGTTTTCAGGCGAACCAGTTTTTCACTACAACAGAACGCCAGCCGGAAGTGGTATTGGACATCAAACGTCACGGGCTTTTTGGCGGACCCATTTTTTATGAAGGCGAGA
>Ga0184605_10000524_pt1 | contig 11366 bp, 10 predicted proteins | sample PLM0_30_coex_FD_132995 | JGI IMG/M metagenome (GOLD analysis project Ga0184605, IMG submission 132995) | Groundwater sediment microbial communities from an aquifer in East River, Colorado, USA - PLM0_30_coex | ecosystem: Environmental > Terrestrial > Soil > Riparian zone | place: USA: East... | reverse complement strand
AGGGTGTGCTCCCGCGCGTGGTTCGACGCGACCATGTGCTCGGCCCGGTCCTCGATCCAACGGACGGGGCGGCCGAGGCGCATCGCGAGCCAGGACACGAGGACTTCCTCGGGGTAGATATGCGTCTTCACACCGAACCCGCCGCCCACGTCCGGGGCCACCACCCGGATGTCTCGCTCGGAGATCGGGAGCAGGTACGACAGCGTGGTGCGCACGATGTGAGGGCTCTGGGCGGAGGTCCACAAGGTCAGGCGTCCGTCGCGAAACTCTGCGATGCATCCGCGCGTCTCCATCGGGACGCCGGAGTGACGATGGGTCGCGTACCGGCCGCTGACGATCCGGTGCGTTCGGAAGACCTCCTCGACGTCATCGAGTCTGAGCGGCAGGTTGACGATCCGGTTGTCCGGCCAGTGGTCGAACAGCTTGGGAGCGTCCTCTGCGAGGGCGGTCTCCGCGGTGGTTACCGCGGGCATTTCGTCGTACTGGATGTCGACGAGCTCGGCCGCATCCTCGGCGACGTATCGGTTCTCCGCGACGACGGCAACGATCGGGGATCCTACGTACCTCACCTTGTCGCGAGCCAGCGGGAACCCCTTGATCGGTTGCATGTACGTGATGAAATCGGGGTAGTCGGACACGTCCGTCAAGTCAGAGGCGCTCACCGCATCGACGACGCCATCGAGGGACCGAGTGGCCTCCAGGTCGACCGCGATGCGTGCGTGCGCGAACACGCTCCGCACGAACACGACCTCGGCCATGCCGGGGAGGTGGATGTCCGCCACATATGCTCCCCGTCCCGTGAGCAGGCGGTCGTCTTCGACGCGGGCGACACGCGCGCCGAAGTACGCAGGACGCCCTGCGAGGGCGAGATCCGTCACTCCGTTGACCTCCCCCAGGTCGCCTTCACGGCTTCGACGATGTTCTGGTATCCGGTGCAACGACAGAGATTGCCGGAGAGCATCTTCCGGATACTTTCATCGTCGGGATAGTCCTTGGGATCCATCCCAGTGATCGTCATCAGGAACCCTGATGTACAGAATCCGCATTGCAACCCGTGATGGTCCTTGAAGGCCTGCTGGAGCGGATTGAGCCCCTCATCCGGCGTGATGCCCTCGACGGTAGTGAGCTTCCTGCCGTCCGCCTGAACCGCCAGCATGATGCAGGAGCGCACCGGCTCGCCGTCGAGGAGGATCGTGCACGCCCCGCAGACACCGTGTTCGCATCCGACATGCGTGCCGGTGAGCCCGAGGTCGTCTCGGATGAAGTCCGAGAGGAGTTTGCGCACGGGCACGCTCTCGGCGACCGGCGCTCCGTTGACCTCGAGGGCGATATCGAGCATCTCGACCGGTTCTGAGACCGTGCTCATGCACTCCTCCGGTTCCGCCGGGGCCGCGGCATCGTACGGGGGCCTTCAACAGAACGTCAAGTTGCGCGAGGCCACGCCACGATCGCTGCTCAGCCATACTCTCGTGCGCATCTCCTGGCACGAGGAGGCCAACCGATGGACACCGAAAGGTTCGCCGCACTCCTGGCGCGCGTCGCGGACGGGTGGAACACCGGTGCCCCCGCCGAAGCCGCGGACTGCTTCACTATCGACGCGGTGTATCTCGAGCCGCCGAACGCGCAGCACTACGTCGGCCGCGAGGAGTTGTCCGCGTTCTTCCACGGCGAGGCCGCCGAACCCCGGGCGATGTCGATGACCTGGCACCATGTCGCGTACGACCCCCATGCGAGCATGGGGTTCGGCGAGTACACCTTTTCTGTCCCGAACGGGTTCGCCGCCCATGGTGTTGCGGTGATCACCACGAGGGACCAGCGGATCGCGACCTGGCGGGAGTATCAATACCCCTCGCCGATGTCGTTCCAGGACTTCGCCGGGGACAGCCTCGGTTCCTCGCTCCGCTCTCCGTGAGAGCGACCTACGCGTGGTCCCAAACGCCACGGTGAACGGTTGTCGCCTCCTGGAGGAGCGCGGGTCCCTCCAGCTCGATCCGGTGCTTGCCGCCGTTCAGGACCACGTCCGCTCGAAGATGCGGGGTGGGGTTCTTGGGATCGGCGCCCACGATCTCATCCAGGCCCGGGATATCGAGGGCATAGACGACCCGACGCACGCCGACCCAATACACGGCCCCTGCGCACATCGCGCAGGGCTCACAGCTCGTGTACATCGTGCAGCCCACGAGGTAGTCCTGCTCGAACCGTTCCCCGGCTTCCCGCATCAGGTTCATCTCCGCGTGGCCGGTGGGATCGTGCCCCGTGATCGAAGTGTTCTCGGCCTCCAGCACGACTTCCCCGGTCGCATCGACGAGGATCGCGCCGAAGGGGAGGTTCCCGTGTTCCACGGACCGGCGCGCGATCTCGAGGGCGTGGCGAAGGTGCGACTCGTCCCGTTCGTCCATCCGTCTCTCTGGCCGTTTCTCTTGGCCGTCTCCTCTGGCCGGCTCCTCAGGCCGGCTCCTCAGGCGAACCGCCGGCCGCCGTTGACGCGGACGTTCTGTCCGCTCACGAAGTCCGATTGCGAGCTTGCGAGGTACAGGAGCGTCCCCACCATGTCCTCGGGGACCTGCTCCCGCTTGAAGCAGCGGTCGCCCTCGATCCATGCGTTGAGACCTTCCCACTGAGCGGCGGCGTATTCCTTGTCGTGCGGGATGTAGTCGGGGGTGATCGTGTTCACGGCGATCCCGTCGTCGCCCAATTCACGTGCCAAGGACCTCGTCAGGCCGACGATCGCGGACTTCGACGCGACGTAGTGGAGGAAATCGGGTGTGCCGTCCTCCACGGTCATCGACGCGATGTTGACGATCTTCCCTGATCCCTGTCGCCGCATCGTCGGGGACACAGCTCGAGCGCACAGCCATGGACCGCGGACGTTCACCGCGAAGCACAGGTCCCATTCGTCATCGGTGATGTCCTCGAACCGGGATCTCGTGACGGCCGTGTAGAACGCGGCGTTGTTCACGAGCACGTCGATCCGACCGAACCGATCCACCGCCGCTGCCGCCATCGCCTCCGTGGAGCTGCGGTCGGCGACATCGACCGCGATGGCCAGGGCCTTCCCGCCGTTCGCTTCGATGTCCGTAACGGTCTCCGTCGGCTCCCGGAGGTCGGCCACCACGACGGCGGCGCCCTCTTGGGCGAGCCCGTGGCAGTACACGCGTCCGATGCCGCGGGCACCCCCCGTGACGATCGCCACCTTGTCGTCGAGCAAACCCATCGTCGCTCCCCGCTCGCGTACGCGGTATCCAGCCACGTCGTCAACAGGCTGTCAACCCGGTCAGCGGGCGTCGCTCTCACGCCGCGAGGGAATCGCTTGACCGTTTGTTGAGGCCTGTGCCACCATCGTGCACTCAGCCAGGGAGGGTCACGAGGATGAGTGTGGAAAGCGTCGACCTCTCGGTCGCGAACGCGCTCGATCTGGCCGGCGAGGCGCGACTGTATCAGGCTCTTCGTCACTTCTGGCACCCGGTGGCCTACGCGTCCAACGTGAACGAACGGCCGGTTCAGGCGACCTTGCTCGACGAGCAGCTCGTGCTCGTGAGGCTCGGCGGCGAGGTCCGCTGCTTCCGGGACATCTGTGTGCACCGCGGGACCGCGCTCTCGCTCGGGTGGATCGAGGACGAGCAGCTGCGGTGCGCGTACCACGGATGGACCTACGGGCCCGACGGCGTGTGCACGCAGATCCCGGCGCGGTTCGGGTCCAACATCCCCAGCCGAGCTCGTCTCACGCGGTTCCCGGTTGAGGAGCGGAACGGCCTGGTGTACGTGTGTCTCGAGCAAGAGCCGGCGTTGCCGATCCCCGAGTTCCCGGGATGGACAGACCCCGCCTTCCGGTGCATCGACGTCGAGGAGTACGACTGGCCCACCAGCGCCGCCCGCCGGATCGAGAACTACGTCGATTTCTCGCATTTCGCATGGGTGCACGACGGTGTGCTCGGTGACCGCGAGCATCCCGAGGTCCCCGATCACGACGTGTGGCGTGAGGGGCCCGCCCTCCGGTTCGGCTACGACGACTACGTGGAGCCCGCCGACATCGACAAGAACGAGGGACTCGATCCGGCGGACGATCACACCGTGAACACGCAGCTCCGCTATCACCTGTTCATGCCCAACACGGTGCTGCTCGAGCAGCAGCTCCCAGGCGGAAGCACGTACGTCCTCTTCTTCAGCGTGTGTCCCGTGAGCACGCGGGTGACTCGCAACTTCACGTTCATGGGAAGGGACTACCAACTCGACGACGTCGAGGAGGGCGATCGGAAGATGCGAGAGTTCAATGCCCTGGTGATCGGGCAGGATCTGCCCGTCGTGTCGTCCCAGCGCCCCGAGGAGCTCCCGTACGATCTGTCGGCCGAACTCCATATCCGCGGCGTCGATCGGGTCTCGATCGAGTACCGCAAGTGGCTGGTGGAGTTGACCGAGGCACTCGTCCCGCTTCCCTTGCCTTGACAACTTGTTGAGGCTGGCAGAGAGTTCGGGGCTCGGGGATTGCGGGTCGCGTGGGCTCGCGGGAAGGAGAGGGCATGCGCACACGATTGCTCGCAGCCATGCTCACGCTCGGCCTGGTCGGGACGGCGTGCGGCAGCGATGGCAACTCGACGGGCGAGCCGAGCGGGAGTGCGGCCCAGGCTGGCGAGGGACTCCGCGTCGCGTTCATCTACGACGGTTCCATCGACGATGGTGGCTGGAACTCGGCCCACCGCAGTGGGGCTCAGTACCTCCAGGACCAGCTGCCCGGCGCAGAGGTCACTCATGTGGAGAACATCGCACCCGGGGACCAAGCTCGCGCCACGTTGGAGGACCTGGCGACGCAGGGATATGACCTGATCGTCGGTACCACCTTCTATCACGACGACGTTTTCGCAGTGGCCCCGGACTTCCCCGACGTCAAATTCGTCTCGTGGGCGACATATGAAACCGCGGACAACGTCGGCGGCTACGACGCTGCCTCAGAAGAAGGTCGGTATCTCGACGGGATCATCGCAGGCTCCGTGACGAAGTCGAACATCATCGGCTATCCGGCAGGTTTCCCGCTCCCGGAGGCAGTCAGATCGATCGACACCTTCACCCTCGGTGCACGTTCCGTGAACCCGGACGTCAAGGTCATCCCCGTCTACATCAACAGCTGGTACGACCCGCCCAAGGAGCGCGAGGCAGCACAGTCGCTCGTCGATGCTGGCGCAGACGTCCTCGTGCACGAGCTCAATTCGCCCGCCGTGGCAAGCGTCGCCGTCAATAGCGATGTCTACCACATGGGGTACGGATGGGATCAGTCTGCACGCGGGCCGGAAAGCTGGCTGGGATCGTTCACTTTCAACTGGGGCCCTTACTACCTCTCCCAGGCTCAGGCGATCCTCGACGGCACGTGGAAGCCCGAGCTCTACTACGGGGGGATCGCGGACGACATCATCGACGAGGCGCCCACGGGTCCGGCCGTCCCGCAGAGTGCTACGGATCTCGTCGCGAAGATCAGGGGCGAGATCGCGAACGGCACCTTCGACATCTTCGGTGGACCGATCACCGACAACAAGGGTGAGGTCAAGATCCCCGAAGGCGGTTCGGTCCAGTTCGATGAGCGAGTGACGTGCTGCGACTGGTACGTGCAAGGCATCCAGGGAGACGTCCCGGCAAGCTGAACGCCTCAGGTCGCGACCGATGAGATCGACCGGAGGCATCCCGGCTGTGGATGGCCCGGGCGATGCCTCACGGTCGAACGACGCACCGGCCGCCGAATTGCTCGGCGTCTCCAAGGCGTTCTTCGGCGTTCTCGCCAACGACCGGATCGACCTGGACCTTCGTCACGGCGAGGTGCACGCTCTCCTTGGCGAGAACGGTGCCGGGAAGTCAACGCTCTGCTCGATCTTGGCGGGTCTGTACAAGCCGGATGCCGGTGAGATCCTGATCGACGGGATCCCACAGACGTTCCATTCCCCACGCAACGCTCTGGCCGCCGGCGTCGGGATGGTCTATCAGCACTTTCGATTGGTCGACACGTTCACGGTCGCCGAGAGCCTGGCCCTCGGGCATCCTGATGCGAGCTTTCGGCTCTCACCCCGACGACTCGAACTTGAAGCGGCCTCCCTCTGCGATCGTTTCGGGATCCAACTTGATCCGCAAGCCCGGATCTGGGAGTTGTCCGTCGGGGAGCAGCAGCGTGTCGAGATCCTCAAGCTCCTGCATCGCGATGTCCGGATCCTGATCCTCGACGAGCCGACCGCCGTCCTCACGACACAGGAGGCGGAGGCCCTGTTCCGAGCGGTTCGGGCGATACGCCTCGAGGGCAAATCGGTTGTCTTCGTTTCGCACAAGCTCCGCGAGATCCTGGCCGTCGCCGATCGCGTCACCGTCCTTCGCGCGGGGAAGCGTGTGGGGCAGACGTCGACAGCCAACGCCGACCCCGCCCACCTCGCTCGTCTCATGGTCGCTCGCGAGTTCGCGATGCCAGAGCTGCAGGAGCATTCCACGTCGGGCGAGGTGGCACTGGTGGCCGATGGGCTGGTCGTTGCCGGAGAGCGTGGCAACCGAGCGGTGCGTGACTTCTCGTTGCAGGTCAGGAGCGGCGAGATCGTTGGCATCGCGGGCATCGCCGGCAACGGGCAGAGAGAATTGTCAGAGGCCCTCGCCGGTCTCCGCCGGGTCGAATCGGGGCGGATCGTGCTGAACGGTCGAGATGTCACGCTCGCGAACCCCATGGAACGGATCCGCCATGGCCTCGGGTACGTTCCCGAGGATCGCTTGGAGATGGGCGTCGCGGCGGGCCTTCCGCTCGAGGACAACCTCGTCTTGAAGTCCTACCGGACGCGCAGATTCTCGCGCGGTCCGATCCTTTCCTCGAAAGCGGTCAGAGCCTGGTCGACCGACCTCTCTGAGCGCTTCGATATCCGGGGAGTCCGAGACGGCATGCCGGTCAGCTTGCTGTCCGGAGGGAATCTCCAACGAACGATCCTCGCTCGCGAACTCTCGCAACGCCCTCAGGTACTGATCGCGGCGTCCCCAACCAGGGGGCTCGACCTCGCGGCTGTGGAAGGCGTGCGTCGGCACTTGCTGGAGCAACGTGCCCAAGGCACCGCGATCCTGCTCATCTCGGAGGATCTCGAGGAGCTTCAGGCGCTCTCCGACCGGATCCTGGTCCTCTACGAAGGGTCGATCGTGGGCGAGGTGTCCCCCGGTGGACTCGATGACGAGCAGGTCGGGCTCATGATGGCCGGCCACCTTCGGCAGACGCCCGACTGATGGTCGGTCGGCGACTCGTTGTCGAGCGTCGAGGCACCCCATCGCTGCGTGCCCGCATCCTCTTCCCGCTGGGCTCCGTCCTCGGGGCGGGCATCATCGGGGGATTGTTCCTCTTGGCCGCCGGCCACGATCCGCTCGAGGCGTACCGCATCGTCCTGCAGTCGGGCTTCGGATCCGACCTGACGTGGGTCCGCACGTTGATCTCGGCAACACCGTTGATCCTCACGGGGATCGCCGTCGCGGTGGCGTTCCGGATGAAGATCTGGAACATCGGAGGAGAGGGGCAGCTCCTGGTCGGCGCGATCGCTGCCTCGGGAATGGCGATCGCGCTCGGAGATTCCGTCCCGTCGTTCCTGGTCATCACGGCATCGCTCGCGGCGGGCTGCATCGCGGGCGCCTTCTGGGCCTCGCTCGCTGCATTCCCTCGCGCCTACCTCCACACCGACGAGGTCATCTCCACACTGATGCTGAACTTCGTCGGGTTGTATCTCATGAACTATCTGATCTTCGGAAGCATCAGTCCCTGGCGGGACCGGGAAGCGTTGAGCTTTCCGAGAGGCCGGCTCATCCCCGTGGGCGCCGAACTCCCTCAGATCTGGATGCGACTCAGCCTTGGGCTTCCGATCGCCATCGCGGTTGCGCTGCTCCTCTGGTGGATACTCCGGTCGAGCAGATGGGGGTTCGAGATCCGCGTGATCGGTGACTCCCCCCTCACAGGGCGATATGCGGGGATGAGCGTGCCGCGGACGATCATCTCGGTGCTTCTGGTCTCCGGCGGGATCGCCGGGCTGGCGGGCGCGATCCTCGTCACGGGATCCACGCATAGCCTGGCGCCGGGCAGTTTGGCGGTGGGCCTAGGCTACACGGGGATCGTGGTGGCCGCGGTCTCTCGCTTCAATCCAGTCGCCGTCATCCCGGTCGCGGTGCTGGTGGCAGGCCTTTCCAACGCCGGCTCGAGCCTCCAAGTGCTCGGTGTGCCGAGCGAGATCGTCGTGCTCCTGCAGGGCCTGATCCTCCTGCTCGTGGCGGCCGCTGAATTCCTGCGGGACAACCGGGTTCGGCTCGTGAGCCGCGAGGACGAGCTGGAAACGCAGGCCCCGTGAACGACAACATCATCGTCGTCACGATCGCCGGGGCCGTCGTCGCTGGAACGCCCCTCGTCCTCGCCGCTCTCGGGGAGATCCTGACGGAGCGATCCGGCGTCATGAATCTGGGGATCGAGGGGATGATGCTCCTGGGAGCCGTCTTCGGCATCGCCGCAACGCTCGCGACGGGCGATCCCTATATCGGGGTGGTCTCAGGGGCGATCGCCGGTGCTGCGTTGGCGTTCATCCATGCGGCCCTCGTGATCAGCCTCAGGGTGAGCCAGATCGTCTCCGGCCTCGGCCTCGTGATCGTGGGAACCGGTCTCTCGAGCTACATCGGCAAGCTCCCGGCGAGCCCGCTCACCGACCGCGCCTCGGTGGAGGGCTTCCACCGGTTGCTTCCGAAGAGCGTGGCTGACCTGCCGGGGATCGGCCCCATCGTGCTCGGCCACGATCCGATCGTGTACGCGTCGTGGCTCCTCGTCGCGGCATGCAGTTTCTACCTCTTCCGCACGAGGACGGGACTCGCGGTTCGCGCGGTCGGTGAGGACCCGGCGACCGCCGATGCGGCCGGTGTTCGCGTGGGCCTCGTCCGATACGTCCATACGGTTCTGGGTGGCGCCCTCGCGGGCCTTGGAGGCGCCTACCTCACGATCGCACTCACCGGGATCTGGCAAGAGGGGATCACCGCGGGCTACGGGTGGATCGCCTTCGCGATGGTGAGCTTCTCCGCCTGGCGCCCGTGGCGAGCGCTGATCGCCGGTTACGTGTTCGGTGCCCTCACGAATCTCTCGTTCACCTTGCAGCTCGCGGGGGTGGCGGTCCCCAGCGATCTGCTCGCGGCGCTCCCCTTCCTGCTCACGATCGTCACGCTCATCGCGATCTCGGCCAGACCCGCGTCCGCTCGCGGTCGCGCCGCCCCCGCGGCGTTGGCCGTGCCCTACGACCGTGAGAGCCGCATGCTCTAGCCCTGCGACCTGTTGCCGAAGGGCCACTCAGGGCAACGAGAGTTCCGCTTGGAGCGAAGAGATCTCCTCTTCGAACGCTCGACGCATCCCGCGCCTCTCGTCTTCGTCGAGCCAGGCCGCCTCGACACCTGCCAGCGCGAAGTCCCGAGCCAACTCGGGCTCATATCCCATCTCGGTGCACACCTTCACGTACTCCTCCCCGATGTCCGTCTGGAACATCGGGGGATCGTCGGAGTTGAGCATCACCCGAAGCCCCTGCTCGACCATCCCCTTGATCGGATGGTTCGGGAGATCTCGCCACCCGTAGACCTGCGCCGTCGAGGTCAAGCATCCCGTGAAGAAGACACCCTCATCGCGCGCTCGTTGCACAACCTTGGGGTCCTCCAGGATGAGGTACCCGTGGTCGATACGCTCGCATCCGAGCACGTCGAGGCACGCGATGATGTTCTTCGGCGGAGCATCCTCGCACGCGTGGGCGGTGCGATGCAGACCCGCTCCGGCAGCCAGGGAGTATGCGTCGGCGAACGCTTCCGGCGGACCGAGCGCCTCCGCGTGGTCCATGGCGATCCCGATCACCTGGTCCCTGCGCTGCTCGACGACCGTCTCCACCATCTCGACGGCCTCGGCCGGGGACTTCTGGCGATTGATGGCGGCGAGCAGCCGACAGCGCACGCCCAGGTCCGCCTCCGCCGCGGTCATCCCGTCGATCAGCCCGTCCACCTGGGTCTCGTACGGGACGTCGAAGTCGAAGTGATTCTGGGGGTTCCAGAACATCTCCCGATATCGGAGATTGCCCAGCCTCACCCCATCCTCCAGCGACTCGTAGGCGGCTCGGGCGAAATCTTCGCGATCCTTGAGCACCTCGCACACGAGGCCGTAGATCTTCAGGAAGTCGTAGATCGTCTCGTATTCGTAGAGCTTGCTCGTGTCGTCGGAGGGAAGCCGGATCTCATGCGTGCGCGCCAGGTCGGCCAGCGTCTCGGCCCGTACCGCACCCTCCAGATGGCAGTGGAGCTCGGCCTTGGGGATCTTTCGGAGGAACGCTTCGTAGTCCATGCGGCGAGCTCCTCTCTTCGAACCCGATGCTCACGACCGGCGATGCTCACGCGGGCTCGAGCTCGTTCGTGAGCTCGACCAGCCATCTCCGGTACTCGATCGAGACCTTGTCGACACCGCGGATGTGCAGCTCGGCCGAGAGGTCGAACGGAAGCTGCTCGGGTCGCTGCGATTCCACGATCGGCTTGTCCTGCCCGACCACCAGCTCGTTGAACGACAGGAACTTCTCATCGGCGCTCGGCTGCGTCTCATGGCTCCGCGACATCATCGTGAACGACCGTGTGAACTCTCGTCCCATCGGCGACGCGGTGAAGAACAGCACGTAGTGCCGGTCCCCGGGGAGTCTCTGATCGAGCAGGACCGTAAGGGGCATCGACAGGCGATAGCTCTTGTCGGCGAGTACCGTGCCGGTACGGTCGGGAAGACCCTGGCGGTCGCGGCTTCGCGGCACGGCGTCGGTGTCCGGCTCGTCGTGGGGCTCGTGGAAGAAGCCTTCACCGAAGCGGATCTCTCGGCCCTCTCGCCACACGTCGTGGTCGGGCACCTCCGGTTGGTTCCGGTCGCCGAGGATGCCGTCGTGGACCCACGCGAAGTGCGAGAAGTCGACGTAGTTCTCGATCCTCCGGTGCGCGCTGCAATGCCAGTCGTAGAGCTCGACCTCGACGGATCGGTATTCCGGATCCTCGTACTGCGGGAAGTCTGGGACCGGGAAGCGCGCCTCGTCGGCCAGGCACACCCAGATCAGCCCGTGGCGCTCCTCGCAGAGGAAACGCGTGAGCTTGGCGCGACTCGGGATGTTGGAGCCGAACCGCGAGGGGATCTTCGTGCACACCCCGTCGGGACCATAGGTCCATCCGTGATAGGCACAGCGGAGCTCGTCGTCCTCCACGGCTCCGAGCGAGAGCGCGGTGCCTCGGTGCACGCAGAGGTCGCGGAAGCATCGAACCTCCCCGCCCATGCGAACCACGACGAGCTGCTCGTCGAGGAGTGAAACCGCGACGGGCGCGTCTTTCACGTCGGAGGCATAGGT
>Ga0184605_10000522_pt1 | contig 11416 bp, 14 predicted proteins | sample PLM0_30_coex_FD_132995 | JGI IMG/M metagenome (GOLD analysis project Ga0184605, IMG submission 132995) | Groundwater sediment microbial communities from an aquifer in East River, Colorado, USA - PLM0_30_coex | ecosystem: Environmental > Terrestrial > Soil > Riparian zone | place: USA: East... | reverse complement strand
GAGTCATTTGGAACACGAATATTCGACTGTTCGGACACTAATATCCTCCGGCGCATTGCATGCGGAGCAAGAGCTTGGCAAGGCCCGCGCTAGTGCCATACGAGCCTCACCAGATGTGAAGCGGGCGCCGTCTCAGTGGACGTGATCCACCACCTGGCCGAGTCGACACTAACTAACAATTAACTAACTGCTGCCGTCACAGGCAGTGATCCGACTGACGTTGCCGCACAGCTACGCGCATTAGGAGTCGTGCTTGGTTCGGCTTAGACACTCCTTCAGCGCTGCCACCTGAGGGCGTAGAGTTCCACGTCTGACCAGATCCTCCCAACCCTGGGGAATTGGAGAGAGGCGCCGACGTTTAGTTTTGACCCATTGGCTAGCTCCAACATACGCTAACGTCTAGGACGGACAGGGTCAGTTTCGGGTTAGTTTGTCACCTCAACCTCCGACATTCTGCGTCGAGCAACCCGGTTCCGACGCTCGGTTGCCCTCTAAAGTCCGGCAGAATAATGTTATTGGCCAAGCCTACGATCTGATTTGCAACCAGGAGGTCCGCAGGTTCGATCCCTGTACGCTCCACTCTCTCAAATCGCGTCCGAGGTTGCCCGCGAGTCAACCCAGCGAACAGAGCGATCGAGCGGGATCAGAATGGCGGAAGATCGTCGAAGCTGACGATGGCGTCGTTGTCACCTTGGATTGGAGCGTGGTCGAGGGCACTCTCCGCGCGGTGAACCAGCTCCGCGACGTTGACGTTCGAAGCGGCAAGATCTGTCACTGCCGAATACCCTGCGCGCAAACGAACCTGGCCGGCGATGGTCTTGTTCTTGGCCGCCTTGTCGAGCTCGCGCTGAAGCCGCGCGATTAGCAGCCGGGCTCCAGCGGCGTCGGTATCCGGCGCCAGTATAGCAAACCGCGAGTCACTGACGTGCCCGACGACGTCCGACTGCCTGCTCTGTTCGCGGAAGACGTGGGCGACGTCTGCGAAGCCGGCGGCGCTCTCCTTCCACAGCATGGTCGATCCCAGCTCGCGGTCCAGCACCTGCGGCGCGAACGCGACGCAGGCGAACGCCTCGTGCTTCCGGAGGGCGCGCGCGCCGAGCTTGCCTGCCAGCTGTCGCAGGCCGAACGACGTGTAAAGGCCGGTGGTGGAATCCACGAAATCCGCTGAGCGTGCCATCACGAGCTCGCTACGCGCTCGAAGGAATGTTTCGAGCTTCATGAAAACCGGTTCGAGATCGATTGGATGACTGCAATACTCCCAGGCGCCTGCGCCAAAGGCCGCCATCCGCGCGCGAGGATCGGCTGGTGTTGAGGACGTGATCACAACCGGTACCGAGTGATCGAACTGTGCGCCATCTCGAATGGCTCGGCAGACGTCGATTGGTGTCACGTCGATGAGGGATTCGTCGAGTACCAGCAGATCGTGGTTGGCATGACGCGCCAGCTCCAGGGCATGAGCGCCCGATCGCGTATGCGACACGACGTACTCGTGCTGCCGAAAGACGCTTTCCAACGCCTGGCTCATCCAATCGTCGCCGCAGGCAATCAGGGCGAATGGCGCACGTTCCAGTGGCAGCTGCATTTAGCCTCCTCTTCGGTAGCTCGACTGACATAGCGCCGCTCAGGCGTCGCTTTAGCCTCGGAGCTTTGCGTCTCCACCTTTCGGAGGGTTCGCCGGGTTTTCGGAGGTGCTATCCTGTCTGCATTTGGGCTTACAGGACTACCGTGGGTCTATCGGGAGACGATCGAGCGCGCTTCCGGGTTACCCGCAGGAGGGCTGGGCCAAGGGATGTGTTCGCTGCCCTCTGAAGTCCGACAAATTGACGTGATTGGTCCATACCATAACTGTGGTTTGCAACGAGGAGGTCGTAGGTTCGATCTCTGTGCGCTCCAATAGCGCTTCACGGTGGCTGGCTTGACGGTCAGCTACGCATGAGACATGATGTTTTCTCCCACCCTCCCGGAGAACCCGTGCACGTCCGCCGCCTCGTGGTACCCGCGCTGATTCCCACCGCGTTCCTGCTCGGCACCTTCGTGAACGCGGGATTTAGCCAGCAAGCCGCCGCGAATCCCGTAGTAGTGGAGGTCAGTTGTATGAAAGTCGACCCGCTCAAGGATGAAGAGTACCTCAAGCTGGAGCACGACATCTGGAGGCCAATGCACCAGGAGCGCATCAGGGCGGGCCGTCTACGCTCCTGGACGCTGTACGAGGTGCGCTACCCCGCCGGCTCGCAGCGCGAGTGCGATTACCGGACAGTCAATACGTACGGTTCGCTCGCAGACATCGACCGTCCGATAGCCGATATCGCGTCGAAGATTCATCCGAACATGCCCATCGCCGAGCTCGCGCGACGCACTTATTCAGCTCGCGATCTCACGCGAGGGGAGTTGTGGTACCAGGTCGACCAAACCCAATAACTCTGAACCCACCATAGGGAGACGGTGTCGAAAACCATCCTTCTCGTCGACGACGAGCAGTCGGTGCGCGCGATCGTCGTGAAGATCCTGCGACGCGCGAACTACAACGTGCTCGAAGCCGAGGATGGCGCGGCTGCGTTACGGATCTCCGATTCTCACGCTGGCGAGATCGACCTTCTGATCAGCGATATGTACATGCCGGGCCTCCGGGGCCCCGAAGTCGCGAAGGCCCTTTCACCAAAGCGTCCGGGCCTTCGCGTGCTGTTCATGTCCGGTTACGCGGACCAGGACTCGAGATCAGGCGTGCCCCTCGGCGCCAACTTTCTCAACAAGCCCTTCTCGGGCAAGGAGCTCACGGCGGCGGTCGAGGCAGCGCTCAACGGACCGGCGCCAGCATAGCCACGGCCGCGAGTGCCGGGGTCAGACCGCGACGCCCGCCTTTGCAACGAGCGCCTTGAGACCCTCGAGAGGAAGGGCGCCGGATTGCCGCGCTACCTCCTTTCCTCCGTTGAAGACAATCGTCGTGGGAATACCGCGGATGTTGAAGCTACTCGCGGTCCTTGTCGACACATCGGTATTCAGCTTCCCCACGAGCGCCTTTCCCTGAAGGTGCGCGGCGAGCGCGTCGACGGCGGGAGCCATCATTCGGCACGGGCCGCACCAGTCCGCGTAGAAGTCAACTGCGACCGGGACGTCACTCTCATTGATTGTGCGAGAGAACGTCTCGTCGGTAAGGGTTACTGGCCGCTCGAGAAGGATCGGCTTCCCGCATTTCCCGCACTTGGGACCGGCCGTGACCTTGCTGGCGTCGATCCTGTTCCACGTATCGCAGAATTGGCAACGAACAGTAAGCTTCTTGGTGGCGGTTTTTGTTTCAGCCTCCATCCCATCCTCAGGAGTTATTAGGTTTCCGCGATGACCAGCACACAACTGCAATATTCGCCGCAGGTAGGCGACATCGCTCCAGAATTTACCGCCGCATCAACCTCGGGGAGCGACGTGTCTCTCTCCTCCTTCCGAGGCAAGCGCAACGTCCTGCTCGCGTTCTTTCCGCTGGCGTTCACCGGAACGTGCACGAAGGAGCTGATCTGCTTCACGGAAGATTTCGATCAGTTTGCGGGGAAGGGCGTCGAGATCCTTCCCATCTCTGTCGACTCGACCGCGTCGCTCCTCGAGTTCAAGAACAAGCTGAAGATGAAAACGGAACTGCTCAGCGACTTCAAGCGTGACATTTCGCGTACATACGGGGTCCTCAATGAGGACCGGTTTTACTCGAACCGCGCTTACTTCCTCATCGACAAGGAAGGCCGGGTTCGCTGGTCCCATATCGAGGCCAAGAATGGCGAGCGTCGGGAAAACTCAGAGATTCTGGCCGCAATCAAACTGCTGAGCTAGGGTTTGGCCACTTAGGGCCCTTTATTAAGCCTTAAGTCCATTTTCGCCGGTTTTCAGGGTTGCTCAGCAGTACCCAACTCGTCCATCTCTAAATAGAAGGGATGACTACCGGGGTGTGCGGATTTGATAATCCGGACGCCTCCGACGGAGGCTTTCAGGATGGCCAAAGGATCCAGCAAAAACGCTCAATCAGGCGCTCGCAAGGGCTTCAGCCTTTTCGAGCTGCTTATCGTCGTCGTGATTCTCGGGGTCCTGTCCACAATGGTGGGCCCCGCGATGTCGCGCATCGTACGGCATAATCGCGTGAATCGTTCGGCGACACTGATCGCCGCCGATCTACAGAACGCGTTCGCTGTCGCTGCACGTCAGCGCGAGCCCGTCCGGATTCAGGCTGACGCCGCGACCAGAAGCTACGTGTTCATCGACCGCAAGACCGGCGCGGTGCTGCGCATCAGAACTTTCTATGGTGATACGTCGGAGTACCGGCTGACGCGCCTGACCTTTACGCCCAGCACGATCGACGTCTTCCCGAGCGGCATTTCTTCAGCCGCTCTTGTCGTCGATCTGGCGAATGGCGATTACGTTCGACAAGTCACCGCCAGCACGGCGGGCTTCATAAGGATGCTCCCCCGATGAGAATCTCTCTCCGCAGCTCGTCGCGCGCGACTGGCGCAGCGACTCCGCAGACCCGCAAGGGTTTCGTGATCGTTGAAGTCATCGTGGCGATGGTACTTCTCGGCGTCGCGATTACTTCGTTGGCCGCTCTCGTTTGGTCCGTGTCGCGGAGCAGTATCAGGACGACTGGTGACGCCTACAAGAACGGCGTCCTCATGCAGGAGGTCAATCGTCTCGAAGGCCTCCCCTACGACTCGATACACGCCGGCCTCCCCACCAGTTACACCGTGAGCTCGGGCGCGTATCCGCATACCCGCACGGTATCCATCGCGGAGCCAGTGGTCAACGTCAAGACCGTCAGCGTCGTAATCGCGCCGTTCAATCCGAGATACAAGCCCGACACCGTCAGCTTCCTGAGGACCAAAGCCCGCACGTCCAAAGTGCTCTGCGTCACATGCCAATGAAAAACTCAACTAAAAACCACTTGCGCTCCGGCTTCTCGCTCATCGAGCTGCTCGTCGGCATGGTAATCTTCGCAATAATCGGCGCCGCCTTTACCAAGCTGTTGACGATTCAGGGCAGATTCTTCGACAAGCAGGGTATGGCGAACTCCGCTCGTAACGTGTCGCGCGCGTCGCTAAACCGCGTGGTCTCGGATTTTCGAATGATCGAGGCGACAGGCGGCGTTGTTGCGGCTTCGTCGAGTTCGCTCACCATCAGAATCCCGTTCGCGATCGGTGTGGTATGCGGGAACGACCTTGCCACCACCGTCGTGAGCCTGCTGCCGGTAGACTCGACGAGCTATGCGAACGCGGGGTACTACGGATACGCCTGGAGAAACTTCGCGACGGGTCAATACAGCTACGTCGAGAATCCTTCCACTGAAGCGCCTGGCAATGCCGCTATTTGCGTTGCAAAGAATCTGACCACTGTGCCGCCCGGAAAGGTCGTGGCCATTAGCCCGATTGTACCCGTAGGCGGTGGCCTGGGCGCACCCGTCTTCCTTTATGCAAAAGTTCGCTACGAGTTCAAGGCCTCGCTCGCCGTTCCGGGCAAGCTCGGACTTTATCGAACTCAGATTGCTCCGAACGGCGCCGAGAGCTCGGAAGAGCTCGTCGCGCCATTCGCCAACACCGCAAAATGGAGATTCTTCGTCATTAGTAACAGCAACACTGCGCAGGACAATCCGCCTGCACAGCTCAGTGATCTCCGTGGACTGGAGCTACACCTCGATGGCATCAGTGAGTACATCGCCTCGGGCCTGACATCCAACGAAACAGCACCTTTCACAACCGCGGTCTTCTTCAAGAACCGCACAAACTAGCCGAAGGCTTACCCATATGATGAATAAAACCGAACGTCGCGGATTCGCCATTCCGGTCGCCCTTCTCGTCATTGCCGTTCTTACGATCATGATCGCGGGTGGCTTCTCGATCGTCAGCGCTGAGCGCAGATCGGTCGCCGACCAGAAGTCCCAGATCAACGCGTTCAGAATCGCTGAGCAGGGGCTCGAGATCTACCTGATTCGCCGCGACTCGCTTCTGGCCGGTACGCCAAACTACACCAAGGTTCCTGGCGCCAAGGACAGTGTCCGGATCGCGATGACCGGTGGGTACGCGGACGTGTCGCTCACGCGCCTCCGCCCGCCGAGGGGATCGCAGTCGGGACTCTACGTCGTTCGTTCAAAGGGCACGGAGACCGCCGGCGCCTTCGCGGGAACTCCGCAAGGTGTGCGGACAGTCGCCCAGTACGTTTTGTGGGAGCCCGCTCCGATGCAGGTCCTGGCGGGATGGACGGCGCTTTCCGGCCTTCAGAAAAACGGTGCCGCCGGTACGCTCGGCGGAATTGATCTGTGTGGCGAGGGCGCTGCAGTAGCCGGTGTAGTGGTTCCCGCGTACCCGGGGTTCGATTACAACAGCAAGATGGTAGCGGTCGGCAACCCGCCCGTTGACTCCATTCCTGCTCCTGACTCAGTGGAGATCGATTGGGACGGGATCGTCAACCACGGCTTAATCGACGCGACAATTACCCTCCCCGGTGGCACCTGGCCAACGACGGCACTTCAGAATTCGTTCAACGACACGAGTATCAAGTATTACCCGGTCATCCGCGTCAATGGTGATTTCGATCTGCTGTCGTCGGGAACAGGGATGCTCATCGTAACGGGCAACCTCACCATCAGCGGAAACAGGGGTTGGAGGGGCGTGATACTGGCTGGCGGAGTGCTCACCTCGAACGGTAACAACGCCGTTATCGGCGGCGGAGTTCAGGGCGCCGTTATCAGCGGCCTGAACGTGAAGCTCGGGATGGATGTCGACGAATCATTGGCGAATGGTGTCAAGGAGTACAACTACAACTCCTGCGAGGTTGCGCGGGCGACCACGCCACTGGGAGCTCTCGTCACACTCCGTAACACGTGGGTCGACAACTGGGTGGAATACTAGTGCTGGCTGATCATCGCCCCGGGAAACGGGGCCGCCGGGGTTTCGTGATTGGCGAGCTGCTGATCGCGCTGCTGCTCCTAGCCGTTGCAGTGTCTTCGCTAGCTGCCCTCATGTATTCGGTCTCGCGGCGTCCCTCGACTGCCGAGAAGACTGAGTGCGTCGGAAAGAACGCCTCCTCGGCAAAATGTGTCTCGCTGCGGTCCGGAGAGGGCGGCCCGTCCAAGTTGCTGCGCTCCGGCTGCGCAACCCGCCTCGGTGTCGCAGCGCGCAATTGCAAGGACACGCTCGTGAGCGGCGACAGCTCCGACGAAACGGTTCTCAGAGCGCGCACGGACTCGGCTTCCATGGCGCTGCTCGCCAAGAACCAGAAAGAACGCCCAGTCGAGAGGCCTGATCGCGGGTTCATCCGCTGACCGGGACGCTATTCGTCTCGTTGAATGGCGGATAGCGCAGATGTAAGTTAGGCGGAAAGGCGGAAACGCAGTTCCGCCTTTTTCTTTCAACACAAGAAGTCCATCCCGCCCGATGAAAATCCTCGTAATCGAAGACGATCCCACAGTCGGACAGTTCGTCAAACGGGGCTTTGAGGAACAGCGCTGGGGCGTGGATCTCGTCGCCAACGGCGAACACGGAGAAGCGCGAGCCCTGGCGGAGGAGTACGACGTTGTCATCCTCGACATGCGCCTGCCCGGTAAATCCGGCGCGCAGGTGCTCCACGATCTGCGGGCGCGTGGTTTCGACCGCCCAGTTCTCATCCTGACCGCTCAGGACGCCATCGACGCGAAGGTAGAGACTCTTCGCGCCGGGGCGGACGACTACGTCACCAAGCCGTTCGCGTTCGAGGAGCTGCTGGCACGCGTGGAAGCGCTGTCACGCCGCCCGCGGGCGCGGATCTCTCCGGTGCTCAAGGTGGCTGACCTGACGCTCAATCTGGATACGCGGGAGATGACACGAGCCGGGCTCGGGATCGAGCTTACGCCCAAGGAATACACGGTGCTCGAGTATCTGATGCGCCACGCCGGCCGCGTGATGAGCCGAACGCTCATAACCGAGTACGCCTGGGGCTATCACTTCGACCCAGGCACCAACATCGTCGATGTGGTCATCAATCATCTGCGCAAGAAAATAGACGCGAATAGCCCGAGAAAGCTCATACACACGATCCGCGGCGTAGGGTACGTCATCCGGGAAGAGGGCGCCGCGGGAAAGGGTAGCTAGCGGAGTATGCTCTCCACACGCGTCAAGCTCACCGCCGCGTTCGTGGCCGGACTCATCGCCGTCACGGGGACGCTCTTCCTGGCGGTGCTCGCCGCCCGCAACAACGCGGTCTATCACGACATCGCCCAGTATGCGGCCGCTCAGGGGGATCTCGCGGCGCGCATCATCACGGACGCCGCGGCGTCCGGCGAGAAGGTGTTCGCGACGAGCGATACGGCTCTCATCGCACACCTTTCGCCCAGGATCGTCGACCGTCTGCAGGCGGTGCCCGGTTACCTGGTCGTGGTCGACTCGGCGGGGAGAGCCGTCTATCGATCGCCGGATGTCTTGCGGCTTCAGGGCACCGACATGGCGACGCTCCAGGCACAGCTTGCCGACCTCCCCAAGTCGGGAGAGGCGCTCATCTTCTCGCTCGATTCACTCCAGGAGAAGGTCCTCTTCGTCTCGCACTCCCTGCCTGCGGGCCTGGGTGGGCTGAGCCGAATAGCTTCGGGCGCGCTGGCCACGCGAGCCAGCACGGTTCCGCGCGAGTACCTGCTCGACGCCCTGGTGATCGTCCCGCTGATCATCGTTGCCGCTGGAGTCGGGGCATTCGTTTTTCTCGGCCGAACGCAGCGGCAGCTGACAGAGATCACGACTGAAGTCGCCGCCATCACCGACGGGCGGAGCCTGCACCGACGCTTGGCGCTCAGCGAGGATACGACTGACTTCGCCGATCTCGTCACCACGCTCAACGCGATGATCTCGCGACTCGAGACCTCGTTCGGGGGGCTGAGACGGTTTACTGCGGACGCGAGCCACGAGCTGAAGACGCCCCTCGCGGTGCTTCGCGCCGACGTCGAGAGAGCGATGATGGACACATCCAGTCAGAACGAGCGCATGGTCGCGCTCGAGGAAGCCCTCCAGGAGGTAAGAAGGATGACGGACCTGGTCGAGAGCCTCCTGACCCTTGCGCGCGCTGACGAGGGACGCTTCGATTTGCACCGCGAGCCCGTAGACCTCCAGCCGCTCGTGCAGGAGGTTTACGAGACAGCCCTGATACTCGGTGAGGCGCAGGGCGTAACGGTTAATCTCCCGTTCACAGCGGATGTCGTGGTCATGGGCGACAGGACGCGCCTGAGGCAGCTCTTCCTCAATCTCGTGACGAACGCCATCAAGTACACACCAGCCGGCGGCAAGGTGGAGCTCGGGGTGGGCCGCCACCCCGACAACGTGACGTTCGCGGTGCGCGATACGGGAATTGGGATATCAGCTGCCGATTTTCCTCACGTCTTCGAGCGCTTCTGGCGCGCGGATAGAGTGCGGTCGCGGATGTCGGAACGTGGCGGCTTCGGGCTTGGGCTCGCCATCAGCCAGTGGATTGCGCAGGCGCATGGGGGAACGCTGACGGCGTCCTCGCGTCTCGGGCGCGGAAGCCTCTTTACCGTCACGCTCCCGATCGCCGCCGAAACGCCGGACTCTTAACGATTCGCTAATCGGCGTCTTAGACGCCTTTCATTTACTCATAACGCTCGCGCTATTGGATAGCGTGTACGACTCCGAGAGGTTGCAGTCGGCAGCCAACCCGGAGATCAAATGCTCGACATGCTACTGGAGTCGAAGGCAAAGCGAGAACGGTCGAGAGCAGGCGTGGCACTCAGCGCCGCCGCGCACACGGCTCTCATCGGCGCTGCGCTGTACGCGACCGCACAGGCACACCCAGAGCCACCCAAACCGTTTGAGATTATCCGTCCGGTTTATTTCCCACCGGCTGTTCACGCGGCTCCGTCTCAAACGTCGCCGCCGAATAGTAGCCGAGTGCCGGTTCGCCAAATTCATTTCGTGCCGCCGAAGATCGACATAAGCGTGCCTACAGTTGAGATCCCATCGACCCTGACGCGCGCGACTGATTTCAGCCGCGGCGCGCTCACCGGGCCGACGGATGACGAACGTGCCCACGGCGGTCTCGAAGGCGGTGTCAATGCGCTGTTCCTGCCTGAGCAGGTGGAGAAGCAGGTTTCCCTGGCGCCCGGGAGTAAGCCGCCTCGCTACCCCGAAAGCCTGAGAACAGCAGGGGTAGAAGGGCGCGTGATGGCGTTGTTCGTTGTCAGCGACCGGGGCCTGGTTGAGGAAGGGAGCATTCGGATCCTTCGCTCTGACAATCCCCTCTTCGACGACGCGGTGAGGAGCGCGCTCGGTCGCATGCGTTTCAGTCCGGCGGAGAGCGGGGGGAAGAAAGTAAGGCAGTTGGTGCAGATGCCCTTTCTGTTTACCCTCTCGCGCTAGTTAGGACTTCCCTAATACTATTTCATTAATTCTTAATCTTGCGGGTATTCCGCACGGTCGGGGTAACGAACAGCTTTCCTTCACGAACTTCCCACTGGGTGAGGAATGTTTAACCAACTGATCGAGTCAAAACCGAAGAAGCAGCGGATGGCCGGCGGTACCGTTTTCAGTGTCGTGCTCCACACCATCCTGATCGCCGCCGCGGTGTATGCGACCGCGCGCGCAGGGGTCAAGGATGACAAGGCGAAGGCGGAGAAGATCCAATTCGTCGAGATGAAGAAGGAGCCGGTCCCGGAGAAGAAGCCGGAGCCGCCAAAGGAGGTCGTCGTCAAGCCGCCTCCGCCCAAGGGATTCCAGGTTCTTCGCGCGCCCCTCAGGATCGACATCAAGATTCCCGAGATCGATCTCTCGAAGGCGGTGACGAACGAAAGCGACTTCAGCGGCAAGGGTGTGAAGGGCGGAACAGGCACCGGCGTCGTCGGTGGAATAGCAAACGCCAACACGACCTATTTCGAATTCCAGGTCGAGAAGCCCGCGGAGATGCTTTCGGACAGTCCGAAGCCGAAATATCCGTCGGTTCTGGAGAGCTCAGGTATTGCCGGCGAAGTCCAGGCACAGTTTGTGGTGAGTAGTTCCGGCAAAGCCGACATGGATTCGTTCAAGGTGCTGAAATCGACGAATGAGCTGTTCACGCAGGCCGTAAAGAATGTTCTACCGCGGATGAAATTCAGTCCCGCGATGATCGGCGGCAAGCCGGTCAATCAGCTCGTTCAGCAGTCGTTCCAGTTCGCGGTTCCTCGCTAACCAACCCTTCACGGAGTAAACAATGCAGCTGTCATTGCTCGACATTTACAACCAGATGGGCAACTTCGCGAAGGGCATCTGTTTTGTCCTGTTCGTCATGTCGATCTGGTCCCTCTCGGTCGCCATCAAGAAGTGGTGGGATCTGCGCAGCGCGCAGGTTGAGACCCGCAAGTTCGCTCCCGAGTTCACACAGTTCCTAGAGGAGGACAACCTCGCCGAGGCTGTCACGCTCGCCGACAAGTACAAGAAGTCCCACG
>Ga0184605_10000521_pt1 | contig 11416 bp, 10 predicted proteins | sample PLM0_30_coex_FD_132995 | JGI IMG/M metagenome (GOLD analysis project Ga0184605, IMG submission 132995) | Groundwater sediment microbial communities from an aquifer in East River, Colorado, USA - PLM0_30_coex | ecosystem: Environmental > Terrestrial > Soil > Riparian zone | place: USA: East... | reverse complement strand
TGGCGTGCACATCGGCGCAATTGCAAAACCAGACGAAGTTCGTTTCGCCGAGGCGCTTCCAAAAACCCGCAGTGGCAAAATAATGCGCCGATTGCTGAAAGAAATCGCCAGCGGCGCGCAAGTTACAGGCGACACAACTACGCTCGAAGACTTCAGCGTGCTGGCAAAATTGGCCGAATCGGAGGAATAACTCCATCGGGTCGAATTGCCGCGTGAGTCGCAGGGGCCCAATTTGAGAAAGATGCGCGCTGAAATTTCTTTTTCGTAACGCGCATTCGGGTAGCGTTCAACCGTGAGTTTCATTGGCACCGGCTTTCGCGAGATTGGATTGAAAATCCGGCGCCAGCGAACGCGCATTGCGCTTCGTCATGAGAAGCGCCTCCTGCAGAAGAGCGAAATCAATCTGGGCCGCGAAGGCACAACCCAGGCGGCCAATTTTCCCGAACTGCGCAACGAGATCGTCGCTCTTAAGAAGCTGGAGCAGGAACAAAAGGAAGTCGCAGTCCGAATCGCACAGATCGAAGAAGGAATAAAAAGGATCGAAGAAGAACGGCACCAAAATTCGCGCGAACAAGCGGAGGCGATTGCAAAGCTAGAGGCGGAAAAAAAGCCGCTCGTCCAAAAGCGCAACCAAACGAAAAGCAACGTTGACGTCTGCGAGCGCGAGTTGGTTGCCGTAGAACGACGCATTCAGGAAAACGAAACTGCCGATCGCGATCTCTTGAAACAGCTCTCCGATCTGCATGCGCTCGATCCTGCGCCCGCCGACCTGGAAACGCGATCTGCCAGTATCAGCGCACGGCGGGCGCGACTTCCGGAAGCGAGAGCAGAACTGGTGCGGGCGCGGCTTGGCAGCGCGGAGGCTGCGAGTTTGGCCAAGGAAAAATTGAATGCCGCGGAAGCGGAACTTGCTGCGGTTGAAAAAAATATCGCGCGCACCCGGAGCGAGTTTGAAGCGCGCGACGGGAAATTGAGTGACAACATCCGCGCTCAGCAGGAAGCAGCGCGCAACGCACGCGCACGCCACCAGACAGTCGAGGAGCGGAAAAATCCCGCGTATCTGAATATTGGCAGGCACCTTGCCGCGCAGGGCGTTGCGCCGCCAAGCGCGCCGCATCTGCTGGCCGAGGCGCATCGCCGCCGTGAGTCAGTCGATCGGCATTTGGCGCACAAGGCAGAGCTGGCCTCGCTCTCAAGTCAGATCGACAAACAGGAGCTGCGGAAATTTTATTTCAGCATTTTCTCGGTGCTGTTCCTGCTTGCGATCACGCTGCTTGTTATTTTCCAATCTCCGCGAGGTCGCGAATGGCTCCCGCAGGAAACCGACACGATTTTGTCGATCAACGCCGAGCAGTTTGAACGGGCAGACCTCGCAAAGCGCTGGCGCAAAGATCAGCCCAAACTGTGGCCCGGATTAGTTGGCGCGGCTGCTTCGACTCCGGGATTGAACCTGCCTCGGGATGCAACACGCATCACTCGTGCAATTACAACCAATGAAACTGGAGAAACACGCGAGTTCGTCCTGGTTGAAGCGCGCCGGGCCGCTCCGAAGGCCATTCGTGCCATCGCAGGCGACCAGGCGTTCCAAAAGCGCGCAATCAGCGGCCTGCCAGTTTGGGAGCGACCGCCTGATTTTGCGGTTGCCAGGATCGGACCCGCAACACTGGCGGTCGGAACACCGATCGCGGTGGATGAGCTGGTTCTGGTGCGTCTTGGGATGAAACCGGACCTGAAAATCACGGGACAACTGTTTGATCGTTTCCAGGCACTCGATCGCGAAAGCGCGCTACGACTCATTTCACGCGATCCGCCCGATCTCTCACGTATTTTTAATCCGATCTTTACCCCCGAACTGCTCGACGCTTCACAATTACTGGGTCTTGCGATCAATCTACAAAATCCGGTAAAAGCCAGAGTGCTCATAAAAGTGAACTCCTCCAAAAATCCTGCCGAGATCGCGCGAAATTTGCACGATAATCCACAGCAATGGCTGCGTCTGCCGAACTCGGAACTGTTGCTCTGCTCCCGACCGCCCGAGATCCAAAGACCGAGCGCCTCAAATTTGGAATTGCGTTTCGAGGTCCCTGAAAATAGCGCTCGCGTTCTTCTTGAGCGTCTGGCAAAAACTGAGGCTCCCCCGGCGGTGACAGCGTACTGACCCAACAAATGCGACGCCCGAACGTTCCTTTAATCGCCGTGATGGGACTGGCGGTCACGTCGTTGGCCGCAAACGCCGGCACCCCCCTGGTTGATATTCGATCGGTCGATCCGACAATCATTGTCGAGCTGCGTTACGCGGGGCGAAATAATCTTGTCGGATATCCGCTTTATCCTCAAGGAACGAGTGCTCTCGCTCGGCCAGAAGTCGCTTCGGGTTTAGCCACAGCGCAGGCGTTTCTGCGGCGCTATCAATTTGGGCTGAAAATCTGGGATGCGTACCGGTCCGTAGCGGTGCAAGAAAAGCTTTGGCATACGTCACACAACAATGATTACGTTGCCAATCCTGAAATTGGCGTCGGATCACTGCACAGCTGGGGCGTCGCCGTCGATGCTACATTAGTCGACACGTGGAATCGTCCGGTGCGGATGCCCAGTGATTTTGACGATTTTACGCCGGCCGCAATGTGGCGTTACCTCGGTCCTCATGCCGATGTCCGTGCACACGTGCATTTGCTGCAGGTCGCGATGCGAAATGCAGGTTTTTGGGGATTGCGCACCGAATGGTGGCATTTCACGATTGCTGACTGGCAAAAATACTTGCCGAATCAAGCAGCACAAACCGCTCAAGTCTCCGGTACCGAGTGGCAAGGCAAGTTATGATTGATCCGCTCCGCTTTTCGCATTTGTCATGTGGAGCGAAGTTGAGACATCTCTAACAGTCGTCATTTGAAGACAAGAGATTCCTCGCCTTCGATCGGCATGACAAATTGGTGATTCGACATAGTTCGGAGCATGGAGGCCAGAATGCTCTTAGAAGCGACCCTGCTGCGCGATTTGCGACAGCCTGAATACATTCATGTGTTGCTCAATCCATTGCCGGTTTATGGGTTGCTCATAGGTTTGATCGGTCTCGTACTCGCTTTGATTTTGAAGAGCCGCCGCGCCCAAATCGCAACCTTGGCGCTCGTCTTCATCAGCTCCGCGTCGGCTTGGCCTGTTTACGAATTTGGCCAGCAAGGTTACGACCGCGTTTTATCGATGACTGACGAGAACGGAGGAGCCTGGCTTGATGAACACATGCATCGGGCTGAGCAGCTCATCTGGATTTTCTATGTGCTGGTCGCTTTGAGCGCGATTGCCATGGCCGCGCCGATCAAATGGCCCAGATCCTCCGCGCCGCTTGCTGTGGCGGTGGTTTTGCTCGGGGCGGTAACCTTGGGAAGCGGTGTTTACATTGGCTACGCTGGCGGAAGAGTTCGTCATCGTGAATTTCGAAACGAACCGGCACCACCGAAAAGATCCAACACGAGCACGAACACTGAGGTCATTCCGAGCGAAGTCGAGGGATCCCGTGGCCTTACCCAGGGTTGCATCACGGGATCCTTCGACTCCGCTGCGCTGCGCTCAGGATGACGTCGCTCTTCAGTCTTAAGGTCAGCAATGACAACAGCACTCGATCGCGCAGAACGCAGTGTCGAAGAACAGAGCGTTGTACTGAAAAAGCCGCTCGGGCTTGGCGATCTCGTCCTGACACAGATTGTGTTTGTGGTCGGTTCAGGCTGGGTCGGCACTGCCGCAAAGCTTGGAACATCGCATCTCTTTTTCTGGCTACTCGCCATCTTACTCTTCTACATTCCGCAGGCCGCCGTGGTCATTTATCTGAGCAGATTGATGCCGTTGGAAGGTGGAATTTACCAATGGGCAAAGCTCGCTTTTAACGAATTCACAGGCTTCATCGTCGCCTGGAATCTCTGGCTTTTATCGATCATGGTGATCGCCATGGGCGGCATGTTCATCACGACAAATATCTCCTATGCCTTGGGCGACGCAGCCGCGTGGATGCGAAATAGTCCCTGGTGTGTCTCGCTCGTCAGTTGTGTGCTGGTCGGTGGCCTCGGCTGGACCGGCCTTCGCGGGCTATCGTTGGGCAAATGGGTCCACAACATCGGTGGATTTGCAATGTTTTTGGTCTATGGCGCTTTGATTCTTCTGCCATTCATCAGTGTCGCACACGGTGATCTCAGCACATATCACCCTCTGCAAATCGCCGCGCCCGCGATGTCGCTCTTTTATTGCTTCAATATCTTCAGCAAACTGGCAGTTGGCGGACTCAGCGGATTTGAATATGTGGGCATTCTGGCCGGCGAAGCCCATGCACCGGCACGCAACGTCGGACGCTCGGTCATTATCGCCGCTCCAATCATCGCGCTCATGTTCGTTCTTGGAACGAGCTCGGTTCTCGCTTTCATAGGAAATAACCAAATCGATTTAATCGGCCCTGTGCCGCAGACCTTGCGGCTCGGGCTGCAGTCATTCGGCGCCGCCGGCACGATTGCCTCTGTTGGCATCCTACTGATGACCGTGCGCTCCATATCTTCCATGAGTATTCATTTCACTGGCAGCTCCCGCTTACCAATGGTGGCAGGCTGGGACCATCTTTTGCCGGTATGGTTTTCGCGTCTGCATCCGCGTTACAAAACACCAATCAACTCAATCATGTTCGTCGGCGCGATCACGCTGGTGATCGCCATTTCGAGCCAGATCGGCGCGGGATTGCAGGAAGCATTTCAACTCGTGGACAACGCCGCCAACGTTTTTTACGGAATTGTTTATACCGTCATGTTTGCGATCCCAATCGTGGGGGCTGCTGCGATACGATCCGGAGCGCGCGCCTGGCTGCGACTCGCGGCCGGTTGCGGCCTCATTGTTTGTCTGCTGGCCATCTTTTTCACCATCTATCCAATCATTGATGTGCCTAACCGGTTACTTTTCGCGGCGAAAGTGATCGGAGTTAGTCTGGTGGCCAATCTCATCGGCGTCACCATTTTTACGCTTAACTACAAACGCCGCGGTGCGGCTCAAACTTGACGGCTTCAAGCCGTGGAGTTTAGCGACAGTTATCGGTCACCCAGCGCAGGTAATCCGGCGATCCACTGTCGATGTTGATGAATATCAACTCGGGGACTTCGTAAGGATGAAGGGAGCGCATCTTTTCCTCGAACGTCGGCTGTCGATCATGGCTGGTCTTGAAAAACACGATGACTTCGCCGGCGGTTTCGATCTTTTCTTTCCAGCGATAGATCGAGTGAACACCCAGCATAATATTCGCGCACGCGGCGAATTTTTCCTCGACTAACGTTTGCGCGATGCGACTGGCCGTCTCCGCGTCCGGAAAAGTGCTGATGGCCAGCAAAATTTGGTCCGCCATCGGTCAGCCAAAAGCCGTCATTCCGAGCCCTTCGGCTTCGCTCAGGACAGGCTTCATCGAGGAATTGCATTGCATAACCCTACGGAACCATCGCGGGCTCCTTGGACTTCGCTTCTCGCCGCTCAGGACCACCTCCCCGTGAAATCCAACCGCCGCCCAGGACGATGTCACCATCATAAAACACCGCGGCTTGGCCTGGCGTCACGGCCCTTTGCGGATCGTGCAGGCGCACATTGGCGCGCCCGCCTTCGAGCTGCGTCAGCGTAGCTCGTGCTCCTGGGTGGCTATAACGAATCTTCGCCGTCACTTCGAGGCGGTTGGAGGGCGGAGCTCCCGCGACGCCGGGCTCGCAGGAGTTCGCCCCTCCATGAAACCCCTGCCTGATATCGCAAATCCAATTCGCTCGGTCGATCTCGAACTCGTCCGTCACCAAATCGTCAGCATCTCCAACAATCACTCGATTCGTCGCCGGATCGAGATCAACCACGTAGCGCGGCTGCGGCGAACCGCCCGGTAGCCCCCTGCGCTGTCCAATCGTGAAAAACTCAATCCCCCCGTGTTCGCCCAGAAAATTTCCGGTAACGTCGTAAATCTCCCCACGATGAAACTCATTTTCGCCCAGATGCGAACGCAAAAATGCTTTGTAATCGTTACCAGGAACGAAACAGATTTCCTGGCTATCGATCTTGTCGGCAACTTTCAGGCCTAACGAATGTGCGATTTCGCGGATTTGCGGTTTCGTCATCTTGCCGAGCGGCGTTAACGCACGTCGAAGCTGCGGCTGACGCAAACTGAAAAGGAAATAGGACTGATCTTTGCGTGGATCGAGGCCCTTTCGCAAGATGGCGTGATCAGCATGATGTTCAATGATGGCGTAATGCCCCGTTGCGATGTAGTCGCAACCTAAGGCCGCTGCTTTGCTCCAAAGATTGCCGAACTTGAGCTTCTCGTTGCACATCACACACGGGTTTGGCGTGCGGCCAGCCTGGTATTCGCTGGAGAAATAATCAATGACCAACCGCTCGAACTGATCAGCCTCATCAACCACGTAATGAGGAATACCCAGGGAATGCGCCACACCGCGCGCATCAGCGATCGCTTGGGGCCCGCAGCATTTGTCTTCCGCGCGCGAGATACAATCCTGCGGCCATACCTTCATGGTGACGCCGATGACCTCGTAGCCCTGCTCGCGCAATAGGTATCCCGCAACACTGGAGTCCACCCCACCGCTCATCCCCAATAACACGCGTTGCTTGGTATTGCCCATTTTGAGCGAAGAATTTCGATCAATCACAGTGCGAGTCAATGGAGGGGCGAGCTCCTGCGAGCCCTTTCATGCGGCGGCGTCGCGAAGCTCCGTCCCTCCAGTTTCACCGCCCGGCTTACAAACTCACTACCCTTCAGCGTAAAGCGCCATGGATAATGGGCAGATCGTGTGATCCCAATGCGTTTGTCGGCTATCACATCCGCAAGCGTTTTTGTATTGCGAACGAAGCAGTATCGCGGGTCCGAGCACAGATCCATTTCATGATGACGATCGGTAATGTCGAGCGCCTGGGTAAGCTTGCCGGGCCCCGAGCAAAGACGTTTCACATCATCGAGGCCGCGACGTTTTTTCATTTGTTCGATACCTTGTCTCGGCTCTAGCGCCCGAATCAGGACGAAGCCGTTCTCGTCACCCTTGACCAGCACGTTCAACATCCAATGCATTCCATAATTGAAATAGACGTAGGCGGCACCGGCGTGATTTTGCTCGATAAAACTGCGCGCGCTCGGCCGTGTAAAGGTGTGCGCGGCCTCGTCATTGATTGCCGCGTACGCTTCCACCTCGACAACAATTCCCGAACAATCGTCCCAAATGAGTTCTGTGCCGATTAACTCACGAGCGCAAGTGAGCGGATCACGTTTGAAAAAAGACGCACGCACAATTTTGGTCACTAGCGCGACCCTCTTTACTTGATGCATCGGTGCTTCCTCAGTATTTCCATGGTTTTGTCGATTGGCAGTGCCTCGATTGAGTGTCCATTCCCGCTCATTGTCGTTGCACGAAGCATCGAGTTGTAGATGGCTTCTTCAGTGGCCTCGATCACAGCCAGAAACAACGGCGACATCGCGTCGTTGGTTAGTAGTTCGACATGTCGCGTCGGTGGCTTTTCAGAAGTATGAATCCGCAATTGTGATGCGGTCGAGAATGCGATGGCATAATCCCCGCTGCCATTCGAGGCAGCGCTTCCAGTGCGAGCCATGCCCAGCCAGGCTCTGGCTGCGAGGCGCCTGAGATTCCGTGAATCGACAGGCGCATCTGTGGCGATGATCGTCATGCACGATCCGTCTGCTTTGTCTTTCGCGCTGCCTTGTTGCAGCTCCTTATCCAAATAGTACTGACCTAATTCCTGACCAACCGGAGCGCCAGTGATGGTGAGGACGCCTCCAAAATTCGTCTGCACGAGAACCCCCACCGTGTACCCACCAAGGTTCTGAGGCAGCTTTCGCGACGAAGTTCCGATCCCTCCTTTCCAACCAAAAGCCACCGTCCCGGTGCCAGCCCCGACATTCCCCTCTTCGACCGGGCCGCCCTTTGCCTTCTTGATGGCAGCAAACACATCGTCTGGTGTGATGTGACGCCCGCGAATGTCGTTTAAGTATCCGTCATTGGTTTCGCCGACTACGGGATTGACTGAGAGAACATCCTCGTTTCCCGGCAAACCCAGAATGTAGGTCGTTACGGCATCTGCGACCCGCGGCACACTCGCCGTGTTTGTCAGCAGGATCGGTGTTTCGACCTCGCCCATTTCATCGACCTGCGTAGACCCGGTCAGCTTTCCAAAACCATTTCCAACGAAAATCGCGCCTGGCACCTTGTCGCGGAAGAGATTACCCGAATGTGGCAGAACGGCTGTCACACCGGTACGGACGTTGTCCGCGCTATTAATTGTCATGTGGCCGACTTCAACCCCGGCAACATCCGTGATGGCATTAAGTCGGCCAGCGGGGAGAATGCCAACCTTCAGTCCTAAATCCGAAGCGCGAGGCCGCGTATTGGAACTTCTGCTTTGAGCAGAAACAAGGGAGCAGAGCAATAAGGAGGCGGCGACAGCGATGAGTCTGTGAGCCATGTAAAAAAGTGGGACCAAATCTGTGCGCACAGAATCAAAATTCCGCAGATCGTTCGAAGTCGTGCCTCACATCTTGACTACGGCGCGCAGTTCGAAGTGGTTGCTGGAACTCCGGCCTCTTGCGTACTTCGCCAACTCGCTTCGTAAACAGATTAGCCTGGCGGCTTATAGTAAACGTGAATCGTGACTTTACTGTCGACAGGTTTGCCGTTGCGGAATGCGGGAATGAATTTTGCGCCATTGAAATCGGATAGGGCCGCCTGGCCGAAACCCAGATACGGGGGCTCCTCGGACACAACGTACATGATTTTCAGATTCCCCGCAGCATCGACCTCGACCGCGAGTTCAACGGCACCGGTCAAACTCACCGTCGTCGGGACTTCAGGATAATGAGTCCCGGTGAATTTTGAGTCCTGACCGACATAGGGTTGCGGATCGATGAAATCGCTTTCCTTCTTAAGTTCATCGAGTTGCTGATTAGCCAAAACACGCAGCCGCGGTTTACCATTCACAACCGCGAAGGTTACCGTACCGTAGAAAACGGCCAGAACCGGTTGGTGATTATGAATCGCGGGAATAAACTTCGCGCTGGCCAGATGTTTTAATACTTCCTTCTCGAGCAGTTCCGATCCTTTCGTGCCGCGATAAGTTCCGCTCCGAGCAATGTCGCCGGTTGGCGCGACAAGACACGTAAACATAACTGCCGCGTCTTTTTGACCCTTTTTGATCAAATCGGCAGTATCGATCGTGTTTATCAACGAGTTGGGACCTGTTCCAACTAGAGCAGGCCGGACCTCCGGCAGCGCCGGCGTCGGTGTTGGTGACCCAGGTTTTGCCGTTTGCGACAACGCGAGTTCAGCCGTGAGCAGCAAACCAATCATGCAAAATGTTCCGAGTCGCATGGCGGAATAGGCAAGCAGGATGCGCCGTTTTTGCAAGAAGAACTGATTACACCGCGATTGCTAGCGGGTTTACCGCGGCGATCCGGCGCACGATTTTGTGACGCTGGAAGTAACCAATTAGCGCATCTCGCGTTTGCAATGGATGCAGGATGCAGCTTGCCTCCGGTCGCTCGAGAAACGCGCGCAATTTCATGAAGTGATGGCCCCCGCTGCGTGCATCGAAACTATTAAACGCGACGATGTATTTCTTGTTGCGATCCAGTGGTTCTCGGTTAGCCAGGCTCATCGAGACGATTTTACAGTCGTCGCCGTGACCTTCCGTTTTCACCTCAAAGCCAAGCAGATTACGCTTTTCATGGCTGGCGAACGCATCTTCCATCGCAACCTTTATTTCCTCAGGTGAGAGTTGTGCGGTCACTATGTAGTTCTCGTAAGGAATTACTTTCCAGACGTCGTTAACCGTTTTGGTGCCCGCGACCAGGTCGGCTTTATCATCGAACGTCCCGTGCATGACACCATCAAGTGGTACGCTTCGTTCTATCAACATTTCCATGATTGCCGCTCCGATCAGCCTCTCGACGTCGCTCGGCCGGCCGGGGTGACTTCGACCCCGCAGTTTCTCGGCCAGTTCGCCAATCGGCTCCGACAGCGCGGCCTCCGATTCGGCCAACTGCGATTTCGCTCGTGAAAGAATTGTCTGATCAAAGCCGAGGCGATTATCCATCAGCTCACAGATAGCTTCGCGGCGCATCAGCTTCTTTGAATTGCGATCGAAGAAAAGATCGACGCGCCCCACGTGAATGCCGAAATGATCTGCCTGGGTAAACAATACCCCATTCGTTAGCCGACTTGGAATATCCTGATGCGTATGTCCGGCAATGAACACTGCCATTTCTGGAAATTCCGACGTCAACGCCATCACCGTATTGGCAAAATCATCGCCACCGGTGCGCTCCTTGAGTCCCATATGACCGGTTAGCACAATTGCGTGCGCCCCCTCGCTTTTCGCCCTCGCGATCGCGCGGCGAACCGGCTCGACCGGATGCCGAAAATCAAGTCCCCTGGTAAATTCGGGCCAAAGCCAAAACCGCATCCCCGGCGTGGTAACACCAATGATTGCGACCTTGATTCCTGCAAGTTCCTTCAAAATGAACGGGCTAATTTTTGCAAATGGGTGTTTCGCATCCGGAAATTTTCCCGCCAATTTTCCTTCCATCAGCATGTTGGCTGCAAGGACTGGCATGTTTGATTGTTGCACTGCGCGTTCGAAGCACTCCATCCCCCAATCGAATTCATGATTACCGACGACCCACGCGTCGTATTTGAGATGATTGAGCAGATCGATCATCAACGCGCCCTTGTTTCGGAAGCTGACGTCGGTGCCCTGATACACATCCCCGATGTCGATCAAAATCGAGTTGGGGTTTTCTTCCTGCCAGCGCTTGATTTGCCTCGCACAACGCGCTAATCCGCCGCGATCTGGATTTCCGTCGTAGTCGGACGTTGGCAGAATATGACCGTGCAAATCCGTCGTGTGCAGGATCGAAATACAAACCGTGTCGGGATTGAGCGTAGAAGCAGCGCTCGCAAGGGTCGGGACGGCGCTAACCAGTCCCGCCTGGCCGGCGAGTTTCAAAAATTCCCGGCGAGTCCACGATGTGTACGCGTCAAACATCGCCTATTTCAATAGACAGACATACTACCCTTGCGCCGGCCAATATCTCAAATGAAAATGCTGAGACTTCACAGTCTTGACCGTAAGACCGTTTGGCTGACACTTCGTCATGCTTAAGGAGAACGCCATCGCTGATTTCAAAGCAAACCTTCGTGGCGGACTCATCGAACCAGGTGACAAGGATTACGATGAAGTCCGCAAGGTTCACAACGGAATGATCCACAAAAGGCCGCGGCTGATTGCCCGTTGTGCGGACGTGGCGGACGTCATTAGCTCCGTGAACTTCGGTCGAGAAAACGATCTGCTTGTCGCGATGCGCGGCGGTGGACATAACGCGGGAGGTCTGGGGATTTGC
>Ga0184605_10000520_pt1 | contig 11419 bp, 11 predicted proteins | sample PLM0_30_coex_FD_132995 | JGI IMG/M metagenome (GOLD analysis project Ga0184605, IMG submission 132995) | Groundwater sediment microbial communities from an aquifer in East River, Colorado, USA - PLM0_30_coex | ecosystem: Environmental > Terrestrial > Soil > Riparian zone | place: USA: East... | reverse complement strand
GTCTTAGGCGCTTCCTTCTCAAAGAGACGACAGACGATAGTTCCTTCTGAAGTATTGAAGATGGCGTACGAACCAGGTTGACGGGCCATTGGAATCCTTTCTAGTTAGTTGGTCCAACAAGAATTATTGCGGAGCAGTTTGTGGTGGCGTCACAGTCTTGGGTGCGACGGCCGGTTTCTTTGTAAATTTCCGCGACTCCGGGGACTTCGGCGGATTAGTTCCGCCGCGCAAGATTGTGATGTGGACGATTTTTACAGGGCGAAAAGGGCGATCGTTTGCATCCCGTCCCATACGAGCGATTTGTTTCACCAGCGCCACGGTAGCTTCGTCGCACTGTCCGAAGATGGTGTAGTTGCCGTTGAGAGAGGGATAAGCTCCTTCAGTGATGAAGAACTGAGATCCATTGGTGTCTGGCCCCGCATTTGCGTAAGCGAGACGTCCCGGACGGTCGAATTTGAGGTCGGGCGAAGTTTCGTTTTTAAATGCATATCCCGGATCACCGGTTCCATTGCCCGCGGGATCTCCACCTTGAATCATGAAATTCGGGATGACACGGTGAAAAATGGTGCCGTCGTACAGAGGAACGCCATGCTTTTTCTGATGGCTTGTGGGGCTGGTCCAGTCTTTTTTGCCTTCCGATAAATCGATGAAATTTTGTACGCCGATGGGCGCTTTGTCGGGGAACAATTTGCAATTCAACTTGCCAGCGGTGGTCTCAATGCGGGCTGACATGTCAGCGGCAGATTTCGCCACAGGCGGCTTCGAGGATCGTTTAGCAGCAGGCGGCGTGGATTTGGTTTGTGACCACAGAGGGACGGCGACTAGACATAGCAGGATAGTCATACCCTTCAGTTTGCGCATGAAAGCTCCTGAGTGATTATGCTCGACCAGCCGAAGATGTGCTTGCGGCGACAAAACCGATTTCAATTTTACGCTAAAGCAAGATTTATTTGGTACTTGCGGATGTTTGCATTTGATGGCTGACCTTTTCCACGTCGCGGAACACACGCAGCAGATTGCCTCCCAAAATGTTTCGGATATCGCCGGCGTTGTACCCGCGATCCAGTAGCGCTTGACTGATTTTAGGCAGGTCGGCGGCGGAATCTATGCTCTCGGGAGTCGCTCCACTGACGCCATCGAAGTCAGAGCCCAATCCTACGTGGTCCACGCCCGCGATCTTGGCGATGTGATCGAACTGATCGATGAGCGATTTGAACGGCGGACGCGGAATCTTGGCCGCCCAGGCCCGCTGGACCTGATCGTACTCCGCGTAAGAGACTGGTTTGCCCAGGGCCTTGCGCTCCGCCACAAAGGCATCGACTGCAGCGTCGCGATCCTTCTTTTGCCCGTCAGCAGCCTTGCGGTAATTCTCGTCGACAAACGCCGAGTAGAAGTTGACCATGACAACGCCGTTGTTTTGAGTTACGGCGCGGAGCATATCGTCCGTCATGTTGCGAGGGTGATCGCTTAAGGCGCGCGCGCAGGAATGCGACGCGATCACGGGAGCGCGGCTGACGGCGACAGCGTCATAAAAGGTCTTATCGGAGACGTGGGAAATGTCCACCATCATGCCCAGCCGATTCATTTCCAAGACCACCTGCTTGCCGAAATCGGTCAGACCATTGTGATGTTCGATCTTGGGATCGGTGACATCGCCCGAGGAGTCGGCCCACTCATTGGTGTTGGACCAGGTTAGTGTCATGTAGCGCACGCCGAGGCGGTAGAAATTGTTCAAGAGACGCAGGTCGTTTTCGATGGCATGGCCGCCTTCAATTCCCATGAGCGCAGCCAGTTTTCTCTGTTGATGGCCGCGCTCGATATCGGCCACGCTAAAGGCCATCATCATGCGATCAGGGTGACGCTCTGCCTGCTGGTACACGGAATCGATTAGATCCAAAGCGCGGTGAGCGTATTGACCTTTGAATGAAGGTTCGACCCAGATGGAGAAAAATTCCGCTCCCAAATTGCCCTTACGGGCTTTGTTAAGACTGATGTGCCCCACATCTTTCGGATCGCTGTTGCCAATATCGAAATTCTCGTCCAAAAATCGCTGAGGTGTATCGGCGTGCGTGTCCACAACGATAGACGAGTTGTGGATCGGGAGTGCGCTCGGTTTGGGAGGGGTGTCGCTCTGGCCGGCCGCTGCCAAAGTACAAACAAAAAGGGTACCGACAAAGATCAATTTCATAGGGATGAAGATTCTCAGCGGATGCAAGGAATGGATTGTATACGGTAGGGCCTGATCAAGAAACTACTGAGAATTTCCGCCGCCAGCAGCGCCAGGCATAGCTTCGCTCTCGGCCTGCTCTGGTGGCTCTCCGGCGAGCATCCTGGACTCGCGCCAATCGGTGTAGCGGTCGGAAACCATCACGTGAAACACCCACTGGCGGCGCTCTTCTTCCGGTTCGATCAAACCCAGATTCTTGAGCGGAAGCATGTATTGCTGCATCCACTTGATCTGCTGACGGCTCATGCCCCGGCGTTGGATGTCCACAGTGACACCGGCCAGATGAGACGACGCTGTCTCGCCGGTTTCGGGCGCCGCATTGCGGTTATGGCGCCTGAGCTTTTTTTGGATCTTCACTGTGCGCACTGCGGAATTAACCTGAATCTGGTTACGAAACTCTTTGTAATAGGCCTGGCTAAGGTCCTCTAAAAAGTCGCGTGTCCACGGGCGGCAATAGCGCCGGTCGGGATCAAGACGGGGATCGAACCGTAAGGATTGATTGGCAATAATGGGAACCAGGTCTTCGCTGGCTTTCAGGTTTTCGAGCTCATCATCGTCCTGGATGCGCGGCAATTCCAGACGGTCAATTTCTTCATTCTGGCGCAGCAGGGAATCGCGGGATGGGCGGAAGAGAGGATTCCATCGCAAGCGACGCAGGTGGGCACGACGAATTCCAGTTCTTTGCGGACGCCGAACGATATTGTGGTGCAAGCCGAACGCTTGACCGCATACTGCGAAGGTCAGCAGCATTAGAAGAACGGCGTTTCGTCGAGTCTTCTTATCCACCAAATGGCCTCGAATCTGATCGTGCCTAATCTTGTAGGATGCGATTATTGTAAACCGGTGCTGCACCAAAACAAGAGCACATTCGACATTGGACCCGTTACGCAGGAGTTCACAGTTAGGTTACCCTTGGTTACCCCAATCGCTGAAAACGCCCGCCCATAGCGCCTTACACGCAATGCCAACAACAAGATGCAATCCAGCAGCAAACAGTTTTCTGAGGCTTCAGTAACTTGATGGGATTACCGTCTCACGCTTCGAACGGCTTTGCAGCCACTGGCATTCGAAAGCTGCCGCCAGATCCTTCACTTCGTTTAGCATGACTGCGCGAGGCTCGGACGCCTCGCAAGCGCGGTCACTTCCTGAACAAATCAGCCAGAGCCTGTTTCATGACTTCGCCTCCGACCTCGGCAATGGAGCGGGTAAGAGGAATATCCTTGGGGCAAACTTCCACACAATTCTGGGCATACCCGCACTCGTGGATGCCGTCATCGCCCATCAGAGCCGCCAATCGCTCGCGTTTAAGCGCTTCCCCGGTGGGGTGCGTATTGAAGAGTCGGACTTGTGAAATGGCAGCCGCGCCTACGAAGCCGGTACTGTCATTGAATTGAGGGCAAGCCTCCATGCAGCAGCAACAGGAAATACAGCGGGACAGGGGATAGGCGGCTTCCTGATCCACCATGGTCAGGCGAGGACCGGCGCCCAGGTCGTAGGTACCGTCAATTGGCACCCATGCCTTCACGGCTTTCAAATTCTCAAACAGTACGCTCCGGTCGACAGCCAGATCGCGAATGATGGGAAACTTGGAGAAGGGTTCGAGGCGAATAGGCTGGTCAAGCTGGTCGACCAAGGCGGAGCATGCCATCCTGGCGCGGCCATTGATCAGCATGGCGCAGGAGCCGCAGACCTCCTCCAGGCAATTGGAGTCATAAGTAATGGGTGTAGTCGGCTTGCCTTGTCGGGTGAACGGATTGGCGGCGATCTCCATCAGCGAGGAGATCACGTTCATGCCCGGCTTCCAGGGAAGTTCGAATTCCTCCCAGTGAGGCTTGGCTTGGGGGGTGGCCTGTCGCTTGATCTTGAAACGAACCTTCTTTTTGTTATCCGCCATGGGTCTCTTTAAATGTCTTTCGACATTCCTATATGAAATCTTGTGGTGACTCAATACTTCCTTGGGCGCGGCGGAATCAGCGAAATATCCACCGGCTCGAACTCAAAACGGGGTTCATCCGCATCAGCGGCGAAGTATGCCTTGGTCGTCTTCAACCAGTTTTTGTCGTCCCGATCGGGAAAATCGGGCTTGTAATGCGCTCCTCGGGATTCATCGCGCCGGGCCGCGCCTTGTGCGATCACGCGAGCCAATTGCAACATGTTGTAAAGCTGGCGCGCAAAAACGATGGTGGTGTTCGCCCACTGAGAACGGTCACTGAGATTGATATGTTGGAAACGCTCCAGCAGCTCGCAAAGCTTGGAGTCGGCCGCCTTCAGATTTTTGTTGTAACGGATGACAGTGCAGTTCCTGGTCATCAAGTCGCCCAGCTCACGCCAGAGCAGGAACGGATTCTCATTTCCGCCTGATTTCATTATCCGTGAATTTAATTCCTGCTGTCGCTTGCGTTCAGCGTCAAAATGACCATTGGTAGCCACGGACTTCTGAAGGTTGCGAGAGTATTGCATGGCTGCCGGTCCGGCGATGAATCCGCCAAAAATACACGACACCAGGGAGTTTGCGCCCAGTCGGTTGGCTCCGTGGTATTGATACTCACACTCGCCGGCAGCATAGATGCCGGGTATATTCGTGGTCTGCGTGAAATCCACCCATAAGCCTCCCATGGTGTAGTGCATGCCAGGAAAAATCTTCATGGGAGTATCCCGCGGATCGTCGCCCACGAACTTCTGATAAATTTCCAAAATACCTTCCAGCTTGCGGTCGAGCACTTTGCGATCGATGTGGGTCAGGTCAAGATAGACCATGGGCTTGCCATCGATTCCGAGTTGGTGCTCGTACACGACCTTGTGGATGGCCCGCGTAGCAACGTCCCGAGGCACCAGGTTGCCGTACTTCGGATACCAGTCTTCGAGAAAGTACCAGCGCTCGCTCTCCGGAATACGTTTGGGATCACGATTATCACCAGCAGTCTTCGGAACCCACACTCGGCCGCCTTCACCGCGCGCCGATTCCGACATTAGCCGCAATTTGTCTTCGCCCGGAATAGAGGTGGGATGCACCTGGATGAACTCACCGTTGGCGTAGTAGCAACCTTGCTGGTAGAGAGCCGATTGCGCCGCTCCGGTGCACACTACCGAGTTCGTAGATTTGCCAAAGATTGCGCCAATGCCACCGGTGGCGATGACGCTCGCGTCGGCGGGGAAGACGCGAACCTCCATGGAGCGCAAATCCATAGCGCAGATGCCGCGGCACACTCGGTTGCCGTCTAGCACCGCGGAAAGAAATTCCCAGTGCTCATACTTGGTGACTTTGCCTTCTGATTCGTAGCGGCGCACTTGCTCGTCGAGCGCATACAGAAGTTGCTGTCCGGTGGTGGCGCCGGCAAATGCGGTGCGATTGTAGAGAGTTCCGCCGAAACGTCGGAAGTCGAGCAATCCTTCGGGCGTGCGGTTGAAAGTAACGCCCATGCGGTCGAGCAGGTCGATGATGCCCGGGGCGGCGTCACACATGGCCTTCACCAGAGGTTGGTTGGCCAGAAAGTCGCCACCGTAGACGGTGTCATCAAAATGCTGCCAGGTGGAATCGCCTTCTCCCTTCAAATTTTTGGCTGCATTAATACCGCCCTGAGCGCAAACCGAGTGGGAACGCTTCACCGGGACAATGGAGAACAGGTCAACATGTCCGCCCATTTCCGCGATCTTGATGACGGCAGCGAGTCCAGCGAGCCCGCCCCCGATGACTATGATTTTCGGATTTGCTGCCATCTCTCCTCGAATTTCACGACTGATGCGCGGACCTTACCGCATCACAAAGGATTTTGGTCCGGAATTAAGCTGTTCCAGCGGCTGAAGCGGCGTTCTCAGAAAGGCGCGCATGGTGACTGCTCCCACCAGGACAAAGAGCAAACCAATCGCAAAGCAGACGTAACCGAATCTGCGCCGGGCGCGATCACCGGTAGTAATACCCCACTTGGCTGCGAACAGCCACAACCCATATGCGAAATGCCATGAGGCGCAGACAATTCCCACGACGTAGAAGGCCACTGCCCAGGGACTTTGAAATTCCAATTGCACCTTGCCGAAAGCGGAAGCGGGATGAGTCAACAGGTGGATGCCGCTGAAGCGCAGATGCCAGGTATGCCAAGCCATGTAGAAGAAGGCGATGGCGCCAGTCCAGCGCTGCGCGGTGTACATCCGGTTGCCAAGCCAGGGGTAATCCCCAACATTGGAATCCCCGCGATACCAAATGTAGAAACCGTAAAGGGAGTGATACAGAATGGGCAGCCAGATCCCAAAGAGTTCGAGTCCAACGACAAAAGGGAATCCGGTAAGCAGCTCAACTTGTTTGGTATACGCGTCAGGACCCTTGGTGGCGAAGGCGTTGGAAACAAAATGTTCGATCAGAAACAACCCAACCGGAATAATCCCGCTCAGCGAGTGTAGCCGGCGAAGCAAAAACGAGTGGCCCTTGCCGGCTCGCAAAGGAGCTACCCCGCGGGTTGTATGGATGGATGGAGGGCTGGCCGTGGATGCCACGAAACTCCTTGTGAGTTTAGAGATGAGGCAAGAACCTTTTATTATGTTGTTGCGATAGAAGTGAAGTCAAGGAAGGAACGGTAATGATTCAGAGTCACTATCTGTCTTGGGAGTGTAATCCCAGTTCTTACGTTCTCGGTTCCCAGTTCGCCGAGCAAACTGACTACCTGTGATCGATCGACCACGAAATAAATTTTCGGAAGGCTTCGCCCCGGTGGCTGTAACTGGCTTTTTCTTCCGGCGTCAGCTCGGCGAAAGTTTTTTGAATCTGCGGAAAATAAAATAATGGATCGTAGCCGAAGCCGTTCGAGCCACGCGGGCTATCGAGAATAATGCCTTCTGCTTGTCCGCGAAATACTGCCAGGGTTTCGCCGTCGCGGGCGGCGCCGAGTACACATACGAAACGCCCGGTGCGATTTTGCGGCGGAACTTTCTTCAGTTCGCGGATCAGGCGCGCATTGTTGGCTTCGTCATCGGTATTGTTCGTAAGCAAATGGGGTTGGTCGGCGGCGTAGCGCGCGGAATGCACGCCGGGTGCGCCACCAAGCGCGTCCACTTCGAGGCCTGAGTCGTCCGCTAAGACAATTTCACCCGCAGCATAGCGGCTGTAGTGCTCGGCCTTTTTGCGCGCGTTCGCCTCAAAAGTATCCCCGTCCTCGTTCACTTCGGGAAGGGAAGCGAAGTTTGAAAGGGAGGCAATCTCGATACCGTGGGGCAAGGCGGCACCGGCGAAATCGTGCAGCTTCCCGGGATTCGAGGTGGCGATCAGGACGCGCGGCATTAGTTCTCATCTTTCACTGGCGGGAGCTAAAGGCGAGTCTCTTCCGCGAGAACAGCGCTAAGGCCAAAATCAGCATGACTGTCACTCCTGAAATTACTCCGCCCCACGTGCGGTCCCAGGTTCGGACAAATCTGATCTCCACGTGATTTTCGCCAGTGTCGACTGGAATGGTCATTTGTCCAGTGACCTCCTGCGTTTCCGTAGAAGCCACGCGGCCGTTGATCTGGACCTTCCAGGCGGGATAGTTGAAGAGACGCAGAAACAGTTTTCCCGGTTCGCGCAAATTAGCGGTAAAGACCTTCAACTCTGGGTCCCATTGCTGCACTTGGATTTGCGCTCTGGTCCCGTCTTCTACCGTGACAGGGCGCGCATCCTGTTTGGTCTCAGAGGCGTCGGCCTCCGCAGGAACGTACTCGTCGACGCCTTCGTATCCGGTGCCTTCCTGCTGATTGTCCAGCATCTCGTTGATGTCGGCGGCGGTATCCCACCAGGGGGGCTGGATTCGCTGCCAGGCGAACGCCACCACGGCAAGCAGGACCACACAAACTAGCAACCGCGTCCACCAGCGCCGGAAAGCCATGGTCACCAGCAACGCGAAGACAACGTTCAGACACAGCAGCCAGCGCCAGGGAAGCTGCACGAAACGGAGTTTAAGCAGATGATCCCAGGCCGGCGCCGTCAGCGAGAACATGAGGAGCGTGGCGGCAGCCGCCCAGGCGACGAGCGTCCACCAGATAGGCGAAAGACGATGCCACCGGCGAGAGAAAAATGTGGCAACCGCAAGCACAACGATTTCGGCGGTGGCCACCAAAGAAACCAGCAGGTTGAAACGATTGTGATCGGCATCATTGATGGTGGTGAAAAGAAAGTTGTCCTGCGGGCGCACGCCTGCCGCGAGCACCTGGGAAATGTTGACCCATTTCTCTTCGTAGGCTGCCGGAAAAATGTAAAACGCAGCCAGAGCTGCTCCCAGCAGAACGGCTGCGCCTCCATAGAACAGAATCCGCGGGGAACGCCGGGTGATTGCGACCACCACCACGAGCAAGGCCACGGAGTAGTTCACCATCACCGCGGATGGAGCATTGGTTAACCACGCGGCGGCAATGAGAAGTGCGAGTGAAATGATTGCTCTTCGGCCACGCTCCTCCAACTGAAGCACAAACAGAAGAAGTAACGGCAATAGCGCGCCTGCGAGCAGTTCGGCAAAAGCGCTGCGCCAATAGACGATCACGATGTAGTAGGGATTGGCGGCATAAAGAGCGGCGGCAAAAATCGCGTCTCGTCGATTTAGCCAGCGCCGTGCCAGCACAAACATCGACCAGCCAGAAAGAGTGAGCACTACCCAGACATAAACAGCGGGTACGGCCTTCCAGGGCAGGAGCGCGCCCAGAGCGGCTCCTAGCATCCACGAAGCCGGGGGATAGAAAATAAAACGCGCTTCGCCGTATGCGGAGTGCGCCAGTGCAGCCCATCGGGGATAGACGATTCCCTGTTTCCATTGACTGAGCACTTCCATCCACGAGTTCACGTGGAACTCGAAATCGTGGCCGGAAGGATTTCCCCGGAAGGCAAAAGGCAACACAACGGCGAAAGCCACGGCCATAACGACTAGAAGCGGCGAAGGAAAAATTGAGTCTTCGTTGCTGCAGATGGGAATCGATGCAGGATTTGCAATTCGCTCATACTTCACAGGTTTCGCCGGCGTTGAAATGATCTTTCTCCAGTATGGCGCGCGTCAGGGAAATGCTTATGGAAGCGCCGGCAAGGCACCGGGGCCAGGAAAGATTGTTGCCCAATTGAGACGAATGGGCAATCCAATAAGCGAAACTACGCTTTCGCGTTTGCAGTATTTGGAGAGTGTAAGAAATGAGCTCACCGTGAGCCAAAGTCTACGATGAGGTCAATTGTTCCGAAGTGCGTTGCTTGCGCAGTTCCTCCAGAAATTGTTCCTGGGTAAGGGACTCATGGTTGCGTAGAAGTGACAGCAAGGAATCTTCAGTTCCGTAGGTTATCGGGACTTTGGAATGGTCGTGATCTTCTCTGGCCGTGAGGGCTCGCGGAGTGACTAGCAATTCAGGACACGTTCCTGGCCGGCTGGTCAGGAAATCGATGAAATTTCCAACTGCTTCGCGTTGTTCCGCTGTCCGCGATGCGAACTCAATTCCCATGCCGAATTCCGGATGCATGACCCGCACTGTGCCGTCAGCCTTCACTTCGATGTCTCCAGCTTTGAGGCAGAGAACAATTCCGGCGCGTTCCGGGAAGGGCGATTCAGTTTCAACATAACATCCACCCAGGCTTAGATCGGTCAACTTACAATCCGCAACCGGTTCAGGATCTTCGGGCGGGAGTTGGGGTGAGTTTGCGCCTACCCACGTTTTCAGACTAGCTCGCAGATTTTCGGCGAGATCCACAAAGCGCACGCCGGACTGACCGTTAGGGTTCGCCCAGGCTACTTCGCCGCGAGGCTCGACCTCAGTGTCAGTATTGGGGAGAACGAAACGGGCGCTGACGGGTGCGGACGGATAGAGCGGTTGGGCAGTCAAGACGTCCATGCCGTCTTCACTCAAATCCAACAGGATGCCTTCTATATTCGCGCCATTCTGCACCCGTACCTCAACCGGCACCTGAACTGGAACGCGGAAGGCGCGGCGACGTTCGCGCTTGAGTAAAGCCGCGGCAGCGCGGAGGCTGGCCTGAGCTTGTGGAACAGAGATTGGTTTGTACAGGACGAAATTCGCGCCCGCCCCAAACACGTTGCGTACTTTTGTCTTGTCGCTTAGAAGGGCAACCGTTATGACCGTGTTTCCCGAGGATGCTTGGGAGGCGTTCTGTAGAACCAAGGCGGCACTATGAGGATCGTCGTAGTCGACGATTACCGCGTCGAACTTCTGCTCGGTGACGCGGCAAATAGCGTCCAGATAGCTACAGCACTGGACTCCAAGGCCGAACTCGCACAGAACTGAACCAAGGAGTGCGGATGTTTCATCGTCTTTGGAAACCAACAGTGCCTGGAGTGTCATATGCCATGGCTATAAGGCGAACTGGTCGCGGGTATCAGGGCCAACGGGGGGGCCGCACTGGCTTGGCGGGTGCAGCCTGATTATTCGAGGTTGCTGACGCCGCCTTTGCCGCCATGGCGCTGGGCTGGACGATATCATCATCCACCTCGGCGAGAATGGCGCTATCGTCGTCGTCGTTCTCGGTCAACAGAGGGGCAACTTCCCGCAGCTTTTCCGCTGCTTGCTGTAGCATTTCGATTTGTTTGGCTAGCTGCGCATACCTGGCTTGCTTTCGGCGCAAGACCTCATGAATGTCTTTCATACACCCCCCCTTCTGGTGAATCTAGAGAGGAAGGTCAGGAGCGTCAACCGCAATCCCCATTGGCTAGATTACGTGGGTAACTTGGGACATGAATACTCTGCGGGAGAAACCTGAGAATTTTGCGCGGTACAAGCGGTACGGAGCCAGACTCGGCGGGTTGGAGAGAGATTCCAGGTCAACGCCAGCCGAGGGCGGGGTGTTCGGAGACACGAAAGGCCCCGCTTAATTGCGGGGCCCTTTATGAGTCGAAGCTGGCAAGCCTTGGATGAGGCAACTATCCTATCTTGAGTCTGCGACGAACCAGTCCGGCGATACCCACCAAACCCGTTCCCAATAAGCCAAGAGTGCCTGGTTCCGGGACCACGATATTGGTGTCACCGCTGGCGAGTGTTGTGGAACCGTTAAATAATCCGTGACCCGTATTTATGGTTAGCTGAATACTCACCCCGTCCGTGGAGAAACCGCCGAGGGATCCGCTTATCACACCGGAGAGCATGTAATTATGCGTGCCATTGGGAAGATCAAACCTCGCCCACGACACGGGGCTGCTGAAGCTGCCGTTGAAGATAACGCCGTTGGGTATACCATTGGTGCCATTT
>Ga0184605_10000518_pt1 | contig 11441 bp, 14 predicted proteins | sample PLM0_30_coex_FD_132995 | JGI IMG/M metagenome (GOLD analysis project Ga0184605, IMG submission 132995) | Groundwater sediment microbial communities from an aquifer in East River, Colorado, USA - PLM0_30_coex | ecosystem: Environmental > Terrestrial > Soil > Riparian zone | place: USA: East... | reverse complement strand
TGCTCATCGGGGGGCGTCGTGGCGCCTCATCCCACCTCCCACCCCCCACCCTCTTTGGGTGGGGTTCGACGGTAGCGCCTCTCGGCGCACGCGTCCGTGTCGAGTTCGAGCCGAATCAGTCAACGGTGAAGTAGTCGGGGCTTTGGTAGCGCCCCGTCTTCTCCTTCCGGATCTGCATCAGCACGTCGTTCAGCAACGTCGACGCGCCGAGCCGGTAGAGATCGGGTGTGAGCCACTCGGGGCCGAGGGTCTCGTGCAGCTGCACGAGGTATTGGACCGCCTGCTTCGCCTGCCGGATCCCGCCCGCCGGCTTCATCCCGACCCGACGGCCGGTCTCGTCGTGGACGTCGCGAATCGCCTCGAGCATGACAAGCGTGACCGGCAGGGTCGCCGCCGAGGGAAGCTTCCCGGTCGAGGTCTTGATGAAGTCGGCACCGGCCGCCATCGCCAACAGGCTCGCGCGCCTCACGTTGTCGTAGGTCCCCAGCTCGCCCGTCTCGACGATCACCTTCAGGTGCGCGTCGCCCGCGGCCTCCTTCACCTGGACGATCTCGTCGTACACCTTCGCGTACCGGCCCGAGAGGAACGCACCCCGGTCGATGACCATGTCCACCTCGTCGGCGCCCATCTCGACCACGTCGCGGACCTCCGCGACCTTCACGTGTGTGGGCGCCTGGCCGGACGGAAACGCTGTCGCGACCGAAGCCACTTTCACGTTCGTGCCTCGCGTGCGCTCGACCGCGGTCGCCACGAGATTCGGATAGATGCAGATCGCGGCCACCGAGGGCACCGTGAGATCCGCAGGATCGGGCCGGATCGCCTTCGAGGCGAGGGCAGCGACCTTGCCGGGCGTGTCGGAGCCTTCGAGGGTCGTCAAGTCGATCATGCGGATGGCGAGGTCGAGTGCGAAAAGCTTGGACTCGCGCTTGATCGACCGCTTCGCGAGCGTCGCAGCCCGTTCCTCCACCGCGACAGCGTCGACGGAGCCGACGCGCGGCAGGCGAGGCTCGAGCGGAAGCTCGAATCCACGGGGCAGCGCAGGCGCATTGGCCATACGAGGAGTGTAGCCCTGGCGTAATTTCCCACCTACCCGACCTGGAGGTGCCCGATGCAAGACGTGGACGTCAACTTCGTCGCCGTCGTCGTCGCGGCGATCGTTCCGATGTTCCTGGGCGCGCTGTGGTACTCGCCGGCCCTGTTCGCGCGACCGTGGATGCAAGCGGTGGGCCGCACCAAGGAGGAGCTCGGGGGCATGGGATTCGGCTACGTGATCTCGGGCATCGGCGCGCTGCTCTCCTCGTACGCCCTCGCCCGGATCGACCGCTGGGCAGAGGTGGACACTCTCTGGAACGGCGGGCTCGTCGGTCTGCTCGCGTGGCTCGGCTTCGTCGCGCCGGTGCTCGCTGTGACGACGTATTTCGGGGGTCGACCCGTGAAGCTCTGGTGGATCAACGCCGGCTACCAGCTGCTGGCGCTCGTCGTCGTGGGTGCGATCAACGGCGCCTGGACCTAGACGCCAACCTAGATGCCCAACCGCTCCAGGAGCCGCTCGTCGCGACGCCATTTCGGGCGTACCTTGACCTGAAGCTCGAGGAAGACGGGGTGGCCGAGCAGGTGCTCGATCTCGGGTCGCGCTTGGGTTCCGATCTGCTTGACCACCGAGCCCCCGCGGCCGACGACGATCTGCTTCTGCGAGTCCGTCTCGACGTAGAGGTTCGCGCGCACGACCTTGTCTCCGAGCTCCTCGACCTCGACCGAGATCGCATGCGGAAGCTCTTCGCGCGTCAGACCAAGCGCCTTCTCTCGAACGAGCTCCGCCACCTGGTCCTCGACCGGCAGATCAGTGCGCTGTTCGGGTGGGAAATACGCCGGCCCCTCAGGCAGCAGCTCGACCAACTCGGCGCGCAACTCGTCCACTCCATCTCCGGTCTTCGCGCTCACCGGGTGCAGCGCGTGGAAGTCGCCGAGCTTCGAGGCGGTGTCCATCTGGGTCGCGATGTGGCCGGGCTTGAGCCGATCGACCTTGTTCAGCGCGATGACGACGAGGACTCCCAGCGAAAACACCCGCTGCGCGATGAAGCGGTCACCGGCTCCGATCCGATCGCGAGCGGAGAGGACGAACAGGACCGCATCCACGTCCTCGAAGGCGTGGTCGACGGTTCGCTGCATGCGCTCGGTCATGGCAGCGAGCGGGCGCTGGAAGCCCGGCAGGTCAACGAGCACCAGCTGTGAGTCTTCGCCGTTCGCCACTCCGGTTATCCGGCGCCGCGTCGTCTGCGGCTTGTCGGAGACGATGGCGACCTTGCCCCCGCAGAGCGCGTTCACGAGCGTCGACTTGCCGACGTTCGGGCGCCCGGCAACGGCGACGAAACCCGACTTCACAGCTCGAAGGTCTCGGGCAGGAGCTCTGTCGGAGTCCGCGTCACGACCTCACCCGCGGCGTTCTTGAAGGTCACCCGCTCGAGCCTGAACTCGTACAGCCACTGGCGGCAGCCTCCGCAGGGCGCGGCCGTAATGGCGATCTCCTCGAGGTCGCCCGGACCGCAGCCTTCGACAACCGCGCAGCCGATCGCCGTGCGCTCCGCGCAGATCCCCAAGGGGTACGCGGCATTCTCGACGTTGACGCCTTCGAAGATCCGCCCATCGCGGGCACGGACGGCGGCGCCCACGAAGAAGTTCGAGTAGGGCGCGTAGGCCCGCTCCGCGATCGCCAATGCCCGCTCGTAGAGATCCGCGCTCATCCGAAGACCTGGAACATGACAAGGACCGCGAGCGCGCCGAGCACGCCGCCGTAGGTCACCTCGAGAAACGAATGCACGCCCGACTCGACCCGGGTCTGCGCCACGAGCAGGGCCATCAGGAAGGTCAAGGAGGTGATCAGGAACCAGTGGCGGGAGTCGCCGACCACCTGTGTGACCGCCATCCAACCTCCGAACGCGACCGCAGCATGCCCCGAGGGAAGACCACCACGGCGCGGCGTCCCCCGGCCGGTGTAAGCCTTCGTCGCGAGCACGAGGATGATCGTCAGCACAAGCGCGATCAACGTCAACTCGGACGGTGCGTCGCGCAAGCGCACGACGAGCCGCGAGCTGTGGTTCACGACCTTTTCCGAGAAGACGAGGTAGCCGACCGCGACCGCGTTCACCGTCGCGATCAGGACAGCGCCTGCCGCGATGTCCTTCGCAAGCTTCGCGAGCGGGTCGAACGAGGTCGTCGCGACGTCGATCCCGGCCTCGAGCGCAGAATTGATCATCTCCGCGATCAGGACGAACGAGATCGCGATCAGCAAGGCCATGAGCTCGATTCGTTCGACACCAACCGCGACGGCTGCGATCAGCACCGCCGCCGCGACCGCAAAGTGGATGCGCATGTTGCGCTGCGTGCGAAGAACGTGGATGACGCCCTCGAACGCGAAGTTGAAGCTCTCGATGAGCGACGGGGCGCGCCGCCGCGAGGCGTTCATCGAGCGAGCTCCGCCTCGCGGGCTTCCATCTCGTCGCCATGCTCGTAGCCGAGGAGGTGGAGCAGTGCGTGCACGAGCGGCGCGCGCCAGGCATCGCCCACGACCTGGGGGCAGAGGACCGCGTCGCCGAGCTGGCGCGGCACGCCTACAGGGAGCACGTCGCGGCCGTCGATCGGGAACGCGAGCACGTCCGTCGCTTCGTCCTTCCCGAGGTGATCTCGCTTCAGGCGGCGCATCTCGTCGCGGTCGACGAAGACGAGCCCCAGGTCTCCTGCTGCGATGCCCTCGGCAGCCAGCACCCTGCGCGCGAGCTGGACGGCCGCCTCTTCCTCGACCTCGGCCCCGCTTCGGTTGGCGATCTCGACGGTCACCACGCTCGGCGTCACTTGCGACGCTGCGTGCCCGTCTCCTCCGCATGCCTGCGGTAGGCCTCGACGATGCGCTGGACGAGCTTGTGGCGGACGACGTCTTCGTGGCCGAAGCGGACGAACGCGACTCCGTCGAGCGAGCCGAGGATGTCCTGCACCTGGATCAGCCCGGAGGCCTGTTCGCGGGGCAGGTCGACCTGGGTGACGTCGCCGGTGACGACGACCTTCGAGCCGAAGCCGAGGCGAGTCAGGAACATCTGCATCTGCTCGGGGCTCGTATTCTGCGCCTCGTCGAGGATGATGAAGGAGTCGTTCAGCGTGCGTCCTCTCATGAACGCGAGTGGAGCGACCTCGACGATCCCCTTCTCCATGTACGAGGCGAGCCGGTCGGCATCGAGCATGTCGTAGAGCGCGTCGAAGAGCGGGCGCAGGTAGGGGTCGACCTTCTCCAGCATCGTCCCCGGGAGATAGCCAAGCCGTTCGCCCGCCTCGACCGCGGGTCGGGTGAGGATGATTCGCCCCACCTGCCGGTCGGCGAGGGCCGCGACGGCGAGGGCCATGGCGAGATACGTCTTGCCGGTGCCGGCCGGGCCGATTCCGAACGTGACGGTGCAGTCCCGGATTGCATCGACGTAGCGCTTCTGGGTGACCGTCTTCGGCGAGATCTTCTTGCCGCGATGACGCCAGACGACGTCCTCGAACACCTGGCGGACATCCTCCACTTGGTCGAGTGCGCCGAGGACGGCGTCGACCGTCGAGGGGCCGATCTCGTGGCCGCCTTCCACCAGCTCGACGAGCTCGTCGACGACCGCGCGCGCCTCGGTCACCCGCTCGTCGTCGCCCTCGATCGTAAGACGGTTTCCGCGCAGGCGGATCGTGCAGCGAAGCCGCTCGCGCAGCGCACCGAGCACACCGTCGCCGATCGCAGCAAGCTCGGCCGCGACGTCGTTGGAGACAGAGAGCACCTGTTGCACGGCTTCAAGTGTAGGCGTGGAGACCCCGTCCGCTGTGACGCTTTCGGCCCGATTTCGACACCCACGCGCGCGCTTTTCCCGGCTACGATCGCCTTGGGGAGGAGGTTGGGAGTACCGGACCCGGAGGCGTCGGGTCAGCGACGCCTCACGCGAGCTTCTCGCGCACGAGCTGGCTCACGGCGGATCCGTCCGCACGCCCCGCGACCTGGGGCATCACGTCGGCCATCACGCGGCCGAGGTCGCGGATATTCGTCGCACCGCACTCCGCGATCGCGTCGTCGATGATCGTCTCCAGCTCCTCCTCGGACAGTGGCTCGGGCATGAACTCCTCGAGCACACCCAGCTCCCGCTCCTCGCTTGCCGCCTGCTCCTCGCGCCCACCCGTGCGGAACGCCTCGGCGGCCTCGAGCCGCTTCTTGCGCTCGCGCTGGAGCACCTGCAGCTCCTCGTCGTCGTGCAACGGCCGCTGGAGCTCCTTCTCTGCCGCGCGCAGCTGCGAGAGGATCAGCCGCAGGGCATCGCGGCGATCGGCATCCCGCTCGCGCATCGCCGTGGCGAGCTCCTCCTCGATCCGCGCAATCAGGCTCATCCTGGTAACCCTTGCATCGCCCCGCCGAGCACGTGCCAGTGCAGGTGGAAGATCGTCTGCCCCCCGCCCGGGCCGACGTTGACGACAACGCGATAGTCCTCGAGCCCCGCCGCCCGAGCGGCGTCGGCGACGAACTCGAGCATGCGCTGCGTCTCCTCCGGCGGAAACTCCTGCACGTCGCGGAAGGTCTCCACGTGCCGCTCCGGGATCACGAGCAGATGTGTCTCGGCGCGCGGGTTGATGTCGTTGATCGCCACGAACCCATCGGCGCTGAGCACATGGTCGCCGTCGCGGTAGAGCTGGCAGAACAGGCAGTCATCCGGCACCGACGATTCCCTCCTCCGTCACGGAAGCTGCGCGTACGGGGAGGAGCTCCCCGACCGGCGCAGACTCGTCGACGAGCCAGGGCGAGTAGTCGTCCCCGTAGCCGCGACCGGGGCGGTCGACCAGAACCTCGTCGTTGGCTCCGAGCTTCGTTCGCCATCTGCGAACGCAGGCCGCGTGGGAGTCTGCGCGCAGCTGGGCGCTCCGGCGCTTCTTCACGGCGGGCTCGACCGGGTCGTCTGCGGCCGTCACCGTGCCCGGCCGCGGCGAGTACGGGAAGACGTGCACCTTCGTGACTCCGGCCTGCGCGAGCACCTGCCTCGTTCGCTCGAAGGCCTGCTCGTCCTCGGCAGGGAAGCCGACGATGACGTCCGCTGTGAGGTTGAAGTCCTCGAGCGGAGCGAGGCGCCGCAGGTAGGTCGCTGCCGTGTAGCGGCGTCCCATCGCCTCCAGGACGCGGTCGTCACCGGACTGAAGAGGGACGTGCAGATGCCGCGAGACAGTCGGGGTCTCGCGCAGCGCGCTGACGAGCTCCCCGTTCACGTGGTTTACCTCGATCGACGAGAGCCGAAGGCGGCGAAGACCCGGTGTGGCGCCGACCTCTCGCACGAGCCGCGCGAGCGTGTACCCGAGATCGCGATCCCGGAAGCAGCCGAGGTTGATCCCGGTGAGCACGATCTCTTGGTGGCCCTGCTCGACACGCCTGCGCACCTCGCGCAGCACCGCCTCGGCGCTCCGGCTCCGGGAGCGGCCGCGGACGAGCGGGATCACGCAGAAGGTGCACGAGAAGCTGCAGCCGTCTTGGACCCGCACGAACGCACGGACCCGGTCGAATCGTGCGTCCGCCTGAACGCAGCCGATCGCGCCCACATCGCCGGCGACGAACGCTGCCGTCTCCTCGCTCCGGCGCGAGACGACAGTTACGTTCTCAGGAAGTCCCGCGAGAGCGGCGTCGAGGTTAGCGGCGCACCCCGTGACGTAGACCCGGCGATGCGTCCGGGAGGCGCGGCTCGCTGCCTGCCGAGACTTGCGCACGGCTTCGTTCGTGACGCAGCAGGTGTTCACGACGGCGATCTCCGCGTCGTCCTGCTCTTGATGCCCGTCACGGAGCAGCGCTTCCCTGATCGCGTGCGCATCGGCATGCGAGACCTTGCATCCCAGGAAACGGATGGAGAACGTGGCCATCGGGAGCCGGGATGCTACTCCCGCGTGAAGAGATCGGCCGCCCACTGCGCCCGTGCCCTGCGGCTGACGTGGTCGAAACCGGGGACCACCGGCTGATCGTGCTCGTAGTAGCCGGATGTCACGAACAGCCAACAGCTGGTCGGCAGCGTGAGCGCCGACAGCGTCCGCAAGTCGATGTTGGCGAGCACGATCTCCGCCTCGGTCAACTCTTCGGTGCGGGCGTCGGCTTGCCGGACCTCGAGTGCCACGCCGTTCGCCGTGGCGTTCCGCATCGTCGCCTCGACCGCGGACTCGTCCGAGTCGATCGCGATGACCGGCCCGAACCCCAGCGCTGCCGCGGCGATCGAGAGCACCCCGGAGCCACAGCCTACGTCCAGCACGCTCCCGGGCTCGAGCACGTGCAGCAGCTCGATGCACAGCTGCGTCGTCGGATGGGCGCCGGTGCCGAAAGCCTGGCCGGGGTCGATCACGAGCCGCCGCAGTCCCGGCGTCGTTCGTTCCCAGGGCGGCCCGATCCAGAGCGAGCCGACCTCGACCGGCTGATGGAAGCGTTTCCACTCGTCCGCCCACCCCGGCGATACAGGCTCGGTGCGCACGCCCCCGAAGCAATCGCGCAGCCGAGCCGCGCCCTCGGTGTCCGTGTACGCGGCCAGCTCGACGGTCTCGCTCTGCCTCTCCTCGACGAAGCCCTCAGGGAAGAGCTCGAGCATTCGCGCCGTCGCCTCCTCGACCCGATCGCGGGGCACCACGATCGACGCGCGGAGGAGGCTCAGCGGAACGCGCTCTTCAGCTTCTCGAAGAACCCGTCGTCGTGCCGGTAGGTCTCCTCGCCGACGCTCTGCTCGAACTCCCCCAATAGGCGTCGCTGGTCCTCGGTCAACCGGCGCGGAACGGCGACGTTCACCAGCACCCGATGGTCGCCCCGTCCGAAACCCTGCAGGACCGGCATGCCGCGACCGCGAAGTGTCCGCACCTCGCCCGGTTGCGTGCCGGGCTCGAATTCGAGCTCGACCTTGCCGTCCAGCGTGAGCACCCCGACCTGAGCGCCGAGCGCGGCCTCGGTCATGGTCAGCTCGACCGTCGAGTAGATGTCGTCGCCTTCGCGAACGAGGCGCTCGTGCGGCCTGATGCGCACGAGGACGTACACGTCTCCCGCCTGTCCGCCGAGTGGGCCCGAATGCCCCTCGCCCGAGAGGCGAATTCGCTGCCCGTCGTGAATCCCGGCTGGAATCTCGATCTCCAGGTCGCGCTCCTCGATCGTTCGACCGGCGCCTTCGCAGCGCTTGCAGGGGTGCTCGACGATTCGGCCCGTACCGCCGCAGCGAGTACAGGCCTGACTCCGGATGAACTCACCGAAGCCCGTCCGGGACACGTGCTGGATGCGCCCCGTGCCGGCACAGTTGTCGCACGCGGCGGCCGTCGTGCCCGGCTCGACGCCGTCCCCGCCGCATTCCTCACACGAAAGCGCTACCTGGACCGGGACGCTGCTCTCGATGCCCGTCGCTGCTTCCTCGAGATCGATCTCGACCTCGGCGGCGATGTCGGCGCCTCGCGCTCTGCGAGCGCCTGTAGCGACTCCGAACACGTCGTCGCCGAAGAAGGCGGAGAAGATGTCCGCCAGGCTGCCGAAATCGAAGGGCGTCGGCTGGAAGCCTCCGCTCCGCAAGCCGGCATGCCCGAAGCGATCGTAGAGGGCACGCGTCTCGGGTTTCGAGAGCACCTCGTAGGCCTCGACGATCTCCTTGAAGCGCTCTTCCGCATCGGGCTCACCCGACACATCGGGATGGAGCTCGCGCGCGAGCCGCCTGAAGGCGCGCTTGACGTCGGCCTCGCCGACCGATCGGTCGACGCCGAGGGTCTCGTAGTAATCACGCCGGGTCGTGGCCATCTAGGCCAAGCGTAGCGATGGCGTTAGTTGTCTTCGTAGACCGATTCCACGAAGCGCGAGAGCTCGTGCGCGGCGGCCCGCACCGAACGGATCGCCTTCTCGTAGTCCATTCGCAACGGGCCGAGCAAGCTGACGGCGCCGAGCCTACGGTTCGCCAGCCCGTAGGAGGCACCGACAAGAGAAACCTCTCGAAGGGCGGGGTTGTCGAGCTCGCCTCCGACCCGGACGTAGGGCCCCGTCGAACCAAGCGTCTCGCCGAGCATCTCGAGGATGGCGGCGCGCTTTTCGAGCGTCTCGAGCAGACGCTGGCAGGCTTCGAGCTCATCCGAGCGGACCTCTCCGAGAAGACTCGCGGCGCCGCCGACGAAGAGCCGCTGCTCCACGTCAGCGGTGAGCTCCGTGAACGCGGGCCGCAGAAGGTCGAGAAACTCGAGCTCACGGCGAGAGAGCCCTGCGTCCTCGAAGCGCCTTCGAAGAAGAGCGCTTCCCAGCTCGAGCCCGGCCACGCGCTCGTTCAGATACTCGCCCGCCCAGAGCGCGAGCCCCGAGTCGACGGGCTCCGCGAGTGCGAAGACGCGCTTCGACACGCCACCTGTCGAGGTGATGACCACGACCATCAGCACCTGCGGCTGCAGCTCGAGCACCTCGACGTGGCGGACCGTCGCCGTTTGCAACGGCGGAGCCGAGACGAGCGCGAGCAGGCGAGTCGCCTGCGAGAGCGTCTCGGTCGTCTCCTGGAGCGCGGCTTCCAGCTCGCTGCGCGCGGCGGCGAGGTCGAGCGGAAACGGGCTCGGCCTCGGCTCGAGGCGCTCCAGGAGGGAATCGGCATAGAAGCGATAGCCCGCCTCGGTCGGCAAGCGGCCGGCGGAGGTGTGCGGGTGTGTCAGCAACCCGAGCCGCTCGAGCTCAGAGAGGTCGCTCCGGACAGTCGAGGATGAGACCGTCATCCCTGCCCGCGTGACGAGGCTCTTCGAGCCGACCGGCTGGCCACTCTCGACGTACTCCTCGACGACGCGGCGCAGGATCTCGCCCTGCCGCTCCGTCAGCTTTGAATTCGGGACCTCAGGCATCTCTATGCAGGGAATTTTAGGGAATGTGCCCGTGGCTCACGCGAGCAGCTCGGCGGTGACGCCGCCGCCCAGGCGCCGCCCGCGCGGAGTCAGGACCAGGGTTTCGGAGCCGTCCTTCTGGGCGCGACGGGTCGCGAGACCGAAGCGCTCGAGGCGCCCGAGCGCAGCCGCGTCGACGGACTCCTCGGCAGCGGCAAACGGAAGGCCGACGTCGAGCCGCAAGCCGAGCATCACTCGCTCCTGAGCACGGACCCGGTCGTCGAGCGACTCGATCTCGCGCGCGGGCTGATCTCCTCGGCCAAGCGCTTCGAGATACGCGTTCAACCGCGGCGTCGTTCGCCGTCGCTCTTCGCCGATCGTCGACACCGCGCCGATCCCCAGCCCGAGATAGTCCCGCCCGAGCCAGTACGCGAGGTTGTGACGAGCACGCAGGTCCCGACCGTCCGCCCGATCGGGTGTCAGGCAGAAGTTCGCAGTCTCGTACCAGCGGTAACCGGCAGAAGTCAGCCGCTCGATGACGGACTCGAAATAGCCCTCCATCGCGTCGGCCTGACGCGCGAGCTCCGCTCCGTGGGCGTGAGCGAACCTCGTGCCGGGCTTCGCCTCGAGCTCGTAGTACGAGACGTGCTCGGGTGCAAGCGAGAGCGCTTCGCCGATGTCACGCTCGAGTGCGGCGGCGCTCTGGCCGGGAATCCCGTGCAGGAGGTCCATGGAGACGTTGTCAAAGTTGGCATCACGAAGATGGTAGAAGGCGCGCCGGACATCGTCCGGCCCCGCGCGCCGCTCGAGCACCTGCAGAAGCGTCGGCTCGAAGCTCTGTGCGCCGAGCGAGACGCGGGTCACGCCAGACTCCCGCAGGAGGAGCGCGAGCTCGGGTGTGACTGTCTCGGGATTCGCCTCCACCGTGACCTCGGCGGCAGGCGGCAGCGACTCGAGAAGGCGGCGAAGAGCCCCGGCTTCTGCAAACGTCGGGGTGCCCCCGCCCAGGAAGACGGTCTCCAACTGGGGCGCGAGTACCTCACGCTCGAGCTCAAGCTCCGTAAGGAGCGCCTCGACGTAGTGTCCGTGCAGACCGTGGCGGCCGACGACGGTCACGAAGTCGCAGTAGCCACAACGGTGCGCGCAAAAGGGCACGTGCACGTAGAGGTGGCGCACGTGACCCGTCATCGCTTCCCCCCGTCGAGATTGAGGACGGCGAGGAATGCTTCCTGCGGCACCTCGACGGCGCCGACCTGCTTCATGCGCCGCTTGCCCGCCTTCTGGCGCTCCAAGAGCTTCCGCTTGCGCGTGATGTCGCCCCCGTAGCACTTGGCGAGCACATCCTTCCGCTTCGCCTTGATCGTCTCGCGCGCGATCACCCGGGAGCCGATCGCCGCCTGCACGGGCACGTCGAACATCTGGCGCGGGATCTCCTCGCGAAGGCGGTCGACGAGCGCGCGACCGCGCCCGTAGGCCTCGTCACGGTGAAGGACGAGCGAGAGCGCGTCGACCGGCTCGCCGCCCACGAGCACGTCGAGGCGGACGAGCTCTCCCTCGCGGAAGCCGGCGAAGTCGTAGTCGAAGCTCGCGTAGCCGCTCGT
>Ga0184605_10000517_pt1 | contig 11450 bp, 8 predicted proteins | sample PLM0_30_coex_FD_132995 | JGI IMG/M metagenome (GOLD analysis project Ga0184605, IMG submission 132995) | Groundwater sediment microbial communities from an aquifer in East River, Colorado, USA - PLM0_30_coex | ecosystem: Environmental > Terrestrial > Soil > Riparian zone | place: USA: East... | reverse complement strand
TTCTCCGACCAGCTCGAGCCGGTGCGGGAGCGAGCGAAAAGTCTTGAGTGCGGCGGCGATTCCCTTTCTCGCCTTTTGCGTCTGATGAGAACGGTCTGCGGCCATGACCGCGAGCGAGGCGGCGAGCGCGTTCCCCACGTTGTGCTGCCCGAGGAGGGGTAAATCCTTGCGCGCGAGGAGTGGCGTTCCGAGCACCACCAGCTGGCCGGAGCGATCGTCGAGGTAAGCCATCGCTTCTTCAACGATCGAGAACGGGTACTTGTGACCCGCGACATCGCGCACCATGCGCATGACACCCTTGTCGTCTTCGTTGACCACCCACGCGGAATTGGGATCGGCATTGGCGAAGAGCCGCGCCTTGTCGGAATAGTATTCCTCGATGGTCGCGTACCGATCGAGATGGTCCGGACTCAGATTCGTCAGAACCCCGACGTCCGGTTTGAGACTTGGCGTATCGTGCAGCTGAAAGGACGACATCTCGAGCGAGATCCATTTCGGCTGCTGCTCGCGACTCGCGATCTCGGAGAGTGGCGTACCGATGTTCCCCGCCTCGACCGCTTCGAGATCCAGTCCCCGCAGAAGGTGCGCGATGAGTGCCGTCGTCGTCGTTTTGCCGTTGGTTCCGGTGATGGCAATGATCCGCGAGGTTTCGAGGAAATTGAGCGCGACCTCGACCTCGCTGGCGACGCGGATGCCCTTCTCTCGCGCGAAGGCCAGAGGACGGGCGGAAGGAGGCACGCCCGGGCTGGCAACGACGAGGCTGGCACGCTCGAGCCGCTCGAGGTCGTGACGGCCGACATCCACGATGATGCCCTTGGCGCGCAACTCCTCCGCGCAGCTCCCGGTCTCGGGCGAGGAGGCTACATCGGATGCATAGACGTTATAGCCGTGCTTTCTCAGCAGCATCGCCGCGGCGCGACCACTGCGGGCGAGGCCGATGACGGCGATCTCGCCCTCGCGCGGCACGAGCTCGCGCGGGCTCATCGCAACTTCAGCGTGCTGAGCGCGATGAAGGCGAACAGGATTCCAATGATCCAGAAGCGCACAACGACCTGCGCTTCGTCCCAGCCCTTGATCTCGAAGTGATGGTGAAGCGGCGCCCTTCTGAAGACCCGGTGCTCGCGGGCGTACTCCAGTCCGTATCGGCGCTTCCGATACTTGAACACGACACGCTGTACGATCACCGACGTCATCTCGGCAACGAATACGGCGCCCACGAGCAAAAGGAGAAACTCGGACTTGAGTAGAATCGCCACCGATGCCAGCGCCCCGCCGAGTGCGAGCGACCCCGTGTCGCCCATGAAAACCTCGGCTGGATGGGTGTTGTACCAGAGGAATCCTATACACGCACCCATCACTGCGGTGCAGAAGACCGTCAATTCACCTGCTCCGCGGAGGTAATAGACATACAAGTACTGGCTCGCGTCCACTCGACCGACGACGTAGGCGTAGAACGCGAATGTCAATGCGGCGATGGCGACGAGTCCCGCGGCGAGACCGTCCAGCCCGTCTGTCATGTTCACCGCGTTGCTGGTACCCGTCATCACGAACGTCACGAACAGCACGTACAGCCAGCCGAGACCAGCGGTCAACGGCACGATCAGAATGTATTTGTAGAATGGGAGGGTGGTCGACGCGCCGGGAAGCGACGAAATCGGGTGCTTCCAGATGTAGTAGCCCAACGCAAAACCGAGTGTGACCTGTCCGGCGAGCTTATAACTCTCGACCAGGCCGGTGTTCTTTCTCCCGGCAAGCTTTTGTTTGAGCTTCAGGTAATCGTCCAGGAAGCCGATTGCTCCCATCCACGCCATCGAGAGCATGGCCAGCAGGACGTAGCGGTTGTCGAGCCTGGCCCAAAGGATGGTGCTGGTGAGAGTAGCGCCGAGAATGATCAAGCCGCCCATTGTGGGCGTCCTGCCTTTCTGCTGATGCGCGTCCGGGGTTCCTTCGCGAATGACCTGGTGGAGGCGCATCCGGCGTAATCGCCGCATGATTCCAGGACCGACCACGAAGGTTAGCAGCAGCGCGGTCACCGCCGCCCCCGCTGCGCGGAACGTTATCCACTGGAACAGTCGCAGAAATCCGAAGTGCGGCAATCCTACGAACGGGACGAGTAGATAGTTCAGCACTATGCGGTAGCCCAGGTGGTTAGATGTGGAACGAGTCGCTCGAGCTGCACACCGCGCGACGCCTTCAACAGGATAATAGCGTCACGCTGGAGCCTGGCCTGAAGCCGCGGCCAGAGGTCTTCGACATCCGGTGCAGTGATCACTCGCTCGCGCTCATTCTGCTTTTCGAGCGCGGGCGCGAACTCACCAATGCCGGCAACGATGTCGGCTCCAGATGCCAACGCGAGACCGGCGATGTCGGCATGGCACTGCGCCGAAGCCGCACCGAGCTCCCGCATCGTTCCAAGGACGATTACCCTCTGCCGTCCGCTACCGGTTCCCTGGAGCAGCTCGATTGCCGCGCGAGTGGAGCCGGGATTGGCGTTATATGCGTCGTTGATCAGAGTCATATTACCCAGCTGTTCCCATGCCACCCGCATCTTCGCCTGCGGCATCGCGGCGATGCCGGCAGCGGCATCCTCGTAGCTGACGCCACACTCGCGCGCGACAGCGAGAGCGAGCATGGTGTTCCGAAGGTTGTGCAGCCCGCGCACCGGAGGCCGGATGGTTACGCCCGCGATCTCGATGACGCCAAGTCCATCGGGCCCGATCTCCCATCGATCCGGCCTCAGGTCGGCGCCCGGCTCTAGACCAGCGACGATCACGCGTCGGGCCGTTCCACGGGCTGCTTCCGCAATCTCCGGCTGCGCTGAAGGTGCGATGCCGACGGCAACACCATCGTAGACCGCGGCCTCCTCGCGGAGAACACCCGCCAGGTCACCAAGTCCTTCAAGGTGCTCCTCGGCGATCGATGTCACGAGGGCGATCTCGGGCTCGGCGATGTCGCGAAGAATCGCGACCTCGCCGGGAAGACTGGTGCCGAGCTCGATGACGGCGATCTCTGCCTCCGGCTGAAGAGACAGAAGCGACAGCGGGACACCAATTCGATTGTTCAGATTCCCAGTTGTCGCGTGAACCGCATATGAACGGCTGAGGGCGGCCCTTATCAGATCCTTCGTGCTCGTCTTGCCGTTGCTCCCGGCGACGCCGATGATGGTCTTGCCCCATGCGCGGCGCCAATAGTGTGCGAGCGCGCCCAGCGCAACGAGAGTGTCGCGGACCTCGTAGAGTGGAACGCCAAGAGAGTTGAGCTTGGGGACTCGTGAAATGACGAGAGCTGAGGCTCCATCACGAACGGCATCTCGAAGATAATCGTGGCCGTCGAATCTCTCTCCCTTCAGCGCGACGAACACATCCCCCTTGCCGATTTTTCTCGTATCGGTGGTTATCCCGCTCACCGATGCAGGCCCGCGAGGTAGTGAGCCGGTCGAGTGCTCCCTCAGCGCGGCCGCGATCCGGTCCAGAGTCCAGAATCCGGTGCTCACGCGTGGCTACCGGTCATCTCCCTCACAATCTCCTTCTCGTCGAATGGGTACGACGTCGTGCCCCGGATTTGATAGGTCTCGTGTCCCTTGCCCGCGAGCAGAACTATATCCCCATCCTCCGCCAGCTCGAGTGCGCGTTGTATTGCAGCGAGCCTGTCGGTGACCCGCTCATGCTTCGACTCGTGCATTCCCGCCTCGATGTCGTCGATGATCGAATCGGGATCCTCGGTGCGGGGATTGTCACTCGTCACGATCGCGCAATCGGCTCCCTTCTCGGCGATCTCCCCCATGAGAGGACGCTTGCCCTTGTCGCGATCGCCCCCGCAGCCAAAGACGACGATCAGCTTACCGCGTGTAAAGGCGCGCGCGGTCCTCAGACTCCGTTCCAGAGCGTCGGGCGTGTGGGCATAGTCGCGCAACACAGTCGGGCGCGTCGAGATGACCTCCAGCCTTCCTGCGACTTGTGGCACCGAGTTCAGGCGTTCGGCGATTGCCTCGGCTGTCTGCCCGACCGCAAAGGCCGCGGCTGCCGCGGCGAGACTGTTCTCGACGTTGACCTCGCCGATCAACGGCAGCGTCACGTCGGCCGAGCTACGCGGAGTCACCAGTGTCCACTGGCTTGCCTGAGACGTGTAGCGGACGTTTCGCGCGCGTATGTCGGCGGTGGTACGCACGCCGAATGTAACGAGGCGCGATGACGGCTCGAGCGACGACCACTCTGTCGCATCGGCGTTCACCACCGCGGCCCCGTCGCGCTTCAGATACTCGAGAAGGCGCGCCTTCGCCTTCAGATACGCGTCCATCGTTCCGTGATAGTCGAGATGATCGCGGGTGAGGTTGGTGAAGACAGCGGCATCGAACTCGAGCCCGTCAACTCGCCTCTGATCGAGACTGTGCGACGACACCTCCATCGCGACCGTCCTCACTCCGCGATCGACCAGCTCGCGCAGGATTCGCTGCAGCTCCACCGGCCCTGGCGTCGTGAGTCCGCCGCCGCCCGGCAATACGTTTCCGTCGCTCCCAACGAGAACGCCAAGTGTCCCGATGGAGGCGCTGGATCCAGCCCCATCGTCGAAGAGATGACGCATGATCGATGTCGTCGTCGTCTTTCCGTTCGTGCCGGTGACGCCGAGCAGCTTCAAATCATGGGACGGATTGCGGTACACAGTTGCCGCAGCAACCGCGGCCGCGCGCCGGCCCTCTCGGACGACGATCGCCGGCAGAGTTGTCCGCGCTGGATCTTCCACCATCACTGCGGCCGCGCCACGCTTGGCGGCCTCATCGAGAAAATCATGGCCGTCGCTGTTCCAGCCGCGCACCGCGATGAACAGGTCACCGCGTTCGACCGTTCTGCTGTCGTCCGAGATGCGGTTCAACTCCGCCGGCAGATCGCCGCTTACCCCGGCGAGCAAGCCGTGCTCTGTGAGCGCGGCCTTGATGTCTTCGAGGCGCACTCTCATTCGAGAGGCCGGGTGAGCTGAACGAGACTGCCTGGCGCAGCCATCGTGCCGGCGGCGGGCAAGGTGCCGGACGAAGGCGCAGTGATGAGGCGGACGCGGAAACCAGCACCGTGGAGCGCTCGCACCGCTTCGCGCACGGACAGGCCCCTTACGTTGGGAATCGCACGCGGGGTAAGGGCGATCGGAGCCGTTGGCGCGATGACACGGGACCGCGGAGATGCGGGCAGATCGACGACGTACGATGCTGTTCCTTCCTGCGGCTCGGGCGGTGTCAGGTTGTCCGATGGGTCGTAGGACGTGCGGTCGACTGGATCCGTGGCATCACCCCGGCTTGCGCGAGCGAACCTGACCCCCCTGGCGGATGCGGAATTGGCGGAGGGATGATCCTGCGTCTCCGCGAGGGTGGATTTCTCCGACGCTGCCAGCCCTTCACGATTGAGCGCGGCATCGCGAGCGGCCAGCGCAGCGCGCAGCACTATTCGTGTGACAGGAGCAGCGATGTCACCGCCCGCGTAATGCGTTCCTTTTGGGCTATCCAGCTTGACCAGGACGACGTATTGCGGGTCGTTTCCCGGAAAGAGGCCAACGAACGACGCCGTGTAGTTTCCGGCGGTATAGCCGGCGTTCTGCGTGGTGCGGCGCGCCGTTCCGCTCTTACCCGCAACTTCGAACGTCGCGAGATCGGCCTTCGTGGCGGTTCCTTCCTGGACAACCGCGAGAAGCATCTGCTGCACCGTGCGCGCGACCTCGCCGGACATCACGCGCCGCACAGCGCGGGGTTCAGCGCGGTAGGTGACCTTGCCGTTGAGTGCGCGGACCTCCTTAACCAGGTGCGGCTCGAGCAGCTCTCCTCCATTCGCGATCGCCGAGTACGCGGTCACGAGCTGCAGCGGCGTGACGGCAATCTCGTATCCCATCAGAATCGAAGCGTTCGTCTGTCGCGACCACTGTTTCGGCTCGCGAAGTGTCCCCGCCGCTTCCGCTGGAAGCGGGACGCCGAGCGGCATTCCGAATCCAAGGTCGCGGAACATCTCATACTTCTCTCGTGGTGTTAGGCGCTGGCCGAACTCTACGATCCCGACATTGCTCGAGAACCTGATCACATCGGCGAGGGAAAGCGCTGACGCCTTGTGCATGTCGGTGATGACGCGTCCATCGAGCTCGAGTCTGCCGTTGTGGGTATTCACGACGTCGGTGGGGCGAGCGCGCTCGTGCTCCATGAGAGACGCGGCGATGAAGGGCTTGAGCGTCGAGCCAGGCTCGAACGGCTCCGTTACCGCTGTATTTCCGAATGTCGTGCGCCCGACTCTATTGCTGGCGAGCGCGAGGATTTCGCCTGTATGCGGGTTCATCACGACGATGTCACCGCCTTCCGCCTTCAGGCTGTCGACGGCGATCGACAGCTCGCGCTCGCAGATGTCCTGGAGTGTGTTGTTGATCGTCAACACCACGGTCGAGCCGGGTTTCGGCTGATCGGTCCACGCGTCGGGAGAATCAAGGGGGCGTCCGTTATTGTCGCGGGCCAGACTCACCCTGCCCGAATCGCCGCGCAGGAGGCTGTCGAGTGCGAGCTCGAGGCCATCCATCGGATTCCCACGGCCGTCGAGCGAGCCGACGATGCGCTTGATCCCTTCAGAGTTCCCGTAGACCCGTTGAAGAACGGGTGTCAGATGGACTCCATTCAGTTTTGATATCGACGCCACATCCGAGGCCGTGTAGAGGCCGGGCAGATCGATCCATCTGCGTCGGCGCGCGATGGCCGCGTGCACCGCAGTGGCATCCAGCCGCGCTCGGCGGAGAGCTCTCAGAACGAAGCCGGTGTCGCGCACCTCAGGCAGCGCGACCGCCACGCGCGTCATCTCACGACTCTCTACGAGTGTGTTGCCGCTGGCATCGAGAATCTGGCCACGCGGGGCGGAAAGAGAAGAAGCGAAGAAGTGCTGCCGCTTTCCTCGTGCGACCCATTGTTTGCCCTCAACGACCTGCACCTTTGCGGCGCGAGCTACGAGCGCGAGCGCGAATAGCACGAAGAACGCGTGGATCACAGCAACACGAGTGGGTGCTTTCATCGCGCCGTTCGTGGCAGGATCACGACCTGCTTGTCGGTCGGAATATGCATGCCGAGCCTGCTCTCCACGGCTGCGCCGAGCTTCTGACGGGTCGACGCGTCGCGGATCTCGCTCTCGAGGCGAGCCCTCTCGCCCTCCAGGCCTGTGCGCCTGGCATCGAGCTGTGCCAGCCGCTCCGACTCACCGATGCCGATCGTTCGTCGCCATACGATGGACAGAGCGACGAGCACGAACGCGCCCAGAACGACCGCGATCAGGGTCCGTCCGCGCATGGCTACGCCGCGCTTTGCCATGCGCGTAGTCTTGCGCTGCGCGAGCGCGGATTGAGAGCGGTCTGTTCAGGGCTGGCAGTGATGGCACGCTTGGTGATCAGCTCGCCGAGCGATTTGCCCCGGCATGTGCACTGGAGCTGCTTGGGCGGGCAGATGCACGACGAGCTCCACTCACGCATGGTGTGCTTGACGAGCCGGTCTTCGCCCGAGTGGTACGCGATGACGGCGAGTCGCCCACCCGGCTTCAGCTTGTCGCGCAGAAGCGGCAGCGCCTTCTCGAGCATCGTCAGCTCGTCGTTCACCGCGATGCGAACCGCCTGGAAGAGGCGCGCAAAATCACCGGGCCCCATGCGGGGACCGAACGCGCCACGAATTGCATCGACGAGGTCGTCACTTACGTGCATTGGTTTTCGGTCCCGGCGATGCACGATCTGCCGAGCCAGGCGATTGGCGCGAGGCTCGTCTCCGTATTCGCGAAAGATGTGGGATAGTTCGGCTTCATCCAGCGTGTTCAACAATTCGGCGGCGGTCGTAGTAGAGCGACGGTCCATCCTCATGTCGAGTAACGCGCCAGGTCGAAAAGAGAAACCTCGGTCGTCGGCATCTATCTGGTGCGAAGAAACCCCGAGGTCGGCCAGGATCGCACCAAATTCGCGTCCCGCGAGCTCCTGAATGCGATCGATCTCGCCGAAATTCCCCCTGATAGCGAGAAAGCGGCCTGACGCCTCGTAGGGCGCTAGCCGCTTTCGCGCTTCAATTATGGCTGCCTCGTCGCGATCGAGCGCTACGACCGAGGAGCCGGAGGCGAGGAGGGCTTCGCTATGCCCTCCACCACCAAGTGTGCAATCGAGTACCGGATCGGCGCCAGCGAGCAGCGCCACCACTTCTTCGACCATGACCGGCGCATGGTAGGACGTATCCCACCGGCCGGTCGCGGGCGCCGTCACTTACAGAAGCGCTTTATCTCATTGTCGACGGCGGGCGTGAACTGCGGGATCGCCGTCAGAAGCTGAGCGGCTTCGTTCGGGTATTTCTGTCCACCGGCCGGCAGGTTGATCTGCGCAAGGTTGAATGCGTCGCGAGCCGTTCGAGCCAGATCACAGCTCCGCTTCTCGTTGGCGTCGATTGTCGCGCTCTGGCCGAGCGAGAACGCGCTGGCCCCCAGCAGGAACTTGGCGTCAGCCGAGCTCTGTAGCTGGTCGGAGAGCTGGAGGAACTTGATGGCGCGCTGGAAATCCGCGCGATCCTTCGAGCCCTGTCCCGCCTTGTAGGCGTTGCTCCCCTGCTGCAGCGCGATCTGCGACAGTGCGGTCGGATCAGCGCCGGCGGCCTTCGCCTGGTTCAGAGTGTTGATGACATCGTCGTATTGGTTGAGCGCACCCTGAATCGTCGCAAGCAGGAAGTAGCCTGGCGGGTTCTTCGGATTCGCCGCGACTGCCTTTCTCGCCACCACCAGCGCCTGCTGAAGCTGGCCCGCCTTGTAGAGCGACTGCGCAGCGTACAGGGCAAGATTGGGATCGTTGGGGAACTTCGCCGCGCCACGTGCCGCGGCTTCCGATGCCTTTTGCGGCTGATTGAGCGCTGCGTAAGCCCCCGCCAGACGCGAGTAGTAATCAGCCGTTGCGGTCGCAGTGTCGACGCGGACCATCTCGTTTCCGACGTCTATCGCTCCCTGATAATCCTTTGCATTCAGATACACCAGCCACGCTAGGTTGAGAAGCTGTGGATCACCTGGATTGTTTTGCAGAAGGTCGCGAACGAGTGGGATTGCCTGCTGGGCGTGACCCGTCGCCGCGTATTGGTTCACTATGTCCTGAAGGAGCTTGATGTTCGTCGGATCGGCGGCCGCGAGCGAGCCGAGTACGGCGAGCTCCCGGGTGGTGTCGTTCTTCGCCCGATACATCTCGGCGAGCCGCCTCAACGCCACAATGTTCCGCGGATCGCTGGCACGAATGCGCTCAGAAACCACGATGACGGAGTCGTCCATCTTCAGACCGGCATAAGCATCGACAAGGCAGGCAGCGGCAATGTTCGCATTCGGATACCTTGACATTGCGGCACGCGCCGCGGCCACGCCTTCCTGATACCTGCCCTGCGCGACGGCGTTGTGGCAGGCCTCCTCGCCGGGGAGCTGGCGCCGCGCATCCTGGATCGCATGGGCGACCTGGCTTGCGGCGTCATCAAGCTTGCCGCCCTGGGCGGCCGGAAGGGCCTGGCCACGCGTCATGTCGCGGGAAATGATGAGGCGTGAATCGATCTTGTATCCCGTCGGGGTCTTGGTGACGGCCCCTTCGAGATACTGCGGGGCGCGCACCAGCGTGGCGAGCGCTTTTGCGTCGCCCGGCGCCAAGGCCTCGGTCGTCGAATATCCCGACGAAATGAGACTGTTGTTGATGTCGGCCTTGGGAACGACGACGAGATCGCGGACGTTGGTCTGTTTCTGCAGTTGGCTGCGGATCGCTTCCGCAGCCTGAACACCCAGATCCTTGTCCGCGCTCTGGAGCGTGGGAATCATCACTCGCTCCCCCGTCTTGCCGCTCTGGGCTAATACGGGCGATGCGATAATTGCCGCGAGCGCCGTGAGAACGAGACCTGAATGACGTAGACGTGCCTTCAATGGTATAACCTCCAATTCGGTATTCATTTTTACCCCACCTCCCGATCCGTGGGTCCATGGAATCCCTAAATGGGCGAGGAGGGACTCGAACCCCCGACATCCTGCGTGTAAGGCAGGCGCTCTAACCAACTGAGCTACTCGCCCGTGCAAAACTGAGCCCGTCCCCTCACCGGAGAATGGCCAGCGGCACCAGTACGCAGTACCCGATCACCAGGAGGATCGGAGCCAGCGTCTCGCCTCCCCGCGCCAGATCGGCGAAACCGGCGAGAAGCACTACAGTGGCAACGGTCCAATAGATCCACGAGCGCCGCGCCCCGGAATCGCGGCCGGCTCTGGGCCCACTTGCAAGATCGGTTTTGGCCATAAGCGACGTAGTGTATGGCCCTATGAAATGCGTGTCAACAGTGGCGCGCGCGCCACACCAGAAAGCGAGGCCCCTTACGCCTTGGTTTTTGGGGTCCCCGAATAGTGCAGCTCGACCCAATCACGATAACTGCCATCCATCACCGCGCGCCACCACGCTTCATTGGTGATGAACCATTTGACCGTCTTGAGGAGTCCCGTCTCGAACGATTCGGCAGGTCCGTAACCGGTTTCGAGCGTCGCCTTCATCGCATCCATTGCGTAGCGGCGATCGTGGCCGGGGCGGTCCTTTACGAAGGTGATGAGCTCTCCGGTATCCCCTCCTAGCGCGGCGGGGCACTTGGGAAACCGCTCACGGATCTTCTCGTCTCCGGCGAAGATGTTGTTCAGGCGCGTGCAAATTCCCTTTACTACATCGAGGTTCTTGCGCTCCGAGTTCCCCCCGAGGTTGTAAGTCTCTCCCAGCCGTCCCTTTTCGAGAACACGCTCGATGCCCCGACAGTGGTCGCGAACGTACAGCCAATCGCGGACCTGGAGGCCGTCGCCATATACGGGAATCGGCTTTCCGTCGAGAGCGTTGACGATCGCGAGCGGGATCAGCTTCTCGGGAAAATGGTAGGGCCCGTAGTTGTTCGAGCAGTTCGTCGTAGTTACCGGCAGGGCATAGGTGTGGTGATACGCACGAACCAGATGATCCGACGCAGCCTTGCTGGCTGCATACGGCGAGTTGGGAGCGTAGGCGGCGTCTTCGGTGAACGGTGCCGCAGTCGGACCAAGACTTCCGTAAACCTCATCGGTCGAGATGTGGTGGAATCGGCGCGCTCCGCCCGACCAGTCGTCCGACCAAACTATTCGCGCGGCCTTGAGCAGCTCGTGGGTTCCTCTCACGTTCGTGTCGATGAACGGATCAGGACCGTGAATCGAGCGATCGACATGCGACTCTGCGGCAAAATTGACGATAGTATCGATTCCTTCGCGTCTTATGATCTCCTGCACCGCGTCGCCGTCGCGAATGTCACCCTTGATGAACGTGAACCGCTCGTGATTCGCGAGAGGCTCCAGATTGGACAGGTTCCCGGCGTACGTAAGGGCGTCCAGCCCGATGACGATGTCCGCGGGATGATGTTCCGCCCAGAAATGGACGAAGTTGGTGCCGATGAATCCGGCCGCTCCGGT
>Ga0184605_10000516_pt1 | contig 11486 bp, 12 predicted proteins | sample PLM0_30_coex_FD_132995 | JGI IMG/M metagenome (GOLD analysis project Ga0184605, IMG submission 132995) | Groundwater sediment microbial communities from an aquifer in East River, Colorado, USA - PLM0_30_coex | ecosystem: Environmental > Terrestrial > Soil > Riparian zone | place: USA: East... | reverse complement strand
TCCCAGGCCGTGCACGCGAGACGTGCGGACCTCCAGGAGAGTTGAGTGGTTAAGACGTTGATCCGCCTTCGCTAAGCCACCTTTGCTAGAACCGCGGCGAGCCATGAACTACGGCGTGACAAGGACGCTGGGTGGTTGAGATGGACCTGGTCTGCGCCATGAATCAAGGTGAACGTGAAAGTAAAAAGTGAAAGTGTAATTCGTTGAATCGTTGAAGCGTTGGAGCGGACAGGTCAGAGTTCAGCCATCAGCCTCCGGCCTACCCGGGCTGTAAGACCAACGTGCTGGAAGCGGCTCCAGCGGGGAGGGAAGAGGGCACACGCGGAACTCAGGAGGCGTGGGCGCTGGCGTTCTTGCTTGCAGCGGCGTCCGCGGCGCAGATTTCGTGAGCAATCCGCCGCGCCTGGTCTTCGAGAGAGCCGACGGTGAAGTTGGGGCACGTGCGACGGTCGCAGAGATACTCCTGAACGAACGGCTCAAGGCCACCACTTCTTTCACATTGAGCGACGTGGACGAGTTGGTGCAGAATCAACTCGCGATCGCCCCAGCAATCGGCGCGAATGATAATCCCATGGCCGATGGTCACGCCGCGAGAAGCCTCGGTGATGATATGGGTGCGCCGCGAGGCCTCAGCGAGCTCCTTGTTGTCAGGCAGCGAAATTCGATCGACGACCAGCACTTTCACCCGGGAACAATCCTGAACCCCGACTCGACGCGCATCGGCGGTGTGCCGTGGCCCTAGCGGAGCGCCGCGCGCGAGGATGAATTGCTCCTGTGCTTTCGCCCACTGATAAGCGAGCGGCAAAAGGCGTTCGAATGTCTCCTGGTCAATCACTTGGCGCGATGGGAAATTTTGAGTGACAGAGAAAAGAGCAAGAGACATGCGCGGGCCAACCGCCTGGCGCGTAGGAGCCTACCCTCCGCCTGTAAAACCAAGGGACTGGAAACCGGCCCCCGGGCGGGAGGATGGAGATGGCAAACCTGATTCGTGGGAATCGTTAAAGCGTTACATCGGCGGAGGCAGCGGGAGATCAGAGAGGCTGCCTCGCCGCGGCGACCGGACACCGGGGAATGGAGCGCGCTGGGCGGCGATCCGAGAAATCAACTCAGCCCAAAACGCTGCATTAACTGTTCGCGAACTTCGCTCTGAAGTTTGGGCGATAGACGGGTCAGCACTTTTTCGCGCCGGTCAGGGTCCATCGCGGCCAACTCGCGCAGGAGTTTGTCGCGCGTTCTCTTTTTTTCGTAGCGGCTCCACCCGACACCGGCGGCGAGAACGGCGCACAGCGCCCACAGTGCAATCGAAGTTCCGGTGATCACTGCTTCAAAAGTGGTTCACAGATTGCGCAGATTTTCACAAATTATGAAAGAGGAAGATCGCCCTTTATTTATCTCGGATATGGGCGATAATGGAGCAAGTTTCTCTGCTGCGATTTCCCCGGGACGTGATCAAACTCCAATCGGCTCGGGAACTGGATCCTTCGTCAGCGGCTGATTCTTACCTTAGCCAATTATTATGAAAGCCGATCTCGTTAAAGCCGCCTCCGAAGTAATTCCTAATCAGCAAATTCTGGTGAACATGGTCTCACGCCGCGTGCGACAGCTCTGTCTCGGGCATCGCCCGCTCGTTGAATATGCTCCCGGGCTCGGTCACGCCGATATCGCGCTAACCGAGATTGCGAATGGGAAGCTGAATTTCGAGTCGACCCTCGGCCAGAACGGGAAAGACGCGGCTACGCACGTCGTGCAGTTCCCGGGGATCATCGTGAGCAAGAAAATCGCCGCGAAGGAAAAAGCTGCGTAGCGGGATTGTGGAGATAACGAACCGCGGATTACGCAGGTTTACACAGATAGGACGTTCGCCACGGCGAATCCGTGTCGCCGGGGCGACCGGATTAGAGGTCGGACGTTTTTGAAACGGCGATGACGTAGGCCGATTTCGGAATGGCGAGGCCGTCGCCCTTTGCGTAGGGGCGGACTGCGTTTTCGATTGCTGACTGAATCGCGCTCAATTTCTCCGGACTCTGGCGCGCGAGGAGTCCGGCGGTGCGGACACCGGCGCTGCGTTCGGCGTCGAAGACATAGCGCACGGTCGGAACGTTCCATTCGATGGTGTGAACTTTAAAAATCATCGAGGCGCCGTCGAACCCGGCGCGCTCGAGCGCTTGTCGAAATTCTTCCCGGCCAGCAAATAAATAATGCGGCGGCCCGGCCGGAAGATCGACATTTACATCGGCGTGCGCCTGGATGGCGTCGTCGATAATTTTTGCGTATGGGCTTTCACTTGGCGGCGCCCAGACGGTGAAACCGAACTTGCCGCCCGGTTTAAGGACGCGGAACGCCTGGGCACACGCCCGTTCGGGATCGGACAGATGGAGCAGTGCGAAGTTGGCCAGGACACGATCGAAGCTGCCATCGGCAAATGGCAAATCTTGCGCGTCGCCTTCGCAAAATTCGATGTTGGGAAACATTTTCTTCGCGATCGCGATCATCTCCTTGGAAAAGTCGAGACCGATCGGCTTGGCGCCGCATTCCGCCGCCGCGGCCGAGACGTAACCAGGGCCGCAGCCGACATCCAAGATCGACATGCCCGCAGAAACTTGAGCGGCATCGAGCAGAGGCGGAATGAATTGTCGCGTAGAGGTTGACCAGACGGAGTCGTATTTGTCCGCGACGCGCTCCCAACCTTGATGCTCGAACGCGGTAAAAGCGTCGTTCATCGCTTTATGAAATTGGAATGGAGCGAACGGGGATGAGCAACATAGAAGGTAAAGCTGCGCTGGTAGCAGCGAGCGAGTGCGGGCGCCGAGCGAGTTTCAAGGTAGAAATTAGAAAGTGGAAACACAATTTCGGATTGCGGTTTGCGGCAGTCGGTGAGCAACGTGGAGTTGGTGTTGTCTAATCTGCCAGGAGGGAACATGAAAAGATTTATCCTTTCAATGGTCTGTTTGTTGATTGCACTCACTCACGCGGCCAGAAGTCAGGACACCAACAAAACGCCGCCGCCACAGCCGAAACCTAAAGCCGCTCGCGTCCACGCGTCGCCCAAACAACAGCCATCGGTCGAACGCACGCCGGCGAAGGGTCGAGCGAATGCTGGAAATCTTAGAGGCGCCAACAACGTTCGCCTCAGTTATTTGGATGCAGTGCGAAGATATCGGCACCAGAGGCACGATCGTGCTTGGTGGAGACAGCATTTCACCTTCATCGTTCTTGTCGGAGGCGGGTACTATTATTGGCATGGAGGATATTGGTTCCCGGCGTGGGGTTACGATCCCGTTTATCAATATTACGATTATGACGGCCCGATTTATACGTATGGCAACCTGCTGCCAGATCAGGTGATCGTAAATGTGCAGCGCGCACTTCAGGAACAAGGCTATTACGGTGGGGGACTGACCGGTTCGCTCGGGCCGGCAACGCGGCAGGCAATTGCGAATTATCAACAGGACGCTGGCTTGATCGTGACCGGAGCAATTGATGCCGCGACGGTAGAGTCGCTCGGTTTGAATTGAAGAAGGATGAAAGAAGAAGGCGGAGTCCGCAGGAAGTCAGATCTTTAGACAGGATGAACAGAATTCGTCGAATTTGTGTAATCGGCTTAATCCGCGGTTAAGATTAAATTTGGGAATCCAATTTATGTATTCAGTTGAGGCGGACGGATCGAAACGCCTGGTCGTGATTAGCGTTGCGGGACACGTGACTGCGGAGGAGGTGAAAACAGCGGCGCAAAAGGTGCGTGAGGCTGTGAAGGATACGGCGCCCGGTTTTCGTGTCTTGAGCGATTTTCGCTGGCTCGACTCGATGGAGCCGGCGGCGGCGCGTCACATTGCCGAGATCATGGACGCGCTGGTCGAGAAGGAGGTGGGCACGGTCGTGCGCGTGGTTCCCGACCCTCGTAAGGACATCGGCCTCAATATTCTCTCGCCATTCCATTACGGATCGAAGGTTCAGGTCGTGACCTTCGAGTCGTTGGCTGAGGCGCTGCAAAGCTTGGTGGAAAGTTAGAAGGCAGAAGGATAAAGGAGGAGGGAAGCAAACGCCCAACGCTCAACTTCCAATAAAAGCCGGAAGGCAGGAATTCGAAATTCAACGCGAGACGAGTTTGGCGTTTAGATTGATCTGTGTGCCGGATAATGCGACTGAGACGGGGCAAGTTTTCTTGGTTAGTTCGGCTTGTTCGTTGAACTTCGCCGCATCGATGCCGGGCACGTCGGCTTCGGTCGTTAGATTAATCGACGTGATTTTGAAACCGCCACCGGAGGGCTCGAGCTTCACCTCCGCGGTGGTGCTGATATTCCTGGGCGGATGACCGGCTTTTTCGAGGTTGAACGAGAGCGCCATCGAAAAGCAACCCGCCTCGGCCGCGCCGATGAGTTCCTCGGGATTTGTGCCGCGCGCGTTTTCGAATCGCGAGGCGAAAGAATAGGGCCCTTCGAATGCGCCGCTCCCGAGTTTCATTTTCCCTTTGCCGCCCTTCAACGTGCCTTCCCAAACAGCCGAACCAGTTCGTGTTGCCATCGTAGCGACCAATGTCGGCAAGAAGTGACAAGTGACAAGTGACCAGTGATGAGAGGGGCCCGCCTTCGGTCGCCGCGCGGCGACCTCCCGCCCACGCTCGAACTTCGGCGTGGCAGGTAGAGGTCGGAGGTCAGTTCGCGGTTTTGAAGTGCGTGGTTCCCGCGCTAGAGTGTTATTGGGATGTTTCAAATGGTTATCGGGTGTCTCAAGTGGGCAGCGGTCGGGTTTGTGGTGGCGTTCTTTCTGATGAAGCTTTACGAGAGCAGCCACATTCACGACGACATCCCGCGGCCCGAGTTCAAATTACGTCAGTCGCGACGCGCGACGCTGGTGCTGTCCACATTCGCCGCACTGCTTTCGGGGCTGGTCTGGTTGCTGGTGCAACACTGGGACTGATCTGCCTTTGATCGGCGCCGCGACACGCCTGTCTCGGCGCGTCATCCCATGTAGTAGCCACCGTTAACGTTGAGGACGTGCCCAGTTATGTACGACGCCATCGGTGAGGCGAGAAAGAGCGCAGCATCGACAATTTCATTTACGTCGCCGAGGCGGCCGAGCGGAATTTGTTTGATGAAGTTTTGCGTCACTTCTTCGGGCATGCCTTTGCTCATCCCGACGTCGATGAAGCCGGGCGCGATCGCGTTGACGGTGATGTTCTGACGCGCGAACTCGCGCGCGGACACTTTTGTCAGCGCGATAATGGCGGCTTTGCTCGAGGAATAATTCGCCTGCCCGAACAATCCCATTTGTCCGCTGACTGACGAAAGGTTGATGACGCGACCGCCGTTGCGCAGAATCGCCGCAGCTTTTTGCGTGACCGTGAATGTGCCAGTGAGATTCACGCGCACGACGCTCTCAAATTCTTCCATCGACATCTTCTTAATCGTGCGGTCACGGATAACGCCGGAGTTGTTCACCAGAATGTCGAGGCCGCCATGTCGATCTTGTGTTTGTTTCATCATTGACTCGACTTGCTCCGGTTTCGTCACGTCACACTCGATCACGAGCGGATTCTTCAACGCTTTCGCCACGCTCTCCGCGTCGGTCTTGTTTTGTCCGGCGGAATCGACAATGTAATTCACAACGCACTGGCCGCCGCGTTCGCCGAATGCCTTAATCATCGCCGCGCCGATGCCGCGCGAGCTGCCGGTGACGAGCACGACTTTGCCGGTGAAATCGAGAGGATCGCTCATATCGCCAGAGAATAAGACGAATCAAGAAACCAGGAAAACAGGAAACAAAGGAAGAAGATTGCCGGGCAACCGATTGCCGCTAAGATTTTCGGCGTTTTTCTGTAGCGGCGCTCTATGAGCGTCGCATAAGTTGGTTCCCAATAGTTCGACCGCCGCTACAAAATTAGGAAATGGCTTCACCGATTCGCATTCTTACCGCTGTGCCGATTTGCGATGGGCACGACAGCGCGATCAATACGATCAATCTCGAATTTATCCGGCGCGGGATCGAGGTCATCTACCTCGGTTACCATCGCTCGGTGGAAGATATTGTGCGGGCGGGGATCCAGGAAGATGTGCGGGCGATTGGGATTTCCAGTTACAATGGCGGGCACGTTGAATTTTTTTCGGAGGTTGTCGATCTTTTGCGCAAACGCGGCGCGAGCAACATCAAAGTTTTCGGCGGCGGCGGCGGAACGATCACGCATGACGACGCGGCAACGATGCGACGCAAAGGCGTGGACAAAATTTTCTTCGCTGGCACTTCGCTCGACGAAATGGCGGATTATGTGCGCGCGCGTTACGAAAAATCACCAAAGCGCGCTGTCGCGAAAAATCCCGAGATGAAACTGGCGCGAAGATTGACCGAGATCGAAGACGGCTTCGCGAGCGGGAAAAGAAAACTCGCAACGCCGAACGCCCAACGCCCAAGGGCGAATAGAAAAATCCGAAATCCGAAATCCGAAATCCGAAACAAGGTTATTGGTTTCACCGGACCGGGCGGCGCGGGCAAGACGACGCTGATCGATGAATTGGTCCTTCGAATTTTACATCGCGATCCGAAAGTGCGGATCGCAATTCTGTCGCACGATCCCAGCGTCGTGGATGAGGGGGCGTTGCTTGGTGATCGCGCGACGATGATCAATTCGCAGGACGATCGCGTTTTCATGCGCAGCATGGCCACGCGCGGGCAAGCCGGTGGTCTTTCGCCGGCCACGGAAGACTGTTTGCGCGAACTACTCGCGCGCGGTGGATTCGATTACGTGGTGATCGAGACGGTCGGCACCGGGCAGGAAGCGATGCCGTTTCAAAAAAATGGAATCGTCGATCTAACGGTCCTGGTCATGAATCCCGATTACGGGAGCCGGTTGCAGTTGCAAAAAATCGTCATGCTCGATCTCGCGGACATCGTGGTCGTGAACAAGAGTGATCTGGCGCGGGCGCGCACCGCGCACACCGAGATTGAGCAGCGGCTCGGGCAAAACCGGCGCGCGCAACGCCTCATCGACACGGTGGCGAAACGCCATCGTGATCCTGGCGTGGACCGATTGTTCGATCTAATTTCAGAAACGAAATGAACTGCAAACGCCGGAAGACAAGCGTCTCGTCCGTCATGGCAGACAGGCATCTTGCCTGTCGAGGCATGACTGTCGCAGCAGCACCGACAGGCTGGAAGCCCGTCGGCCATGACAGCCGCGACGGCTGTCTTCCGTGCGAAATCGTGTAGAAAAGAAGAATATGAGCAAACTTGGACAGGTTGTTGAGTCGGTTGAGAAGTATAACCAGTTCGTCCTCGATCAGGTGAAGCGGGCGCGCACGGATGAAAAATTCGGTCGCGAGTTGAGTGATCGTTGGAGCGAGGTCAAAACAAAAACGCCGGTCACGCACACACCGACAGGGCTGCCGTTGCCGCGGCTCGCGCTGCCGGAGATTGACGAGCCCGGAGAGATCGCGCGTTATCTTTTTGGCGACGGCTTGCCCGGCGAATTTCCTTTCACGAACGGCGCGTATCGCGAGATGTATCTGGCCGAAAGCGGAAACGGGAAAGCGGAGGCCAGAAAGGATGGCGATAAAAATGGTGTAGCGGCGGGTGTGTCGCCTGCAAATCGCTCAAAGGTGCGGCCGACACGGCCGCCTCTACAGTCGCCGCCGGAGGAGCCGACGCGACTGTTTTCGGGTTTGATGCTGGCCGAGGACACAAACAAGCGTTTTCATTATCTGACCGCACACCAACGCACACATCGGCTCAGTACCGCGTTCGATGGTCCAACGCTTTATGGAATCGACAGTGATGCAGATGGCGTGTTCGGAAAAATTGGAGAGGGCGGCGTCGCCATCGACACGGTCGAAGACATGGTGCGTCTCTACGACGGTTTCGATCTGGGCTTGCCCAGTTTTTCCGCGTCGATGACGATCAGCGGGCCGGCGCCGATCATCATGGCGATGTACATCGCGGCGGCGAAACGCCGTTTCGGCAAATCGGTTGTTCCGAAACTGCGCGGCACGATTCAGGCCGACATTTTCAAAGAGGTCCAGGCGCAGAACGAAACGATTTTTCCCACGGAGGCGTCGCTCCGTTTTCTTACCGACATGGTCGAGTTCACCACGCGCGAAATGCCGCGCTGGTATCCGGTTTCCATCAGCGGTTATCACATCGGCGAAGCGGGGGCGACGCCGGTGCAGCAAGCGGCCTATACGCTCTCGAATGGTTTCGCTTACGCCGAAATGTTCAATGCGCGCGGCATTCCGGTCGATCAATTCGGGCCGCGCCTTTCGTTCTTTCTCGATTGCGGGCTCGATGCCGAGTACATCGCGCTGGCGCGCGTTTCGCGACGGATCTGGGCGATTGGCATGCGCGACGCGTTTGGTGCCGGGCCACGCGGTCAAATGTTCAAGCTGCATACGCAAACAAGCGGTCGCTCGCTCATCGCGGCCGAGTTCAAGAATAATCTTACGCGCACCGCAGCCGAGCTGATGCTCGCGTACATGAACGGCACGAACTCGTGTCACTCAAACAGCGCGGATGAGCCGTTCACGACGCCGAGCGAAGAATGGATTCGGCTGGCCGCGCACGGGCAGGCGATCCTGCTCGAGGAATCGGGCATCTTCAAACACACCATGAACATGCTGAGCGGTTCGCCCGGTATGAAAGCGGTCGAGCGCGCAGTCGAGGCGGCCATTCTCGATGAGTTCCGCGAGATCGAACGGCTCGGCGGCGTGCTCGCGGCGGTCGAACATCGATTCCAGCGCAGTCAGATTCAAAACGCCGCGCATCGTTACGAACAACAAATTTATGACGGCACGCGCCCGATCATTGGATTGAACAAATATCGCGACGGCGCCGATGAAATTCCGGAAGTGAAACTCACTCGGACGCCTCGCGGGAAAAAGCAATTTCAGCTTGATCGCCTGGAGAAGTTCAAACGCAAGAACGCCGAGAAAGCGAAGCGCGCTCTGGACAAACTCGCCGGCGTTGTCGATCGCGGCGAAAATTGCTTCCCGACCTTGCTGGAAGCGGTCGAGGTTTGTTCGTTAGGCCAGATCACCAGCTGCTTGCAGGAAGTCGTCGGCAAATTCCGGCCGATGGTCTAGGCGCGGACGGGCGCACCGATGGCTTCCCCGCAAGTAGACGCTGGGGCAAGCGCGCGCAGTCGAGTTGCGGCGCGGCTGCTGCCGTTTCTTTTTCTCCTTTACGTCGCGAACTATCTCGATCGCACGAACATCGCGTATGCGACGCTGGGGATGAAAGGCGACCTCGGTTTGACCGATTCGGTATTTGGCACGGCAAGCGGAATTTTCTTTATCGGCTATTTCGCGCTGCAAATTCCCGGGGCGCTGCTGGTGGAACGCTGGAGCGCAAGACTCCTGCTCGCGATAACCCTGATCACGTGGGGTGCACTAACAACACTCACAGGTTTTGTGCGCACGCCGCCGCAGCTTTATGGCGCGCGCTTCCTGTTAGGCGCGGCCGAGGCAGGTTTTTTCCCCGGTGTAATTGTTTATCTTTCCCACTGGTTCATTTATCAGGACCGCGCCAAGGCGGTGGCGCGGTTTATGTCCGCCATTCCGATTGCCTATATTCTCGGCGGGCCCCTTGCCGGTGCGATTCTGGGTGTTCATTGGCTCGATGTTCCTGGATGGCGATGGCTTTTCCTGCTGGAAGGCGTGCCCGCGATCTTGTTAGGAATAGCGACGCTGTTCGTGTTGCCCGACTGGCCTAACGAAGTGCGATGGTTGCGGGTAGACGAACGCGAATGGATCGCTGATCGCCTGGCCGAAGAACGGCGCGCCAAAGCGCACGTCGAGCACGTTACGATTTGGCAGGCACTCCGGCGTCCTCCAGTAGTGCTGCTCACTGCCGGGCTGTTCTTTTGCTATACCGGGGGCTACGCCTTTTGGTTTTGGATGCCGACCATGCTCCAGCGGCTCACCGGATGGACTGATGTTCAGCGCATCGGCTGGGTGGGCGCGATTCCATTTGTCGCGGGACTTATTGGAATGCTGCTGCTTGGCTGGAACTCCGATCGCACTCGCGAGCGCCGCTGGCATTTTGCCGTCCCACAATTAACTGCGGCACTGGCGCTTTGTGCATGGTTACTCTTTCCGCATTCCAACGCACTGCTCATCGTCGTGTTCACGCTGATCGGGTTCGGCACCACTGCGTATCTGCCATCCTTCTGGGCGTTACCATCTTCATTTCTCACGAGTTCGGCGGCCGCCGCGGCAGTCGGGTTTATCAATTGCACGGCCAGCATTGGCGGATTCGTCGGTCCCAAGATCATCGGCGATCTGAGCCAGCGCACCGGCTCGTTCAATAGCGGATTTGCCTTTATGATCGCCTGCTGGATTGTCGCGTCACTATTGGTGCTGCTTTGCCCGCGCGAGCGGGCATAGCGAGTCAGCCCTTGAGCGCGACCTCGAATGGCGCGCCGGTCTTGGCGCGGACGTCGTCGACGGTCACGCCGGGATGTAGCTCAGTGAGCACGAGCCCGCCGCCCTCCTTTACTTCGAACACGCACAAGTCCGTGATGATGAGGTTGACGACTCCGAGCCCCGTGATCGGCAATGTGCACTGCTTCAAAATCTTCGGGCTGCCGTCCTTGGAAGTGTGCTCCATCACCGCGACGACACGCTTGACCCCGGCGACGAGGTCCATCGCTCCACCGGGCCCTTTGACCATCTTGCCGGGAATCATCCAATTTGCGATGTCGCCTTTGTCCGTCACCTCGAAGGCGCCGAGAATAGCGAGATCGATGTGCCCGCCGCGAATCATCGTGAACGAGTCGGCGCTCGAGAAAAAGGCCGACCCAGGCATCGTCGTGATGGTCTGCTTGCCAGCGTTGATCAGGTCGGCGTCCACCTCGTCCTCGGTCGGGAACGGGCCGATGCCGAGCAGGCCGTTCTCGGATTGTAGCGTGACATTCATGCCTTCGGGAATGTAGTTGGCCACCAGCGTCGGGATGCCGATGCCGAGATTGACGTAGTAACCGTCGCGCAACTCCTTGGCCGCGCGCTTCGCTAACAACTCGCGGATCGGGTTTTCCTTTTTCGCGGTCGCGCTGCCCTGCACGGTGCGGAACTCGATGCGTTTTTCGTAGCTTGCGCCTTGAATGATGCGATCGACGAAGATGCCCGGCGTGTGAATCTGGTCGGGATCAAGCTCGCCGACCTCGACGAGTTGCTCGACCTCGGCCACGCAGACCTTGACGCAACTGGCGATCATTGGGTTGAAGTTCCGTGACGTTTTTCGAAAAATAAGGTTGCCAAATTTGTCGCCCTTCCAGGCTTTCACCAGCGCGACCTCTGCTGTGATGCCGGGTTCGAGCACGTACTCCTTGCCGTCGAAAACTTTTGTCTCCTTGCCTTCGGCCAGTTTGGTGGCGAACCCAGTGCGAGTGTAAAATCCTGGGATGCCCGCACCGCCCGCGCGCAATCGCTCGGCGAGTGTGCCTTGTGGAATCAGCTCGAGGTCGAGCTCGCCTGCCAACACTTGGCGCTCGAACTCCTTGTTCT
>Ga0184605_10000511_pt1 | contig 11539 bp, 10 predicted proteins | sample PLM0_30_coex_FD_132995 | JGI IMG/M metagenome (GOLD analysis project Ga0184605, IMG submission 132995) | Groundwater sediment microbial communities from an aquifer in East River, Colorado, USA - PLM0_30_coex | ecosystem: Environmental > Terrestrial > Soil > Riparian zone | place: USA: East... | reverse complement strand
TCCTTCGCCAGCGCCGCGAGCGCACGCGTCGCCGCCATCTTCATCTCTTCGTTCACCTGCGTCGCGCGCGCATCGAGCGCACCACGGAAGATGAAGGGGAAGCCGAGTACGTTGTTGACCTGATTGGGGAAGTCGCTGCGGCCGGTGGCGATGATCGCATCAGAGCGAACCGCGCGCACCTGGTCGGGCAATATCTCCGGCTCAGGGTTGGCGAGAGCGAAGACAATTGGCTTCTTCGCCATCTTCGCGACCATCTCTCCGGTGATGGCGCCCGCGACGGAGAGTCCAACGAAGACATCCGCGCCGACAAGCGCATCGGCAATTGTACGCGCTTTGGTCCTATTCGCGAATTTCGCCTTGTAGGGATCCAGCTCGCCGGAACGGCCTTCGTGGATTACGCCTTTGCGGTCGATCAGAAGAATGTTCTCGCGCGGCACTCCGAGTCGCACGTAGTGCTCGGCCGTCGATATCGCGGCGGCCCCTGCGCCCGAGAAAACGACGCGGATCTTTTCGATCTTTTTGCCTACGATCTCCAGCGCGTTCAGGAGCGCCGCTCCCGAGATAATGGCCGTTCCGTGCTGGTCGTCGTGGAAGACCGGCACCTTCATCGTGTTCCGCAGCGTTTCCTCGATGTAGAAACAATCTGGTGCCCGAATGTCCTCCAGGTTGATTCCGCCGACGGTCGGCTCGAGGAGCTGACAGAACCTTATGACGTCGTCGGGATTCTCCGAGCCGACCTCGAGATCAAAGACATCGAGGTCAGCAAACTGCTTGAAGAGATTTGCCTTGCCCTCCATCACGGGCTTGGCGGCCAGGGGGCCAATGTTGCCGAGGCCGAGGACCGCGGTTCCGTTGCTTACGACCGCGACGAGATTCCCCTTCGCCGTGTACTTGTAGGCGTCGTCGGGATTCCCCTCGATCTCGAGGCAGGGCACCGCCACTCCGGGCGAGTAGGCGAGTGCGAGGTCGCGCTGGTTGTTGAGCGGCTTGGTTGGTACTACCGCGATCTTTCCGGGGCGGCCGGAGGAGTGGTACTCGAGGGCATCTTCACGCTTCATTGAACATGGAAAAATGCCACGCCCGCAGGGTGAGTGCTACCCTTGGGCCGCTGGCCTTCAGGAATGAACGCGACTACACTTCAACCGATATGACGCGCGATCGCAGCATCATTAGACTTCCATCCACTGTCGGTCGGGCGGCCACTTGTCTCCTCGTCGCCGCTCAGTTGCTGTTGGCGTTCGCCCCTTTGATGGAGTGGCAGTTCGGTGCGGACGCGAGGTCGCACGTCGAGGCCGCGGGCACTAGCGCGCACCACGCCCACAATCCCGCCGATTGTGCCGCGTGCACAGCGCGCGGTCTACTGGCGGTTGTAACCGGCCCGATACAGCCAGCGATACGGTCGCTTCGGGCGGTAGCTGCCGGACTTTCGGAGCGAGATGAGCATCTCGCCCTCCTGAGGGAGTCCGAGTCGAGACCCCGGGCTCCGCCGATCAGACAAGCGTAGCTCCTTTCTGCGCGACTTCCGCTCCAAAGCGGAGCGGTGCCACTCGTTCAAGCTTCATTCGCGGGTGGATGTCTGAAACCAAAAAAAAAGGATTTCCCAAATGAGAGGACGCTTCATCCTCTGCTTGCTCGGCATTCTCTTGCCGGCTCTCGCACAGGCCCAGGTCGCTCCATCGAAATCGAGGCAGGATTCTGTTGCCCGGGCTGACAGCATCGCGCGCGCCGACTCCATCGCGCTCGTGCGACAGCTGGAAAAGGAACTTGGTCAACCGTCTGGTGACAGCGCCGGCGCTGCCACGCAGGGGCCGCGCGCCACCGGCGGTTACATGAACATCGGATTCGTCGCTCTGACGGACGCCGGGTGGTCAACCGAATCCGACGTCGGCTCAATCCAGGTCGGCGACCACGATCCGCATGTAAATGGCTTCTCCATTCCCAACGTCGAGCTCACTCTAGACGGAGCGGTCGATCCCTACTTCAAGGGGTTCAGCAACATCGTTTACAAGCTCGACAAGAACGGTGAGACGGGCGTGGAACTGGAGGAGGCGTACGTCCTGACTACTTCGCTCCCCGCCAATCTGCAGCTGAAGGTCGGGCAGTTCTTCACCGAGTTCGGTCGGCAAAACCCTCAGCATCCGCACGCGTGGGCGTTCGTAGATGAGCCACTCGTTCTCAATCGGATGTTCGGGCCGGACGGGCTCCGCAGCCAGGGACTGCGACTCTCGTGGCTGCTACCGACGTCCTTTTACACCGAGGCACTCGTTAGCGTCGTCAACGCTACCGGCGGAACGACATCGAGCTTCCGTTCGGAAGAGTCGCCGGAGATCCATGGCGGTGTGATCAACGATCGGCCGGTGGAACGTCTGTCAGACCTTCTTGTCGTGCCGCGCCTGAACGCGTCATTCGATCTGACCGAGACTCAAACAGTGGTCCTCGGTGTGTCGGCGGCATTCGGCCCCAATAATTCCGGACCCTCGGCCAGGACTCAGGTGTATGGTGTCGACGGGTACTGGAAGTGGAAGCCCGCCGCGGCACAGGCGGGTTTTCCGTTCCTGTCGCTGCAAACAGAGGCGATGTTCCGCCGGTATGACGCGGCGCAGCGCGTGTCCGAGGCCGACCCGGCGGTCACGTTGCCGAGTGAGTTGCTGAAGGATCGGGGAGCCTATGCCCAGCTGTTGTGGGGGATAAAACCGCGCATCGTAGCGGGCTTGCGTGGTGAGTTCGCCAACGGCGATGGCGCGGCATTCGCGTCGGAGCTACGCCGCGATCGGGTGCGCGTTTCGCCGAACTTCACGTGGTATCCAACCGAGTTTTCGAAATTCCGAATGCAGTACAACTACGATGACCGCAAAGGAATCGGCACGGATCACTCAATCTGGTTCCAGTTCGAGTTCCTGCTGGGCGCCCATGCGGCACACAAATTCTAACTCAGAAAAGGAAAATGAAATCATTCAATCTTCATAAAGCTGCCGCTCTCGGGCTGGTTGCCATTGCGGCCATCGGATCATCTGCGCCGGCGCAGCTCCGCGTCGTTGCGACGACTCCCGATCTCGCTTCAGTGGCGAGGGAGATCGCCGGAGATCGCGTCAGTGTCGTAGCGCTGGCAAAGCCGACCGAAGACCCTCATTACGTCGATGCGAAGCCAAGCCACATCGTGACGCTCAACCGCGCCGATGCGCTCATCGAGGGAGGCGCTGAGCTGGAGCTCGGATGGCTGCCACCGTTGCTTGAGAACTCGCGCAACGCCAGGATCTCGGCCGGCGCACCGGGCCGCATCGTAGCTTCGGATGGGATCAAGATGCTCGAGATTCCGACGAGCTTCGATCGTTCGAAGGGCGATGTTCATTCGCTAGGCAACCCCCACTTCATGATCGACCCGGTAAATGTAAAGATCATCGCTCGCAACATCGCTGATCACCTGACACAGATCGATCCAAAATCGGCGGCGACGTACAGGGGCAATCTGGCGAGGTTCAACACGAAGCTCGACGCAAAGTATGCCGACTGGCAGAAGCAGCTTGCGCCGTATCGAGGCGCGAGGATCGTGACGTATCACAAGGATTTCGTTTATCTGGCTCAGCGTTTTGGCCTGAACATCGTCGGCGAGCTCGAGCCCAAGCCTGGCATCGCACCCTCACCAGCGCACCTCGCTCAGCTCATCGGCAAGATGAGAGCGACGAATGCGAAAGTCATCCTCGTGCAGCCTTTCCAGAACCGCAGGACGGCGGAGACGGTGGCGCGTCAGACAGGCGCGGTGGTTCTCGATGTTCCGCAGCAGCCTGGGGCAGCCCGCAATACGACTACCTATTTCGACATGATGGACAACCTTGTGAACACCCTCGCCGGCGCCTTTCGGACAGCGAAATGAGTATGGATCCCCAAGTAGTTTGGGAGGTCATGAAATGGCCGTTTGTGGCGTGTCTTCTCTTTCCGCCGCTGCTTGTCTATCTCGGCCTCCACGTGGTGAAGCGGGAGGTGATTTTCGTGGACCTCGCGCTCGCGCAGGTCGCGACCTTAGGCACCTGCGTCGCGTTGCTGATGGGGTATCACTTCGATGACCGCATAACATTCTGGATTTCGCTCGGAGTGACGTTCATCGGCGCGGCGTTCTTCAGCTGGTCGCGGAGCACTGAGAAAGGCCCCGTGCCCCAAGAAGCGATCATCGGCATCACGTTTGTCGTAGCCGCCGCGGGAGTGATTCTGCTATTGAGCCGAGTCGCGGGTGGCAAGGAGGAGCTCGAGCATTTACTAACGGGCGACATTCTCAACGTGACGAAGGGAGAGATCGGCCAGCGCATAGTGCTTTTCGCGGTGTTGGGCTCCTTCTATGGGGTCTTCCACAAGCGCTTCGTCCTCATCTCATCCGATCCGGACAAGGCGTTCGCACAAGCGATACCGGTACGCCTATGGGACTTCCTTTTTTATGCGGCGTTCGCGCTAGTAGTGGTGAGCTTCGTACGTCTTGCCGGAGTACTGCTCACTTTTGCGTATTTGATCGTTCCTGCGGTTTGCGGGACGATGCTCGCGCAGGAATGGATGAAGCGCCTGGCAATCGGGTGGGGAATCGCTGCTGCGGCGAGCCTGCTCGGATTATGGGCCTCCTATCAAATGGATTTGCCCACCGGAGCCGCGATTGTGGTCGCGTCCGGGGTCCTGCTGGCCGTCGTAAGCATTTTTGGAGCGGTGCGGCGAGCCTAGCGACGTATCCGGCTAGCGACAGGCATTTCGAAATGAGGTAGTAGCGGAGAGGGGTTCAGCTAGTTGCATCCGGCGGCGCGCTCAGTCCTCTGTGGAGCGAGTCCACTCAGCTGCTGAACCCTTATCCGTTCCATGATCGAGATTTCCAAAGAGACCGTCGCGCAGCTCCTCTACCTCGTTCACGATGACCCCGAAGAGCTTCAGGAAGCTCTCGGCGAGCTGCGACCGCCTGACATTGCGGAAGCTTTGCGCGAGCTTCCACCCGAAGCCGCGGCAAAGGTGATGGCTGCGCTGCCGTTCGACCTCGCCGTGCAGGTGTTTGACGAGCCCGAGCTCAATCGGCACCGCTGCGAGATCATACAGCACATCAACCCTCGTCGGGTCGGCCCGCTCATCGAGGCGATGTCGTCAGACCAGCAGGCAGACCTTTTCCGGGAATTGCCGGACGACAAACGTGGGCGCCTGCTCGCGAGCCTGAGTGAGCCGACACGAGCCAACCTCAGGAAGCTGCTGCAGTACCCGCCCAACACCGCCGGCGGGATCATGACCACAGAGTTTGTGAGTGTGCCCGCCGACTGGACGGCCAATCAGGCGCTGCTTCTGATCAGCGAAGTTGGCGGCAGAAAGGAAACGGTCTACGCGGTGTACGTGCTCGATCCAAACACGCAGGCGCTGGTTCACGTGGTGTCACTGCGCGAGCTCATCACCGCTCCTCGCGAAGAAAACGTTCTCGATATCGGAAACCGGCGGCCACCGCTGACGGTGACCGCCGACACCGATCGGGAGGACGCAGCCCGCCTGATCTCGAAATACAACCTTCTCGCGATTCCCGTCATCGACGACCTGCGACGAATGCTCGGCATCGTCACCGTCGACGATGTCATAGACACGCTCGTCGAAGAACAGACAGAGGAGGTTCAGCGCTTCGGAGGTATGGAGGCCCTCGACGCGCCGTACATGGAGATCAGCTTTCTCGGGATGATCAGAAAGCGCGCCGGCTGGCTCTGCGCACTCTTTCTGAGCGAGATGCTCACTGCTACCGCGATGCAGCGTTTTCAGGGAGAGATCGAGAGAGCGGCGGTCCTGGCGATGTTCATTCCGCTGGTCATGAGCTCGGGCGGTAACTCCGGTTCCCAGGCTACATCGCTCGTGATCCGCGCGCTGTCTCTTCAGGAAGTGCGCCTCCGCGACTGGTGGCGGATCGCAATGCGCGAGCTTCCGACCGGCCTTGTGCTCGGTGGAATTCTTGGCCTAATCGGTTTCGCGCGCATAGTCCTGTGGCAGCAAATCGGCATCTTTGACTACGGCCCGCACTTCTTCCTGCTCGCGATCGCCGTCGGCTTTGCGCTGGTTGGAATCGTCGCGTTCGGATCGCTCGCCGGCTCGATGCTGCCTTTCCTGCTCAAGCGAATCGGGTTCGATCCCGCCAGCGCGTCGGCGCCATTCGTTGCCACGCTAGTCGATGTCACTGGACTTGTGATCTATTTCTCGGTGGCGTTCCTGGTATTACACGGAACGTTGCTGTAAGGATGAAATGCAACTGCAACTCAGGACTACCTGTTATGGGTTGTGGTTGCCGGTAGCCCTGTTGCGTGTCTCTGCGCACCTCCGCCAGTGCGTGCAGAGACACGGAACCGGTGACAGGTAACAATCACACAGAACAGGTAGTTCTGAGTTTGCAGTTGCTTTTCCTCCCGTCCTACCTCGCCGCGCGCAACCATTCAGCGGGGTCCACAGCAGGTCCCCCTCTCCTAATCTCGAAGTGCAGGTGCGCGCCCAGCGCGGGATCGCTGACACCTACCGTTCCGAGCGCCTGGCCCTTGATCACGCGCGCTCCCTTGCGCACGTCGATTCTGTCGAGTGAGCCGTACACGGAATAGTCTCCGCCTCCGTGCTCGAGAATGACCGTATTACCGTAGGTCCCCATCGAACCGGAGTAGGCGACGGTTCCAGCTGACACTGATTTGACCGAGGTGCCGACCACGGCGCTGATCCCGATCCCGTTCCAGCGTGTCGTGGTGTTGTTTGGGTTAACGAACCTGCCGAACCGGTAAAGGAAAGCGCCATTCACCGGCCAATCGAGGCGGCCGATGTCGGTGGTGCGTATCGAGCTCGGCGCCCGAGTGTCACGCGTACCCGATCTCCTTCGCTCTGCCTCGAACGTCGCGATGAAGTTGTTGAGTCGCGCTTCGCTCTTCTCCAGCTCCGCGAGTCGCGCCTTGGTGCGCTTTGCATCAGCTTGAACGCGGGCGAGGTTTCGGCTCTGCAACTGTTCCAGCTCCACCAGGCGGGCTGCCTCCCGCTCTTTCGTCGCGCGATTCTCGATCACGCTGCTCTGCAGCCGCACGAGCTGGATGTGCTGAGATTCGATCCTGTTGTGCAGCTCTTCGAGCCGGTGGACGAGTCCCTTGTCGCGCAAGGCAAGCAGGTGGAGATACTTGTAACGCGCGACGAGTTGGCCAACTGACTGAGCAGAGAAGAGGACTTCTGCCGAATACAGAGGCCCTCGCTTGTAGATCTCGATCAGCCGCCGCTGCAGGACCGCGCGCTTCATTACCGCTTCCCGCTCGGAGGTGCTCATATTCGCGGTTGTCGACTTCACCTCGTCGGTGATCGCGTCGAGCTGGTTGTCGAGGGACTTCACCATTCGGGCGGTGGCGTCGTGCTGCTTGTCGAGCAGGTTCACCTCGTCGGCAAGCTCGTGCGCGGTGTTCTGAAGGCCGCTCATCTTCTTCTCGAGCTCGTCGCGCTCGGTGCGGATGCGCGCCAGCTCGTCGCGCTGCGCCCTGATGCGCGCTTCGGCGTCAGGCTGCTGGGCCGGAAGGCGCGACACCAGCAAGGTGATGCACGCCAGGACGATCGAGGCGCGCCTCAAATGCGGCGTAGGTGTCTCCCGACGGAAACGAGACTTCCCAGCACACCCATGAACGCTCCGCCGACGATCCCGACGAAAATCATCTCGCGGTCGAAGAAGATGGTCTGAATGAAGTACTCGTTGACGACGCGGTTCGCGACCCAGACGAACACGAGCGCCAGCAGCCCGCCCAGCACCCCTTTCACGAGGCCGTCGATCAGGAAGGGAAGCCGGATGAACATGTCGGTAGCACCGACCAGTCGCATGATGGAGATCTCTTTCGCGCGGGCGAGGACAGTCATGCGGATGGTAGCACCGATGATGATCACGGCGACGGCAGCGAAGGCGACGCCAAGAGCGATGCCGGCGACCGTCGCGATATTGCGCAGCCGATAGAGCTTCTCCACCCACTCTTCTCCGTACCGGACATCGTCGATGAAGGCGTAGGTCCTGATGCGGTCGGCAACCGATTTTACGACCGCGGGGCTTCGCATGCCCGGTCGCAGGTGGACTTCGATCGAGGCGGGAAGAACGCCTGCCTCGAACACATCAGCGAACTCACCCATTTCCCTTCTCGCCCGCACGAGCGCTTGCTCCTGAGAGACGTAGTCGACACGAGCCACTTCAGGGAATTCACCGACGTCCTTCATGGCTGCCGCCACGGATTCGATGTCGGTGCTGTCGCCGACGAAGGCGCGCACTTCCACACGTTCTTCAACCTGCTCGAGCGCGCGGCGGATGTTGATCGCGACGAGCCCGAACAGTCCGAACGCGAATAGGGAGAACGCGATCGTTACGATGCCGAGCGCACTGAGGAGAGGCGCGCGGCGAGACGCCGTGAGCGCTTCCCGGGCGGATCGCACCTAGATCTTCTCCATCGAGTCGCTGGGTGTATCGGTCTCGAACGGCTCGTCGGGGGGCCTCGCCGACGCGGGTTGCTCGGCGGAGTCGAACACGACGCGCCCATGATTGAGCTCGATCGTGCGGTAGCTCGAACGGCGAACCAGATCCAGATCGTGGGTCGCCATGATGACCGCGGTGCCGGACGCGTTAATGTCGCGGAGGAGCTGAAAGACTCCGCGGGTCGCACGCTCATCCAGGTTTCCGGTCGGCTCGTCGGCGATCAGGACGAATGGGTCGTTGATGAGTGCGCGCGCGATCGCGACTCGCTGCTGCTCGCCGCCCGAGAGCTCGCGGGGGAAGCTCGTCGCTTTCGAGGCGAGGCCGACCTGTGTCAGCGCGCGGGCGACCTTTGCCCGGATCGTCGCCTTCGGTGCATTCGTTACTTCAAGCACGAACCGCACGTTCGCTTCGACCGTGCGGTCCTCGAGCAAGCGAAAGTCCTGGAAGACGATGCCGAGCCGACGGCGAAGCTTCGAGATCTCGCGACCCTTCGCGCTTTTGGAGCTGACGCCGTTGATCCACACCTCGCCCTGACTCGGCTTGTCGTCCATGTAGAGCAGCTTCAGGATCGTCGTTTTGCCCGAGCCGCTGGGGCCGGTGAGAAAGACGAATTCACCCTTTTTCACCTCGAATGTTATCTGCGCGAGCGCAACACCCGATCGAGGGTATTCCTTGGCGACATCGGTGAGACGAATCATCGCTACTGCTGAAGCGCCTGCTCTATGTCGGCTATCAGGTCTTCCGCGTTCTCGATTCCGACGCTCATGCGGAGAAAGCCATCGGGGATGCCGACCTTTTCGCGCTCTTCCGGCGTCATGTGCTCGTGCGAGCTGTACCGCGGCTCTATGACGAGCGAATCGACACCACCAAGACTCGCGGCGTAGGTGAAGATCTGCAGCTTCTTGACGAATTTGACGGCAGCAGCTCCGCCTCCCTTGAGCTCCAGGGCGAGCATCCCACCGAACCCGTCGAGAAGCGCCTTCGCAATCTCGTGATCCGGATGACTGGGAAGTCCCGGATAGTGGACCTTCGCAATCTCGGGTCGCTTCGAGCACCATTCCGCAATGCTCATGGCGCTTTCGTTCTGGCGCTTCACTCTTACCTCAATTGTCTTGAGACCGCGCTCCAGCAGCCAGCAGGCAAATGGATCGGGCGCCTGTCCCCACACCGTCATCTTGCGCCGCACCTCGTCGATGAACGGCTCGCTCCCGCAGACGACGCCGGCCAGAATGTCGTGGTGACCATTGAGGTACTTCGTGCCGGAGTGAATCACGACGTCCACGCCATGCTCGAGCGGACGGAAGTTGACGGGGCTCGCAAACGTAGAGTCGACGACGAGCGCGATTCCTTCGTTGTGCGCGAGGTGTTGAAGCGAGGTCAGCTCGATCACCCGGCAGGTCGGATTCACGGGTGACTCGAGGAAGATCACGCGAGTGTTTTTCCGGAGGGCCTTCCGCCAACCGCGCGGCTCGAGGGGATTCACGAAGGTGACTTCGATCCCCATTCCGATGATGTCCTCGGTAAACAGCTTTCGGGTGCCGCCATAGATCCAGGAGCTCGTAACGAGATGGTCTCCCGGGCGGAGCAGCGCGAGCATCGCGCACGCAGTAGCGCCCATTCCGCTCGAGAGCACGAGCGCCGACTCGGCTCCTTCCAGCATTGCCAGTCGCTTCTGGACGGTCACCGCGTTGGGAGTGTTACCGTAACGCGTGTAAAGAAGACCCTCGCTCGTGCCCGTCTCCTGCACGAAGTTCACGGACTGCACGAGAGGTGGGGCGACACCCATGCCCGGACCCGGACGTGGAGCTCCGCCATGAACCGCTGTGGTCGACAGACCCGGCTTGCGCGATCCTTCTGCCACGAGCTCTCCTAACCGAGGTTGCGTGTGCTGCGCCCGGCGTCGAAGTCGTGCTTGACGACGCGCACGATCCCCGCCGGAGCGATGCCCAGTATGTCCCGCGCTACGACTGTACCCGGAGCCACAGCATCATCGACGACGAGCACAGCCAACTCGTGACGTGTCGGTCCGTAAACCCAGACGAGCTCCCCGTCCACGACCAACCGCCTGAGTGCGTCGGACGGATGAAGCCGCACCAATGGTCCCCGTTCCGGGTCAGTCGCGCGGGTCGCGATGTACTGAGCGACCAACAGCCCGGGCTGCGTGGATGCCGTGATCAAGCGTCGAGTCTCATCGGCTCCGAAGGGACGGTCGCGCTCCCGACGGCGACGTACGCGCTGTCGTATCGGATCACGAGGCGGCGCCTCCACAGCATGTCGAGCATCCGCTCGGCGTCATCGCGCGAGAGCCCGATGGCATCTGCCACGTCAGCGCTGACGCCGGAGCCAAGCTGTGAAATGATCTCCCACGCCTTTCTCTCCTCAACTCCGACGATGCCGACGAGCCGCGACTCCCCGTCCGCCAGCTGCGTCACCAGGGCGAGCTTGTGTCGCTCGAGCACCGCCTCGATTGCGTCCATGTGGGACTCGCTGATTCCCCGGAAGACGAAGTACACCTCCCGCCGGGGAGCATCCGTGCTCACGTACTGAAGCAGCAGCTTGGCGACGATCTCGTCGGCGCACGAAAAATCGAGCAGTCCGACGTGGGAGAAGTCGATAATGGTGAGCGCCCGATCACCGATCCGATCCAGCTCCTGCTCGATCTCGCAGCGCACCGCTGCGCCGGTGGGCCGGGTGACGAGATTCGAGTAAAGCTCGCACACGCTCTTCCTGAGCATCGAGCTCACATCAATATGATTTATCACGCCACACGCTCGGGAATCGTTATCTGCACCTGTGCGCCTGGAAAGTATGAGAGATCTTCAACCAGTGGCTCGTCTTCGTCCCAATCGCCCTTTGGCAGGACGGCGATGCGGGCGGTGCCGCTACGGATCGAAAGTTTGCCATCCCACGTTCCGACAAACTTGCGCACTCCCGCAAGCCCTTGACCGCGACCCGGATCCCTGAACCGGGATGCCCCGCGCATTACGGTCTCCTCGAGGGCCTGGCCATCGTCCCAGCGTTCACGCTTCTGAAATCCGGGCGCCGACTCGAGCGATTGCCTGAATCCGATGCCCGGATCGC
>Ga0184605_10000509_pt1 | contig 11564 bp, 14 predicted proteins | sample PLM0_30_coex_FD_132995 | JGI IMG/M metagenome (GOLD analysis project Ga0184605, IMG submission 132995) | Groundwater sediment microbial communities from an aquifer in East River, Colorado, USA - PLM0_30_coex | ecosystem: Environmental > Terrestrial > Soil > Riparian zone | place: USA: East... | reverse complement strand
GAAGATGAGCAGGTTCTCAGGGCCGAGTGGGTCGGCTCTCCGAGGAAGCTCCTTGAGCAGGTAGTGCGCGATCATCGCGCGCCCGCCGGGATTGCGGCGGAAGGCCGCCTCGTCCACCTCCTCGACGGATGTCGTGCGCGAAGTGAGGTCGACGCGGAGGACGCGGCCCCAGGATCCGTGGCGCTCGCTCATCACGGATATCGTATTTGTTGCTCATGTCGGAGTACGACCTCGTATGCGATACGTGCGGTAAGTCCTGCGAGCCCATCGACGCCGCAGTGTCGTGGAACGCGAAAGACGGCAGCGAGAGCGGCTTCGCGCTGACGCATGCCGCGCACGTGCCGCCCGGCGCAAGCGAGCGCGTCGAGGTCCGCAAGCTCGTGTGGCCCAACGAGTTCTTGAGGTTCGTCAGCGCGCGCCTCGGGATGAAGATCGCCGAGCCAGAGCCGCTGCGGGCCATCGTCTGGGCGCTCGCGCCCTTTGTGATGCGTCACGACAACCCGGCGGAGATGGACGGCATGCGAGCGGCCTCCTTCGGGGCGATCCCCGGCGTCAAGCCGGGCACCGAGGCGACGGCACCGAAACCCGCCCCGGCGAAAGAGGAAGTCGAAGCCGGAAAGTGACCCCTTTGGGGTCAGTTCCAGCGGCGCGGACCCTCATCGTCGTCGATCCGCCGGCCGCGCCAGTACCTGATCTCGCCGCGGCGACCGCCTCCGCGCGGCGGTCGATCGATGTCCTGCGTCAAGACGTACGCCGCCGCGCCCAGGATCGCGCCGACGATCGAGGCCACGGAGGTCGCGTCGATCGCCCACGCCGCCGTCTCGCCCGCGGCGAACGCGGCACAGATGAGGAGAAGGCGTAGGTAGGCGGCCTGCGTCGGATTCACGGCGTGCCGTTCTTCCGCACGAACGAGGCCTCTTTCGCCCAGGCCCCGCATTCAGTGAGCTCCTCCTTGGTGACCCAGCCGCTTCGGACGGCGAGGCGAAGCTCATCGCGGAGCGTCGTCTCGAGCATCTCCGGGCCATCGGTGTTGAAGGAGAAACGGACCTTGTGCTTCTTGAAGGTGGCGATGTACTGGCCGAGCTCGTCGGCGTCCTTGACCACCTTCGTGTCAAGGTTCGACGACGGGCAGATCTCGAGCAGGACGCCGCGCTCCGCGAGACGCTTGCAGAGATCGCGGTCCTGCGCCGCGTGGATCCCGTGGCCGATGCGGTCGGGCTCCAGATACCGGAGCACTTCGTCGACGCTCTGCCAATCGTCCTCCTCTCCGGCGTGCACGGTGAGGCCGAGCCCGGCCTTGCGCGCCTTCTTGAAGAGCGCGGCGTAGTCGCGGTAGTGGAAATCCGGATGCCGCGGGCCGGCGATGTCGATGCCCACGACGCCCCGATGGCGGTAGGCGATCGCCTTCTCGACGAGGATCGTGTTGAGCCGCTCATCGAAGGTCCGGTCGAGGCAGAAGATGAGCCCGGCCTTCACCGGATACTCGAGGAGCGCGCGGTCGAAACCGCGGATCGACGCCATGATGATGTGGTCGAGGTCGCGCTCACCGCCGCGGTTCCTTTTCATCGGGTTGTAGCGGAGCTCGAGCGTGGTGATGTTGGCCTTGCGGTACGCGCCGCCAACGACCTGGTAGACGGATTGCTCGACCGCGAGCGGGCTCGATTGGATGAGCTCGGTCCAGCGATAGAGTGCGAGGAAGTCCTCGAACGACTTCTTCGCTTGCTTGCGAACCGTGATGAGATCGACGAACTCCCAGTAGTCCTTCGTCGGCAGGCGGATCCCCTGCTCGTGCGCGATCCCCCACATCGCCGCCGGATCGACCGCGCCACCCAGATGCACATGCAGCTCTGTCAGCTCGTCTCCGAGCGGGTGTGGCATCGCGCCGAAGGCTAGCGGAGGTCACGCCCACAGAGCCGAGCGGGGCCCGTGGGTTGCGAGGGCTGAGCGGGTGGCACGGGGAAGCGGGGGTTGCGCGCGATGCGCGGGTGCCCCGGGGCCCCATCCGAGACACGACGGCTTACTGCAAGCGTTTCGAGGATGGGGAGGGTGCGCGAGCGCGCGACCCCCCGACCCCGGGACAGGACCCGCTCAGCCGGTCGGCTAGCTTCCCTGTTCGCGGGTCGGCGGCCTGCGGACCCGGCGGCGACGGCGTGGCTTAGAGGGCGCGCCCTCGGGGTGATCGCGCCAGACGATGTGTCCGTCGTCATCGGCTGATGCGACGCGGACGAGGCGGTCCCAGAACTCGGCTCGGCGGATGTCCTGTTCGGCCTGATCGCGACTCACGTCGCGCTCGAGCATCACATCGCAGTCGTAGGGCGACCCGACGACCTTCCAGCCGTTTTCAGTGAGCTGGTCGAGGAGATACGCGATCTCGGTCAGGCGCTTCGGCGTGTCCGCGACGTATTCACGCAGCCAGCCCGAATATGTCCGCTTGCCCCGATCAGCCCGATCGAGCTCGTCGCGGACCGTCCCGAAAACGTGGATGAGGATGTAAGTCGGTGCCGCCGCCACGTCCCGGATTTTAGCCGCGCTCCTCCACGAAGCGGTAGCCACCGTCGGAATCCTTGGCGATAACGACGAGTGCGCCGTTCTTGAAACCCGTCTGACCTTTGAGGGCGGGGCAGATCAGGTGGTAGTGCTCGTGCTCGGGCGGCACGCACACGCAACGTTCGCTCTTGATCTCCGCGTCGAAGCGCCGAGCGCCGATACGAAGGGCGACACGCTCGCCAGGGCTCGGAAACAGCTTCCAGGCGTCCTTTGTGATCAGGATGCGCGTCTTACGAACGTCCTCACCGCTAAGCCGGTGGCGATAGGTGGAACGAGAAACGCTCATGTGCCACCTATTTTCGCATGAATCGAGTGTCGCTGCTGCGAACAAAGCGCGCTCGGTCGCTTGACGCTTGTGCTAGGGGTTGGCTGTGATCGCCGCGCGGGGGTCGTCGAGAAATCGCGCGATGTGGATGACTTGCGCGTGCGAGGCCGCTTCGCGCAATCCAGCGGCGATCTGGAGAATGCAGCCTGGGTTCGCACTCACGATCACGTCCGGCGCCGCATCGAGGATCGCGCGCACCTTATCGCGCTGAAGCACGCGTGAGATCTCCGGATGTGTGAGGTTGTAAATACCGGCGCTACCACAGCAGCGCTCCGGATCGGCGATCTCGACGAGCGTCACCCCCTCGATCGCGCGCAAGAGCGCGCGAGGCTGCGCGCGGACGCGCTGGCCATGGGCCAGATGGCAGGCGTCCTGGTACACGACTCGCAGCGGCCGCGGCGCGCGCTGCGCTCGCGGTTTCGCGACCTCGCTGACATCGCGGACGCGCGACGCGAAGGCCTTGGCGCGATCCGCCCAGAAGGTGTCGGCGGCCAGCACCTCCCCGTAGTCCTTCAGATGCGCACCGCACCCGGCCGCGTTGACGACGATCTTCGCCTCGCTCCCGGCAAAGGCGTCGATGTTGAGGCGCGCCAGCTCGCGCGCCCGCGCTCCCTCGCCGGCGTGGGCATGCAACGCCCCGCAGCACACTTGCTCCTCGGGCACGCTCACGCGCAAGCCCTCGCGTTCGAGAAGGCGCACGGTCGCGCGCTCGGTCTCGCCGAAGGCCTCACGCATGATGCAGCCGGCAAAGACGCAGGCGTCCGCGTCGGGGCGCTCGGCGCCTCGGAAGGCGGCGCCCTCGCCACGCGGCGCGAGCGAAGCCGCCCACCCCAAGCGCCCCGGCAGGCGCGCGGCGAGCCGAGTGAGGCCAAGCCGCCCGGCGAGCCGCGTGATCCAGCTGAAGACCGCGAGCCGGCGGGGATCCGCGACCGTATCGAGCGCCGCGCTCACGACCGGACCGTTCCCCTCGCGCTCGCGCAAGACTTCGCGTGCGCCCTCCATGATCCGGCCGAACGGCACACCCGACGGGCACGCCGTCTCGCATGCACGGCACACCAAACAAGCCTCGAGGTGTCCGACGGCGGTCGCGCTCGGCGCGTCGGCGCCTGTCACGATGCCGCGGATCAGCTGAATGCGGCCGCGTGGCGAGTCAGCCTCGTCGCCAAGAACGCGGTAGGTCGGGCAATCGTTCAGGCAGAGCCCGCACGAGATGCAGGTGGCGAGATCGTCGGGTCTTACATGGGATGAGAGGGCGATGTCCCTAGCATACGAAGGATGGCGATCGGCGCCGCCGGCATCGCAGCGCGGTTGCGCGACGCGCTGCCGGCCGGACGCGTCATCGACGATCCCGCGACGCTCCTCCCCTACGCGTACGACGCCTCGTTCTGGTCCCTCCGGCAGCGCCGCGTCCCCGAGGCCGTCGTCGTGCCCGAGTCGACCGCCGAGGTGGTATCCGTCGTGCGCGTCGCCAACGAGACGGAAACGCCGATCGTCGCCCGTGGCGCCGGCACCGGACAGACCGGCGGCGCGATCGCGCCGGAAGGAGGGATCGTCATCTCATTCGCGCGCATACGCAAGATCATCGAGATCGATCGGCCGAACCTTCAGGCCGTTGTCGAGCCGGGGCTCGTGTACATCGACTTCCAAAACGCGCTCGCCGGCAAGGGCCTGTTCTTTCCACCCGATCCCGGGAGCGGGCGCGCGTGCACGCTTGGCGGGATGGCCGCGAACAATGCGAGCGGACCGCATGCCGTCCGCTGGGGAACGACCTCGGCCTACGTTCTCGGCGCGGAGGTGGTCCTTGCGGATGCGTCGGTCATCACGACCGGAGGCGTACGCTCGAGGGCGCTCAAGTCCTCTAGTGGGATCGACCTTACGAAGCTCTTCGTCGGCTCGGAGGGCACACTCGGAATCTTCACCCGTCTGCGCCTGCGCGTGCAGCCGCGTCCGCCGGCGCGCGCGGTCATTCTCGCGGGCTACAAAGCCCTCGAGGACACGGTCGCCTCGCTCGACGATCTCTTCGAAGCCGGCATCCTGCCCTCGACCGCGGAGCTGCTGGACCGAAGCGCCGTCGACGCCATTCAGCGCTGGCGCCCGGAGCTCGGTCTCCCCGAGGGCGAAGCGGTCCTCTTCATCGAGGTGGAAGGCACGCCGGATCAGGTCGCCGCGAACGTGCGCTACACCGACGCCATCGTGCGCAAGCGCGCCACCACGACGCGCTTCGCCGAGGATGAGAGGGAGATCACGCGTCTCTGGGCGGCGCGGAGCGGCCTCGCCGCGGCGACCGCCCTGGCCCACCCAGGGAAGCACCGCATCTTCGCGGGCGAGGACCTTGCGGTCCCGCTCTCAGAGATCCCTCGCACCGTGCGCCGGGCGCGCGAGCTGGGCGCGGAGCTGCGCATCGCGGTGATCTTCTACGGTCACTTCGGCGATGGGAACGTGCACTCGGCGATCCTCATCGACCCCGAGGATGCCGACGAGGTCCGCCGCGCCGATGAGCTCGCCGATCGGCTGCACAAGCTCGCGATCGAGGTCGGCGGGACCGTGACCGGCGAGCACGGGACCGGCGCGGTGCGCGCGCCCTACATGCGCGCCGAGCATGGCGACGCGCTCGATGTGATGAAGCGCATCAAGGACGTCATGGATCCGAAGGGGATCCTGAATCCCGGGAAGATCTACGGCCCGTGACTGCGACACTCCAGTCCGGACCCCGTCGCGTCGCATTAACGTTGCTCGATTACCAGTTCGGGGACAGATCGAGAGCGAGCGCGGGGGTCGCAGACGCTTCGTGGCTGGACGTCAAGGTCGAAGCAAATGACGGCGCCAAGTCTTGGCAGCGCGTCGACGCGTGCTTCAGTGACCTCGAGTTGTATGAGCTCGTCGACTTCCTTCGCGTCTCGGGCGCTGGAGACCCACCGCAAGAGCGGTTTGAGGGGATCGAGCCTAGTCTTCAATTCGTAGTGCGGTCCGACTCCAAGGGCCTTCGCCTCGATGTGCTGTTCAACCAAGAATTACATCCCGACGGACGTCACTACTATGACGAGGCCGACCCGAAAGTCCTTACGTTCAACCTGTCACCTTCGGACGTCGGGCACTTCGCGGATGAGCTCGCGACCGACCTGCGCGTATTCCCGGACCCGCGAGACCTCTAGCCGAAGTACCCGTAGTCGCCGAAGACGAGCCGCAGGAACGCGAGGCCACACAGAATCACCAGCAGCACGCGCTGCGAGAGGATCTCGCGCGGGCTTTCCTTCGCGACGAGCGCGACCTGGCCCCAGAAGAAGAGCACGAGGCTGATCTCCGCCCACATGAACGCGGCGTGCTCGTAGCCGATCCCGCTCCAGCGATAGGGCTGCGTCATGGTCCAGTTGAGAAGCGCGTTGGTCGCCTGATAGAGGTGGACGATCGTGGTGATGAGCGCTCCGCCCAGCAGGGCGCCGGCGATCTCGGCGCCGTGCGGTCGCCGGCGCCACGTCGCGAGCTGACCCACGATGAAGACGTTCACCAGGGGGATGAGGAGCGCATCACCGATGAGCGCTGATGTGTACGAAAGGGTCGTGCGGTAGTTCGAGGCGATCGGGTCGTCCTGCCAGCGAAGCCATACGCTCCCGGCGGCCTGCACGATGAAGCCAAAGAAGCAGGTGATCCCGAAGACGAGACCGAGGAGAAGCCAGGGCCGCTCTTCGACGCGCGCGACCGTCCGCAGCATCGGCCCTTCCCCTCTCCGATTTCGGTAGCAGGAGCCTACCGGATTCAGTGCTTGGGGGCACCAAGCACACCAGCGGCATATGAGCGCCGATCGACCCGCGGGAGCCGGCGTGCGACCGAAGCCGGGATCAACTTGGTGTGCTTCGCCTCCGCGAGGAACTCGACGACCGGCCAGAGGTCGTCTTCGGCGGTCATCCAGCCGATCCGATCGAAGCGAGCAAGCGAGAGCGGACGTGAGTACGCGCGCAGGGACCGATCGCCATCCCAGTTGAAGTACGCCTCGAAGTAGCTCATCACGAGTTCGCGCACCGTTCGGTACACCGGCGAGCGGAAGCGAAGGCCCGAAAATTTCGAGATCGCCACCGAGCCCCAGAGTCCGCGCTCGCGATACACGGCGAGCACGTGATCGTCGTCGTCCTCGGCCTCGAGATCGACGAGCAGCGGAGGCCGGCCGTTGACGCGGAGGGCCGCGGCCGCGAAGAACGCGCCCTCCGCGCAATGCGCGGTGCGGTCGCGAAGGACACGCCTCGGCGAGCGGAGCGTGTCGCCGTGGGTCTCCGTGTTGTACGGGAGCCGATCGAGAAAATCCTGGATGCGCCCCGGCGTATCCAAACGCCGCAGCGCGGCGAGCTCACGAGTCGTCAGCCCGTACACGAGCTAGAGCAGTTCCGCCGTGCCGTGCTTCCTCGCGAGGTAGTCGAACGCCGCGCGGATCGCGCCCGGGTACCAGATCGCTTTCTTCCGCAGCGCCTCTTCCTGAGTGGTGTGATGGATCGTCGCATCCGTGCTCGGTTGCGCGAGGAGCTGGATCTCCACCGCCCGCTCCAGCATCACCGCCGCGTAGCACGCCTCGGCGATGGTGGCTCCGATGACGACGACGCCGTGGCTGCGCAGGAAGAGCGCGCGCGACTTGCCCAGGGTGCGCGCGACCGTCTTGCCCTGGGCCGGCGTGCGGACGAGGTCGGTGAACTCGGCGAAGCTCGGCACGCCAGGTGGCCAGAAATACGACCCTTCATGGGAGACCGGGCGGAGCTCGAGTCCGCGCGCCGCGAAGGCGAGACCGAACTTGGGATGCGTGTGGACCACAGCCGCGACGTCGGACCGCGCACGCATGACTTCGGTGTGGATCGGGAATTCCTCGTGGAGACGCGGCCACCCATCGATCCTCGACCCATCGAGGTCGAGATGCACGAGATGCTTCTCGCGTATTTCGTCGAGCCCGACACCGGACCCTTTCATCCAAAGCGTCTGCGAACCGGGGAAGCGCGCGCTCACATGACCGTAGATGTTGTCGGCCTGTCCTTCGCCGGCAAGGATGCGGCAGGCGAGGACGAGATCCCGCTTCAGCGAACGCTCATCGGTCGTCGAGCGGTCGACGATGTCCGCGAGCGGCTTCGCCACCGCTGCCTAGTATGGCCGCCCGATGCACGACGTCGTCATACGCGGCGGGACGGTGTACGACGGCGAAGGCGGTACGCCATACGCCGCCGATGTCGCGATCGACGGCGATCGGATCCGCGCGGTGATGCCCGGGATCCGCGACCGCGGCAGCCGCGAGATCGACGCGACAGGCCTCGCGGTCGCCCCCGGTTTCATCAACATGCTGTCCTGGGCGATCCCCTCGCTGATCGCGGACGGCCGGGCGCAAAGCGACATCCGGCAGGGCGTCACGCTCGAGGTGTTCGGCGAGGGCTCTTCGATGGGACCGCTCACCGACCAGATGCGCCGGGACCACATCGAGCGCCAGACGGACATCACGTACGACGTCCCATGGACGACGCTCCGTGAAGGACTAGAGCACCTGGTTGATCTGGGTGTCTCGGTCAACGTCGCCTCGTTTATCGGCGCGACGACGCTCCGCGTGCACGAGGTCGGCTACGACAACCGCCCGCCCACGCCCGCGGAGCTCGAGCGGATGCGCCGGCTCGCGCGCGATGCGGCCGCGGAGGGCGCGCTCGGCGTTGGCTCCGCCCTGATCTATACGCCCGGGACATTCGCGTCGACCGACGAGCTCGTCGCGCTCTGCGAGGCGGCCGGCGGCACGTACATCTCGCACCTGCGCAACGAGGGCGATCGGCTCGTCGAGGCCGTGGACGAGCTCATCGAGATCACGCGCCAGGGCAACGTCCGTGGCGAGATCTATCACCTCAAGCAGGCTGGCCCTGCGAATTGGTCGAAGCTGCCGGCCGTGATCGAGCGTGTCGAGAGAGCGCAGGGCACGGGGCTCGACATTACCGCCGACATGTACACCTACACCGCCGGCGCCACCGGCCTCAACGCCTCGATGCCGCCCTGGGTGCAGGAGGGCGGGTTCAAGGCATGGTTCGCGCGCCTCCGCGATCCGGCCCTACGCGAGCGGGTCGCCCGCGAGATGCGCGCGCCTGGCAAGGACTGGGAGAACCTCTACCTCGCGGCGGGGGGCGCGGAGGGCGTGCTCCTTGTGTCCTTCAAGAATGAGCGCCTCAAGCCGCTGACCGGAAAGACGCTCGCCGAGGTCGCCAAGCTCCGCTCGGAGTCGCCCGAGGAAACGGCGATCGACCTCGTGGTCGAGGACGAGAGCCGCGTCGGCGCTTGCTACTTCGTCGCGTCGGAGGAGAACCTCCGGCGCCAGGTGGCGCTGCCATGGATGAGCTTCGGCTCGGACGAGGGAGCGCCCGCGCCGGAAGGCGTCTTCCTCAAGTCAAACCCTCACCCGCGCGCGTATGGAACGTTCGCGCGACTGCTGGGTCACTACGTTCGCGACGAAGGCCTTGCCTCGCTCGAGGACGTCATCCAAAGGCTCACGAGCTTTCCCGCGGAGAATCTCGGCCTCTCCAGGCGCGGGCGCCTTGCGCGCGGCTACTTCGCCGACGTCGTCGCCTTCGACGCCTCGTCCATCAGCGAACACGCGACGTATGCCGATCCGCACCACTACGCGACCGGCATGCTCCATGTCTTCGTGAACGGAGAGCCGGTGCTTCGCGACGGCGAGCACACCGGCGCGCGCCCCGGTCGCGTGCTCGCGCCGCGGCGCGACTAGGCCAGCCGCACCCCCGGGGCGGTCGTTCGCGTCAGCCGATAGGCCAGGTACGCGGCGGCAACAAGCGGAAGCGACCCGAGCGTTCCGACGAAGAGCGGCGCGGCACCGCCCAGCGACGGCACGAGCGTCCCCAGCACCGGACCGATGAACGGTGCCGAAAGCGGGAAGCCCATCGCGAAGGTCACCGCTCCGATCGCCGTGGCGATCACCTTCTCGCGTCTGGTCCAAACCCGAGAGAGCAGAACGAGGATCGCGCCGACCGGCCACGCCATGACCGTGAGTGCGATCGCCGAGATCTCGAGCCAGCTCCAGACATAGGGCGCTGAGGCCTGCTGCGCCACGGCTGAAGCGGAGCCGACTTCACGCGCAAGTTCGCCCGGTTCGCCGAGCCGGTCGCAGATCGCAAGGAGATCCTGGTCGGTCTCGTCTACGAGAGCCGCCCGCGCATCCGCGATGTGCCCACGAACGTCCTCGACGAGCTCACGGCGGCGCTGAGGATCGGAGCCAACTAGTCCGAGGTCGAGCCGTGCGAGATAGCCTTCGATGATCGCGGTGGCGTGCGGAGCGCTCATCGCGCACCTCCTAGGGTTCGATCGATGGCCGTTCGAAGCGTTGCCCACTCCCGTCGGAAGGAGCTGAGCGCCCGGTGGCCGGTCGCCGATAGCCGGTAGTACTTCCGCGGCGGGCCGGCGCTTGTCGTCGGACGCCGCTCGATGGCGACGAGACCCTCTCGATGGAGACGCGCCAGGAGTGGATAGATGGTCCCCTCGCTGGTCAGCATTCCGTCGACCTCGCCAAGTCTCTGCACCAGCTCGTAGCCGTAACGCGCCTCGCCCTCAAGCTGGGCCATCACGCAGAACTCCAGCAGTCCCTTGCGCATCTGGCTGACGTCGACCGCCATCGTCGCAGGCTAGCAGCAACTACTGTGTATTACAAGGTAGAGTGCGATCAGCGGAGCTGGTCTGCCATCCAGTCGGCCATCGCCGGCCGGTACTTGTACGGGATGTTGTTGCAGACATGGTTTCCTTCGGGATACAGCAGCAGAGTCGCGTTGGGCGCCTCACGCACGATGCGCTCGGCCTGTTCCGGCGGGAAGAGCCGGTCCTTGCCGCCGTGGATGACAAGAAGCGGGCAGGTCACATCTTTCAATACGCCCCGCAGGGTCAGTGCCTTCGATCGCTCGAAGGCTTCGGCCTCGTCGCGGGACTTCGTGTAGAAGACGTACCCGCCCCTGGTGAGCGGGTTCAGCGCGGGCCAGCACTCCGACAGGTCGTACGGACCGGCGAGCGCGACGAGGGCCCGAAGCCGTTTCTCCGTGGCCGCCGCGCGCGGCCCGTAGATGCCGCCCATGCTTATGCCCATAAGCCCCACGCGGCCGAGATCCACGCCCACGTCCTCGGTCGCGAGGTGATCGAGGAGCGGCGTGATCACGGTCGCCCACTCGGGGCGGATCGGAAAGCGCGGCGCACTCTCCCCTTGCCCGGGCCCGTCGATGGTCAGCGTGGCGAGGCCACGCCGGAGGAAGTCGTTCTCCATCGCGTGGAGCTCTTCCTTCACCGAGTCGAGCCCCGGGACGAGCAACACCAGCGGAGGCGGGCGGCCGCCGCGGGGCCTGCGCAGGATCCCCGGGAGGACCGCGCCTTCGAACGGCACTTCGATGCGCCGGCCCGGCGGATCGAGTCGCGGCAGCGCCTTGGCGTAGGTGGCCACAGTGCGCTCGCGGAGCTCGGCATGCAGCGCGAGATCCTCGAACCAGAGGAACTTGCCAAGGTGGTAACACCACGCCGCGCGCTGGTAGGCGGCCGCCGCCGTCACCGTGCGGCCGGCCCGCTCGGCCTCGTCGGCGAGAGCGAGATGTCCGTCACCCACGCGCCGCCAATTCGGCGCCCAGTCACGCCACTCCCTCGTCGCTGCTTGGACCTCTTCGAAATCGTTGACGTCGATGCCGTTCGCGACGAACCGCGG
>Ga0184605_10000508_pt1 | contig 11572 bp, 8 predicted proteins | sample PLM0_30_coex_FD_132995 | JGI IMG/M metagenome (GOLD analysis project Ga0184605, IMG submission 132995) | Groundwater sediment microbial communities from an aquifer in East River, Colorado, USA - PLM0_30_coex | ecosystem: Environmental > Terrestrial > Soil > Riparian zone | place: USA: East... | reverse complement strand
CCGAAACCCACTTTCCAGCCCAATGACTGGTCCCCGGCGTCAAGACGCTTGCGCCGCGTCTCGAACTGCGCCTGCATGCCGCGCACGACGCGAGGATCCTCCCAGAGCTTCATGATCATTCCTGGTTGGTGGGCGTTACTCCAAGGCAGCGCCGCATGGTCAATGCGTCTCGGGATCGACTTCGTAGCCCGACGCCTCGATGGAGCCGGCGCCCATCCAACCCCACACCAGCACGACGTCTTCGTTCGAGGTGTTGTTGAAGCCGTGCCAGCACATGCGCGGTGAATAGACGACATCGCCTTCGCTCGAAGGCTGCTCGCCGTTCTCCGTGTAGATGTGGCCCTTGCCCTTCAGCACGATGAAGAATTCATCGCAATTGTGATGGCGATGATTTTCGTGCCGTGCACCGGGTTTCAGAACGGTCCAGCCCACCACATGGTCGGCGCCGGCAGATCTCTTGTCGATCAGGAACTGCACCTGCATGTCGACCCAGCCATCCCTGCGCTTGAGGCCCCCCACCTTCGGAACGTCGCGCAGGTTGGTGCGATACATCCTGGCCGGTTTCTTCGCAGCGGCTTTGGGCTCGGCGCGCTTGTTCTTTGCGCCAATGATTGTGACCTTGGCCCTTCCGGTTGCTCTCTTCACGATTGTCCTCCCAGCCGGCGATAGACTTCATGCGCGGTCACGAAATCGCGATGATCGATGCCGAGCCCGCGACAGGCATTCATCATCTCATTCGCGGCTGCCGCGAGCGGCACCGGGCTGCCGAGCTTGCGGCCAAGCTCGAGCGCCAGCAGCATATCCTTCTGCTGCAGCGTGACATCGGCAAGCGGAACCGCCGGCATTTTTCCCTCCAGAATGAAAGGCCCGCGATAGCCCAACACCGGAGAGGCGGCGACGCTCTTGAGGATGGCGTCGACGGCGGTGTCGCGCGCGACCCCGCCTTTTTCAGCCAGCGCGACGGCCTCGCCGAACGCGATCACCTCGACCATGAGCAGGAGGTTGACCGCGATCTTCATCTGCACAGCAAGGCCGCTGGCGCCGATATAGGTCACCTTCGGTCCGATCGTCCGCAACACCGGCTCGATCCGCTCGAAGGCCGCCTTGTCGCCCGCGACCATCAGCGAGGCATTGCCCTGCGCCAGCGTGACCGGACTGCCTGAAATCGGGCCATCGAGCATCGTAAGGCCCTGCTTGGCGAATTCGGCGGAAACCGCGCGGCTTGCATCGGGCGCGATGGTGCTCATGTCGACGTAAATGCCGCCGGGCTTGAGGCCGGCGATGATGCCGTCCGCACCGAGCGCCACCGATCTCACCGCGGCTGCATCGGTCACGATCGAGAACACGATATCCGCGGCGGCGGCCGCGGCGCGCGGCGTCGGCGCAAAACGCATCCCGGCGTTGATCAGCGGCTCGGCCTTGTCTTTGCTGCGGTTCCAGCCCGTGACCGCGTGGCCCGCCGCCATGAGTTTGGGGGCAATGCCTGCCCCCATGGCGCCGAGTCCGACGAAACCGATGTCCATTCCTTCACCTCGCAGCGAGCGGGCTGTTGGCAAAATTTCGCGAAGTGCGAAGCGGCAATGATGGCCAAGAAATCGGCGGAAGGCTAGGTACGCGATGACGCGCGCTGGCGGCTCACTCCACCACGATCTTCATCCAGTCGCCGGGGTTGATACGGTCGCCCGGGGCGAGGCCGTTGAGAATGCGAAAACGTGCGACTGCACGGTCTGGCGTTGCCATCCGGCTCGCCAATCGTTCGACCGTTTCCCCGGGCTCGACGGTGACGATCTTGAGGTGCATGGGCTTCGCAGCCTGGCTTTCCGCCAATGTCATGCGGCGGAAAGTCCCGACCGATTCGCGGAAGGCGCGATCGATCTCCGCGGTCGTGCGCTTCGAGGCAAAGATGAAACGATAGACGTCGGTTCCGAATCGCACCGCATAGAGCCGAAACACCCACTGGTCGCCTTTGGCGGTTGCGGTCGCAGCCTGCAGTCCGTTGATGCTGGCGTCCTCGACGGTCTTGGGGTCGATATTCTCGATCCAGCCGGAGTTGAGGTACTCAGCGAGCGTCTGCTCCGCCGGCACGCGCACGACATCGAGCCGCAATGCCTGGCCGCCCCCCTCTTTGACCCCGAGAACCGCCTGCGCAGTGTTGTCGAGAGAAAAGCCTTCCGGCGCAAGAAAGGTGAAGCCGAGCTTCGGGTGCAGAAAGCGACGGCCGCGCACGAAGCCTTCGCTCGGATCCTCGCCATAGACCAGACCGTCGATTCCGGCGAGATAGCTCGCCCTGTCGCGTTCACCGGCGCCGGGCGCGCTGATCTGGCGCGCATTGCCCTGCGCATTCTTGATGCGTTCGGGCGTGGCCGGATGGGACGAGAGGAAATCGGGCGAGCGCGGGTCGATGTGGGATTGGCTCGAATTCGACTTCAGCTCCGCGTTACGGCCCAGCGAGGTGAGGAACCGGACTGCGCCATAGGGATCATAGCCGGCCCGCGCGGCAATGCCGACCCCGATCCCATCGGCCTCGAATTCCTGTGCGCGCGAGAAGCTCGCGAGCGCGATCCTGGATTTGGCGAGGGCGAGCGCCCCGGTCTCCGGATCGCTCAGCACGTCCTGCACGACGCGGCTCACCAGCGCCACTTGGCGCGCCTGGTCCTCTCGGATGTCGGCATGGCGTGCGATCACGTGCGACATTTCGTGGGAGAGCACCGAGGCCAGCTCGGACGTGTCGTTCGCCAGCGCGATCAGCCCCCGCGTCACATAGAGCTGCCCGCTCGGCAACGCGAAGGCGTTGACCGCCGGAGAATTAAGAATAGTGACACGATAGTGCATATCCGGCCGCTCGGAGGCGGCGACGAGCTTGGCTACCATCTGGTTGAGCACGGCTTCGAGCTTGGAATCCTCGTAGGCGCCGCCATAGGCGGCGAGAATGCGCTGATGTTCGCGCTGCGTCGAAGCAGGCATTTGTTGTTGCTGCTGAGCCTGTCTGGGCAGCTCGGGGAGCGAGGGCAGCGATCCCGGTGGCGCGCCGGCCGACAGCAAGGACGAGCTGCAGCCCGCGAGCGTGAGCCCGACGGCGGCGATACGCGCAAACGTGCAGGCCTGATGCAGCGCGCGCGGAATCCGATGCCGCTGGCCCGAAGTTCGGGTCGCGCCATCGCGGCTGCGAGCGTGTGTCCCTGTGGCTTCCACGATGGCGATCTGCGAGTTCCGTCAGTTCCGTTCGGCGATCTCGATCTGCTCCGGGCGGGTAGCCTCGATCCGCGGCCCGTTGCGCTCCTCGACCCATCCGCGGACCCGAACGCGGCGGTTTTCAAGCCTTTTCGGCTCGATGCCAGCGGCGGCGAACATCCGCTCGTTGCGCTTCAGAATGGTCACCGTGAGAGCCTGTGACCATTGTCGGCCGAAATTCACGTATATCGTGCCTCCGCTCTCGCGGACCGACCACACCTTGCCTTCCGCCAGCATGAAATGGCCGCGCTCGGCCACCAGCTCGGCCCCGCTCTCGGCCGCGACGATGACATAATACGGTTCGCCCCAGAGGCCAAGCTTGGCCTGGCGCGCGGCCCGTTCCCGTGCCAGAAGCTCATCGGCGCACGGCCGTTCCCCGACATGGGCGGAAACCCGGGCGAATCCTTTCGCCAGCAGTTCATGCGCCACAGATTCTAGCGACCCTCCTTGGGTGACGTAGACGAGGGCGGGCATCCGGCCGTAGCGGTCGGCGACGTCGTTTTGACGCAGCTCGACGTTTTGGCCTGCAATGATCGATTCCAGCGCAGCGCGGGCCGCCAGCCCTGCCTTGGCCCCCGTTCCGAGGTCGCCAGGCCCCGGCAGGAGCGGCACTTCGATGCCGGCGAGGCGGATCTCGCGCCCATCCTCGAGAGTAAAGCTGCGGCCGTCGGTAATGGCGCGAACCTTTCCGGTGCCGGCGGGCTCGAACCGGCAGGAGGTCGATGGACGGCTCTCCGCCCCCGCCCGCTCTGTGGGCAGGAGGATGACGCCGGCCATACAGGAAACCCGACAAAACCTTACAAGAGCGCCCTGCCAACATCCGCCCATGCGTCAACGAAACGTCGGAATAGGGCGGCACTGCGGCGATGCGACATCTGAGTGCGCTTTCTCGCGGTGGGTTGCTCTGGTATGCAATGCCCCCAAGGGGCAAGGCACCCTGATTCACTCGACGGGAGCGAGCACGGTGAGGGTTGGTCATTCCACGCGCGCGCTGCTGGCGCGTCGCGCGGCACGCGTGGGACCTCTTGGTGTGGCCGCGGCGCTTCTCGTTGCGTTGCTCCACATTAGCTTGGTCGCGTCAGCCGAGGTCGCCGCCCAGCGCTCCCCGAAAAAAGGCGACATCGTTCGGGTCACCGACGACCAGATGCATCAGCTTGGCGTCATGAAGGTGGAGCTCTACCCCTTTCGCGTCCAAAAGCTCGCCATCGGTCAGATCGCCTACAACGAGGACACCAGCACCGCGGTCCTGACGCCGTTCCCCGGCCGCGTGACGCGGCTTATTGCCAAGGTCGGCGACACCGTCAATCGCGGCGATCCGTTATTCGAAATCGACAGCCCGGAAGTGGTGCAGCCGCAGAACGATTTCATCGCGGCGTTAAGCGCCATGAACAAGGCACGCTCGCAACTCGATCTCGCGCGCATCGTAGAGAAGCGGTTCAAGGATCTGTACGAAGGCAAGGCCGCGGCGCTCAAGGAATATCAGCAGGCGCAGGGCCAGCTGGTCGGCGCCCAGAACGACATGCGTTCGGCTGAAATGTCGCTCGAAGCCGCGCGCGTGCGGCTAGGCATCGTTGGCTTCACCGACGACGAGGTCGCCGCCCTGAAGGAGAAGGGTGCGGTGCGGCGCGCGACGCCGATTCCCGCGCCGATCGACGGCACTGTCATCGCGCGCAAGATCGGTCCGGGCCAATATGTGCGCAACGACACCGGCGACGCGCTCTACATCGTCGCCGACCTGTCCACCATGTGGCTGAAGGCGCAGGTGCCTGAAAACGAAATCCCGTTCATCCGAGTGGGCCAAGAAGTGGAGGTGAGGGTCAGCGCGCTGCCGGGTCGCGTGCTCAAGGCCCGCGTCACCGCGATCAACGCCGCCACTGACGCGACAACGCGGCGCTTGGTGGTGCGCTCCGAGATTCCCAATCCCGATGGAGCGCTCAAGTCCGAGATGTTCGTCAGCTTCAAGATCGCGACTGGGGCCGACGAGTCCTCGCCCGCCGTGCCGGTCCACGCGGTGATCCGGGAAGGCGACCATGCCGTCGTGTGGGTCGAGGAAGAACCAATGCTGTTCCGGCGGCGCCAAGTGACGCTCGGAATGGAGCAAGAGGGGCGCATGCAGATCCGCGAGGGCCTCAAGGTCGGAGAACTTGTCGCGGGCCGGGGCGCGATCTTCGTGGACAATGAATGGCGGCAATGATCCGGCGATCGCGCAATCGTTGCCGCCGAGCGGGCGCCATGAGTCTTTGCGCGCGCCGCGATGGCGCTAACCCGGTGAATGCATGCTTCCGGGCCTGATCTCTTTCTGCCTGTCGCGCCGGCCGCTGGTGCTGATCAGCTTCGCGGCATTCTTGGCAGTGGGCTATGCCGCATTCACCGCGCTGAACATCGAGGCCTATCCGGATCCTGCTCCTCCCATCATCGAAATCATCGCCCAGTATCCAGGCCAGTCGCCCGAGGAGATGGAGCGTTACGTCACGATCCCGCTCGAAATCGCCGTTTCCAGCACGCCGGGACTGAGATTCATCCGCTCCAACACAGTCTACGCCCTGAGCTTCATCCGGCTGCAGTTCGAATACGGGCGCGACTACTACTTCGTACGGCAGCAGACCATCAATCGGGTCAAGGACGCCATTCTTCCGCCCAGCGTGCAACCCGTGATCTCGCCCGCAGGCGGGATCAGCGAAATCTTCCGCTACCAGCTCAAGGGCCCGCCCGAGGTCGACGTCATGCAGCTCAAGACGCTGCAAGACTGGGTGGTGGAGCGCAGGCTTCGTATCGTCCCAGGCGTGGCCGACGTGCTGGTGTTGGGCGGCAGGACCAAGGAGTTTCAGGCCGAGATCGATCTCAATCGCATGATCGCTCACGGCTTGACCCTGCCGCAGATCATCACCGCGATGTCGGCGGGCAACTCCAATGTGGGCGGCCGCACGATCGCCATCGGCGAGCAGTCGGTCACCGTGCGCGGCATCGGTGTCGTCGGTACGCTGCAGGATATTCGCAATATCGTGCTTGCCCAGCAGAATGGTGTGCCGGTGCTGCTGTCCGACGTGGCGAAGGTGCAGATCGGTTTCACGCCGCGGCTCGGCATCGCGGGACGCGACGATGTCACCGACATCGTAACCGGCATCGTCTTGATGCAGAAGTTCGAACGGACCTCCGAGGTGGTGACGCGCGTGCGTGCGGCGATCGAACGCCTCAACACCGACGGCACATTGCCCCCGGGCGTGAAGATCGACGCGTTCTACGACCGCGGCGATCTGGTGGCGATCACCGTGAAGACGGTGATGCACAACATGTTCTTCGGCGTCGCGCTGATATTCCTCATTCAGTGGATGTTTCTGGGCAACTTGCGCTGCGCCCTGATCGTCTCGGCGACCATCCCGGTGGCGCTGTTCCTGGCCGTGATCATTACGGTGATGCGCGGGGAATCCGCCAACTTGCTGTCGGTCGGCGCGATCGATCTCGGCATTATCGTCGACGCCACCGTCATCATGGTGGAGAACATCTTCCGCCATCTCGCGCACGACGATCCGGCGGAGACGGCAAACCTCGAAGAGAGGCAGACCGACAAGCTGCGCCGGATTCTGAATGCTGCGGTCGAGGTCGACAAGCCGATTTTCTTCTCGGTGATCATCACCATTGCCGCATTCCTCCCCCTGTTCACCATGCAGGGCGTGGAAGGCCAGATTTTCGGCCCGATGTCGCGCACCTATGCCTACGCCTTGATCGGCGCGGTCATCGCCACCTTCACTGTGACGCCAGTGATGGCCGCGATCCTGCTGCCGGCGCACGTGCAGGAGGTCGAAACCATCCTGGTGCGCTACATCCGCAAGCTCTATCAGTTCGTGCTCCCGCGCGCCGTGCGCCACTACCGCATCGCCGCGACGATCGCTCTGGCGTTCTTGCTGGTGTGCGGCATCCTCGGTGCGCGCCTCGGCACCGAGTTTCTGCCGAAGCTGGAAGAGGGAAATCTGTGGATCCGGGCGCTGCTTCCGCCCACCATCACGCTCGGGGCCGGGATGGATACCGTCGCGCGCATGCGCAACGTGATCAAGAGCTATCCGGCGGTTCGCACGGTGGTCTCGGAGCAGGGGCGCGGCGACGACGGCACTGATCCGGACGGATCCTTCGTGGCGGAATTCTTCGTTCCGTTGAAGCCGATGGACGAATGGCCGAGGGGCCTGACCAAGGAGGAAATGGTCAGGCAGATGAGCCAGCAGCTCCGGCGGGAATTCGTGGGCGTGGATTTCAATTTTTCGCAATACATCCAGGACAATATCGAAGAGGCCGTCTCCGGCGTGAAAGGCGAGAATTCGGTCAAGATTTTTGGTCGCGATCTCGCCGAATTGGAACGTCTGTCCAAGACTCTGAAGAGCGAGATCGCGACCGTGCCGGGGGTCACCAACCCAGGCGGCTTCAATCTGCTTGGTCAGCCCAACCTCATCATCAAGATCGACCGCGAGAAGGCGGCGCGCTACGGCTTCTCGGTCGCCGACATCAACTCGGTCGTGCAGGCGGCCATCGGCGGTCAGGAGGTCACGCGGGTTTACGAGGGCGAAATGAATTTCGCGCTCACCGTGCGCTTCGCGCCGGAATACCGGCGCAACATCGATGCCATTCGTTCCATTCCCGTTGCGCTCCCGAACAATGATTCCAAGGGGCCGACCGCCTATATCGCACTGGGCGAGCTCGGCGACGTAAAACTGGAGACCGGCGCCGCCTACATCTACCGCGAAAACAGTCAGCGTTTCGTGCCGCTCAAATACAGCGTGCGCGGCCGCGATCTCGGTTCGACCGTCGCCGAGGCGCAAAAGGTCATCGCTGAAAGGGTGCCGCTGCCGCCGGGCTACCGCATCGAGTGGACCGGTGAGTTCGGCGCGCTGGTCGAAGCCCAGAAACGGCTTGCCATCATCGTGCCGCTGAGCCTGCTCCTGATCATGATGCTGCTCTACAGCCTGTTCAATTCCATCAGGGACAGCCTGCTCGCGCTTGCCGGCATTCCCTTCGCGGTGGCCGGTGGCATCCTCGGGCTCTATGTCGCGGGGCTGAACTTCAGCGTCTCGGCTGCGATCGGCTTCATCTCACTGTTCGGCGTCTCGTCGATGGACGGCATCTTGCTGGTCACCTACATCCGCAAGAACATGGTGGAGGGTATGGAGCGGGACGAGGCGATCATCCTCGCCGGCGAAACCCGCATGCGGCAGATTTTCATGACCGGCCTGTCCGCCTGCATCGGCCTGGTACCGGCGGCGCTCTCCACCGGCATCGGCGCGCAGGTGCAGCAGCCGTTGGCCTGCGTGGTGGTAGGCGGCATGTTGCTGTCGCCGATCTGCAGCCTGCTGGTGATCCCGACGCTGGCCCGCATGGTGATGCCGGCGCGCGTGGACTCAGAGCAGGCGGGCCGTCCGGCGACCGCCCACACCACCGAGACGGTGTAGACGGCGGAGCGCTGGTCGTCGCCGGCGGCGCAGAACCCCGCCTCCTGTGGCCGGCGTAGCCTCGGCGGGTGCTCCCCCCCGATTGCCGTTTCCGGGCGAGCGGCGTCTGCTTGCCGGAACGCGCTCATGACAGGTGGCAAACTCTGGGGTGGTTGGCCGATCCCGGCATGCGGCTTGCACGGAAGGCAATCATTGCCTACGGGGTCGCCATGAGCCTGCCAGCGCGCTTGATCGAAGGTTACGAGGCGTTCCGTTCCGGCCGGCTTCCGGCCGAGCAAAGCCGTTATCGCGATCTGGCTGAGCAGGGACAATCGCCCGAAATCATGGTGATCGGCTGCTGCGATTCCCGGGTGTCGCCGGAAGTGATCTTCGACGCCCGACCCGGCGAGCTGTTCGTGGTACGCAACGTCGCCAACCTGGTGCCGCCGTATTCACCCGACGGTACCTATCACGGTGTATCGGCCGCGCTCGAATTCGCAGTTGGCGCGCTGCGGGTGAAGCATATCGTGGTGCTCGGCCACGCCCGCTGTGGTGGAGTGCGCGCCTTTGCCGAGGACAGCGCGCCGTTGTCGCCAGGCGACTTCATCGGAAAATGGATGTCGCTCATTGCGCCCGCCGCTGAAAAGCTGGGGCCCTGCGGCGCCACGCCGCCGGCGGAATACCTCGCCCGGCTGGAGCAGGCGTCCATCGTCAACACCCTCGGCAATCTCTTGACCTTCCCGCGCCTGCGCAAGCTGATCGAGCGCGGACGCGTCACGTTGCACGGGGCTTATTTTGCGGTCGCGACTGGCGAGTTGCTGGTGCTCGATCCGCCGTCCGGGCGATTTGTAGCGGCGGCAACCGGAATTGTTCGTACGTGATCGGCCGCGGGGGAAAGAACGCGGGCTCGCCAGTTATTAGTCGTCCGGACGGCTGCGGCGTTCGCGCCACCCGTCGGCGGCGGGGTGACGGAGACGTCGTGCGGCTTGCAGTTAGGGCGCCACATCTCATATACGAAAGCATTCAGAGGATGGTATCTCTCCCAGAAGGGAGCCTGGAAACGACATTCTCCTCTTGGTCCCGTAGCTCAGCCGGATAGAGCAGCGGTTTCCTAAACCGAAGGTCGGAGGTTCGAGTCCTCTCGGGACCGCCACGTGATTCCGAAGTGGCAAAAATCATTTATCTCTTCGGACTGTTTCCCTCACCTCATGGTTGGGTGAGGGAATAGAATGTTCACTTCTTGTTCCACTGGCCATTTTGGACATCGCGCCCTTGGCGAGACGGCCCCGATCGGCGGCGCGCGTGTACAAACTAGCCATTCCGCCGCCCTGCCATCCAAAGATCGCTTCCAGCTCGGCGACTGTCGCGCCGTTCTCGGCCGCGCGGGTAGCACCGATCTTCCGGACACCGTGCGCGGACTTAGTCACACCAGCCGCGCGGCACGCGTCGCGGAACATGTTACCGAATGATTCCTTGGCGAGGGGTTCGCGAGAGCCGCCGCAGATGAATGCCAACTCGCCACACGGTCCAGCCGCCAGCGTCGCCGCGAGCGTTGGCAAGATCGGTATCGTCACCGTCACACCGGTCTTCTCCGTCCTGATCGTCGCTACGCCGTCGCGAACGTGCTGGCGCCCAAGCTGGACGGCATCGCCGCGTCGCAGGCCCGTGAAGGCCAGCACGTCGAGCCAGACGCGTTCTTTCGTTCCGATTGGCCATCGCGCCTCGTAACGTGCCACATCATCTTCCGTCCAAACTGGAAAGCCGCCACCCTTCGACAGGGTCGGATTCTTCACGCCGAGCGTCGGGTCGACCTTCACGTGACCGGCATCGAGTGCCCATCGGAAGAGCCCGCGCATGGCGTCCAGAAAGTGTTTGGCTGTAGCGGGAGTATCAGCTCGGCGATCGCGGCCGGCGACGATGTGCGCGCGCTTGATCGCGGTTGCCGATTCGTAGCCGGCCTGTTTTAGCACACCCTTGAAGATGTTCTCGCGCTGACGCCGCGTGGCCAATGACAGGCCCGACCAAGCTACCGTTTCGCGGTAGCGGTCAAAAAGCCGCATCAGCGATCCGACGGCCGCCGCCTTCTTGCCGCGCTCTACGGCCTGGCCCGATATCGCAACCTGGTACTCGGCATCGAATTCCGGCGATCCGAACTCTGCGCGCAGGCGGACACGCGGCCCATGACCGTCGCGCACATACCAAACGGTCTTTCCGTGGCGTGTGCGTTGACGATGCAGGCGGGGCGGGCGAGGGCGGGGCACAGGCGTGGGCTCCTATAGGACGATGTCACAACCCGATGGCTGTTCGAGCGCGAGCGGCGGTGCGTTGACCAGAATACGAATAATAGCGCCATCGGGCTGCTGCACCTCCACTGCCGCCGCGCCGTTCGCCTTCGCCGCGCGGGCGATGCTGGCTTGGGTGATGTATGCCGGGCGGCGTCCCATCCTCCCACTATGACACAATCAAGTCCTAGGAATCAAGAAAAAAGAGCATCTTGTAGAAATACAGCAGCACGCGCGTTAAACTGGTGCCCCAGCCTGAAGATGTGGTGGGATTTACGTAGCATGTCCTTTCCGGCCGATCGGCGGCACGGCAGGCCGGAAGTCGATCGAGGGCAGAGCAGGGTAGCCAAGAGTCGATCAAATCGTCGATCCGATCAACGCGCGTTATTGCGCGCATAGTTTTGGTGGTGGATTGGTTTGTTTCCGCTCTCTGAAGCGCTACCACCCTCATCTAGCCCGTGCTCAAGCCTCAAAAAGCAGTTGCGAAGGACGGTAGAATGCAGAGCTAGAGGTACCGGGCAGCGACTAATACCGGGTCCCTGAAATTTTGACTCTCGGGCGATTCCCGGATGCGCGCGAGTCTGATTCAACATGGCGAACGCAGGAGGTTCGTCATGTCGGCTCCGATACCATTGCGCCGAGATT
>Ga0184605_10000506_pt1 | contig 11610 bp, 10 predicted proteins | sample PLM0_30_coex_FD_132995 | JGI IMG/M metagenome (GOLD analysis project Ga0184605, IMG submission 132995) | Groundwater sediment microbial communities from an aquifer in East River, Colorado, USA - PLM0_30_coex | ecosystem: Environmental > Terrestrial > Soil > Riparian zone | place: USA: East... | reverse complement strand
CCCGAGCCTTCCCGTCTTCCGATAACCGACATCAAGCGTCCCACTTTCCCACACAAGTTCTTCTCGCGCCGGTAGGAGAAAAACAGATCGGTGCGACACATCGTGCAGAGCGGTGCGCTGTAAATCCTGTCTTCATTCACACCATCCGCGGTCAGTTGCGCGCGGTTCGCCCTTATTAAATCAACGCAAGCGTGAGCTGCGCGCGTCGGGCTGAATAACTCGCCCGAATTTGCAAAACGTTCCCCGAACGCATCAATGACTTCGCTGCCAACTTCATAACAACAAGCGCCCGCCGCGGGACCAATCGCAATTACAAGGTCATCCGGTTTGGTGTTGTAATTGCTTATCATCTGCGACAGTGCTTTGGTTGCTACTTCCGAGACGGTGCCCCGCCAGCCGGCATGGACCGCGGCAAAGGCGCCGCTTTGCGGATCGCCAATCAGGATGGGAACGCAGTCGGCAGTTTTCACGCCAGCCAATACTCCACGTGCATCGCTGATAATCGCATCGCAGTAAACAGCGTCACCACGCGCATCCTCAGCAGGCTTGGCATCGATTTTGTTTTTCACCATCCGTACATCAGAGCCATGCACTTGCCAGCACCCCGCCAGGGCCCAGTGGCCGGGGAAGAGCTTGAGAAAGCGGCGGCGATTCTCCAGAATGTTTTCCGCCGCGTCCTCGTTAAAGCCCGCGAGGTTCAGAGAATTCTCCGGCATCGCGCTGACGCCACCGCCTCTGGTTGAGAATCCGTTGGCGAAGCCCGCGTCTTCGAGGGGGGAGCAAACGAGGGCGCGGACGCCAACGTGCTCGCGCCAGTAGAAGCCGGCATGTTCTAATTCCGAGTCGCTTATGATCGTCTCCATTGGCATAGACATTATCGAAGTTGCGCGCATTCGCGAAGTGCTCGCGCGCACTCCGCGTTTCACTGAGCGCGTCTTCACTACAGCGGAGCGCGCCTACTGCGACAGTCGTGGTGCAGTCGCTGCGCAGCATTATGCCGCTCGCTTTGCGGCAAAAGAAGCAGCGCTGAAAGCACTCAAGACTGGATGGCGCAGCGGGATTAGTTGGCAGGATGTGGAGATTGGTTCACTGGAAAGCGGTGCACCGTTTTTGACTTTTCACGGCGAATCAAAAAAACTATTTGAAGCTTCGGGCGCGTCCGTGGCTCATCTTTCAATATCGCATACGTCCCAACATGCAATAGCAGAAGTTGTCTTGGAAAGTATCTGAACTTAACGGACGCACGGGATTACGCGCTCCGAATATCCACGCAACGCCGCCCAGTACCTGGAATCCTGGATAACGAGGTAGTCTCCTCTCAATGGTAAACGGGAAGAACTACCGAAACTTAACCACGCTATCGCATCGCGTTCACAAGGGTTCGCTTTCCCTTCATATCGACCTCGATGCGAGTGAGTGCCAGGAAGTCTGAGCGTAAACGTGATCTGGAATGTTGGGCCAGGACTGAATCGTTCGGTAAATCTCGCTCTGCGCCTTCATCAACAGTATACCCGGTGGAAGCTGGCAGATTTCCGTGCCGGTAGCACTCCAAATTCGGCGCCAGTCTTTCTGTCACCGCGATCAATTCCCGATGCGGACAGGTAAGGGTTGAACGCAAACCGTTGTCTGCATCGATCTCAACGAACTCTATTCCTTCCGGGCAATCAAAATTCTCACTGCCGAGTTCTGGGTTTGTAGCAATCGCTCCCTGCATGAAATTTACCCAGGCGGGCAGTGCCGCTGCGGCGCCCGTCAGCCCAAGTTGTTGGTTGTCATCAAAGCCGATCCATACAACGCAAACCAATTTCGGCGTATAGCCAACAAACCAACCATCGCGAGACGTACCGGTTTTTGCAGCGAAGGACGTTCCCATTAGCGCCCCGCGCGCTGCCTGTGCAGTGCCATGATCGACGACTGCTTCCAACATGTTGGTAATCATATAGGCGGTTGTGGGACTGATTACCGGTGTACTGTTGTTGCCGTTGCTAATGTGGGTCGCCGGAGGTTCACCGACGCTGGCGATAACCTTTGGCTCAACCCGATGGCCACCATTTGCAAAGACGGCATAAGCAGCAGCCAACTCAAGCGGCGTCACTTCTTCCGTGCCCAGCGCCATTGACGGATAGCGCTCCGGCCGCGGCAGGCCAAAATCAGAAGCGAGATTCGCAATACGTGCTAAACCTGTTTGCAAAGCTATGTCGACTGTCACGACGTTAAGAGACTCAACCAGGGCCGTGCGCATGGTTACATCGCTCAGCGAATAGCCGCCACCGAAATTCGCCGGGCGGTAAGTCTTATTGCGGTCATAGACAAACTCGCGGGGCGCATCGCTGAACGTTTGCACGGGAGACATACCATCTTCCAGTGCCGCCGCATAGACGAAAGGCTTGAACGTCGATCCCGGTTGTCGTCGCGCGTCGGTAACGCGGTTCAACTGCGACTCGGCATAATCACGGCCACCAACCATGGCCAGCACGTTGCCTGTTTTGGGATCGAGCGCGACCAGGGCGCCTTGCGGTTTTGCTGGGTGACCTTTGTAAGCGACAGCAAGCCGATCCAACTGCTGCCGCAAAGCATTTTCTGCAAGCCGTTGCATGTCAAGATCGATGGTGGTGTAGATCTTTTGCTGTGCCGGTTGGACATCGTATTGATCTGACGTCCGGTCAACGTAGTCGACGAAATATGGAGCAACGGAGGCAAGGCCTTTTAGTTGAGACAAAGCGAGGGGCTCCGTTCGGGCGCTACGTGCCTGTTCATTTGTAATCCAGCGGTCGCGAAGCAACGCCTCCAGGACAAGTGTCTTGCGGGCCTGCGCTGCTTCGGGGTGATACACGAGCGAGTAGCGCGCCGGCCCCTGGATCAGGCCCGCGATTGTGGCCGCTTCTGCAAGCGAAACGTCTTTCAGCTCTTTGCCAAAGTAGATGCGCGCAGCCTGTCTTACGCCGCGCACGCCGACTGCGCCACGTTGGCCCAGATAGACCTCATTGCAATACAGGGCGAAGATGTCCTGCTTGGACAATCGCTGCTCCAGCGCAAACGCGAGCATCGCCTCGGCGTATTTGCGCGCGAAAGTTCTTTCCGAAGAAAGATAAGTATTTTTTACGAGCTGTTGCGTGATAGTTGAGCCACCCTGACCAACTCGATCGTCACCGGCGTTGCGCACGAGCGCTCTCGCAATTCCCCACACATCCACGCCCGGATGTTCGAAGAAACGTTGATCTTCGATCGAAAGAATGGCGTGGTTAAGTGCTGGGGGAATTTCATCGTAAGTCAGGTTGTCGTGTTCACCAGTCTTCGACGAAAGATCGTTGCTAAGTACTTCGGGCGCCAGCGCGAATGTATCCAGCGGAAGATTGTCCGCAAGTAAGGCTTCGATCTCACGATTATTCTTAAAGAGAACGGTAACAACTGCCGGCTTGATTCCATTTGTTGCGGCGGGACTAATCTCGACGGTTGAACTGGTTTCGCGAAAGCTACCATTCCAGACGTTGCTGTTTAGCGAATCCACATAACCCGCGCGGCGCAACGCTGTAACGAGATCCTGTTTGGCTAGTTTCTCTCCGCGTGCAATCGTACGCGGCGCTGCATATAGGCCGGGACGACTGGTGAGATAACCACTTGCCAGCCGCGCATCAATGATTCGTGAGTAGTACTTATAAGAACGCAACAGCGCATCGCCGCTGGCTATGGTCGCGACTGCGACTAAGCCAAAGATAAACCGTACGACAAGTTGTTTGTTCGTAAGCGGAGAATTGGGCAGGCAATTGCGAACAGTGGCCGCAATTGTGCGCGGGGAAAAACGCTTCCCGTCGGGGGCTATGGATGTTACTTCAATCGACATGAAGGAGCAGAAAAGTCCAAGGCAATCCGGCGTTACGCCGAGCCGCCCATCAGTGCTTTACAGTTTTCCGAATGCTTTTATATACAGTTAATTGGATGAGAATTCTTGAGTTTGTTCTAACTTACTTCCGGCGGTCTAACCTAGCGGTCCTTTGCGAGTTCTTTGCATTATTTGAGTTGAAAATATCAGCCGAAACCGCAGAGCGCGCAAGGGGATAAGCAAAGTTGCGCGAAGGCACACAGAGTTGTCACCAAACTGCTCAGGTAACAGTTCGTACTTTGCTTTGCCAACACGCTATGGTTTTCTATAATGCGTCCGCGCTATACATTCTTTGCCGGTCTGGAGTTCCTCTATGCCTGAAACAAAACACGTTAATGCTTCTTCCGGGGATGTGTTGTTACTCGTCGGCACCATGAAGGGGGCGTTCATTCTGCGTTCGAACAACGCGCGCGAAGATTGGGATGTTGGCGGCCCTTATTTCCCGGGCCGCGCGATTTACGCCATGCATTATGACGATCGCCAGAAGCGCAAGCGTCTGTGGGCGGCCGTTAATAGTTCCTATTGGGGTTCATATCTGAGTTCGTCTGATGATTACGGCAAGACCTGGACTGAGCCGGAAACCTATGGCGTGAAGTTTCCTGACGACACTGATTCTTCAGTGAAACAGATTTGGCAGATCGCGCAGGGCCATCCCGAAGAACAAGACACACTTTACTGCGGCGTTGAGCCCGCAGCGCTGTTCAAGTCAAACGACGCCGGCGCATCCTGGGCGCTGGTCAAAGGTTTGTACGATCATCCACACCGGGCGCAATGGATGCCGGGCGGTGGTGGACTTTGTTTGCACACCATCCTGCCGGACCCTTCGAATCCCAAGCGTTTGTTCGTAGCGATCTCAACCGGCGGCGTCTATCGCACGGATGACGGTGGAGAAAACTGGCAGCCGCGCAACCAAGGGGTGCGGGCACAGTTTCTGCCGCCCGATCAGCGTTATCCGGAATGGGGACAGTGCGTGCACAAGATCGTGAGTCACCCTTCAAATCCATCGCGAATATTCCTGCAAAATCACTGGGGACTCTATCGCAGCGATGACGCTGGTGATTCGTGGAACGACGTAGCTAATGGCGTGCCTTCTGATTTTGGGTTTGCGATGGAAGTAGATCCCAATGATGCGAACAACGTTTACATCATTCCGCTCGAGTCAGATGAATTTCGTTGTACGCCCGAAGGGAAGATGCGCGTCTATCGAACCCGAGACGATGGGCAATCCTGGGAAGCACTGACGAATGGTTTGCCGCAGGAAAATGCTTTGGAAACCGTCTTGCGCGATGGCATGTCGGCAGACAACTTAAAGCCCACTGGAATTTACTTCGGAACGCGCAACGGAAAATTATTTGGATCAAGAAATGGCGGCGATACGTGGAATGCAATTCTTGAAAGTTTGCCGCCGGTAGTTTGTGTAAAGACAGCAGTGGTCCAATAGTTAAGACGTGCAGAGATTATTCAGGCGTTTCAGTCTCTCGGTTCTTGACAGGGAAAGTAGGGACAGGCAGGAATGCCTGTCCTACAAGTTATGAAAACACTTCTAACAATCACAGCCATCGCGATTTTGGTTTTCACGTTGCCGCTGGCAAGGGCGCAGGACAAAAAAGAGCCGCAGTTCAAACTGGTACAGTTTCAAATGGCGCTGCTTAAGCGCGGTCCAAAATGGACGCGCGACAGCAATGTGCGGACGAAAAAACTCGAAACTGAACAACGCGCCTATGCGAACTCATTGATCGAATCAGGTAAGGCAGTAATCGCCGGGCGTTTCGATGATGATGGCGACATTCGCGGCGTATACGTGCTTCGAACCAAATCGGCGGAGGAAGCAAGGGCCTGGACCGAAGATAGTCCCGTGGTGAAGTCGGGGCACTTGATCGCTGAAATGCATCCATGGTGGTCGGAAGACGTGATGAAGAAAACCAGCACTCCCGAGAAAATCACGCGCGCCTATTTCGGCTTCCTTTATCGTGGCGACAAGTGGACGCCGGAGAAGACCGCCGACAGCGAGGAACTGCAACGCGCCCATCTGGCAAACATGATGCGTCTCGCAGAGATGAAGAAGCTTGTCCTTGCTGGACCATTGGAGATAACACAGCGCTGCGCGGCATCTGTGTTTTCCGCGTCGCGTCCATCGAGGAGGCTCGTGAACTCGCAGCCACAGATCCAGCAGTGCAGGCCGGCCGGCTGAAAATCGACATGCATCCGTGGCTGGTTCCCGAAGGCATCTTGCCTTAGCCGATTCTGCGGGCGCCGAGGAAACCTGCGTTTAGCGTAAACTTTCAGTTGGCGTAGCAACCTAAACCATGATCACTGTCAATGTTGCCGGTTTCTTAACGGACTTTACGAACGGGCAGAACCGCATTGTTTTAGACTCGACGCCCGCAACTGTTGCCCAGGCGCTAGATAGTTTATGGCAACGGCACGTCGGCTTGCGCGACCGGGTGGTAAACGAACGCGGCCAACTTAGACCGCACGTCAACATTTTCCTTAACGACGAAAATGTCAGGCACAAAGAGCTGCTTGAAACGCAATTGCCCGACACCTGCGAAATAACCATCCTGCCGGCGGTCAGCGGCGGCAGCGGGAAACCCGTAAATCGTGAATCGTAAATCGTGAATAGAAAAAGCTCGGTCTTGCATGAGCGCGTTTATACATGCAACAGGTTCTTCTATTTACGATTTACGATTTGCGATTCACGATTTACTGCCTTATGAAGGCTACCTGGAACAATGCGGTGATTGCGAAAAGCGACGACACAGTTGTCGTTGAAGGGAATCACTATTTCCCTCCCGATTCGGTCAACAAGGAATATCTGCAACCCAGCAGCAGTCATACGACCTGTCCCTGGAAAGGCGAGGCGAGTTACTACGATGTTGTGGTTAACGGTGAGATAAATGGTGATGCGGCCTGGTACTACGCGGATCCCAAACCCGCAGCCGCCGAGATCAAGAATCGCGTCGCTTTCTGGCATGGCGTGACGGTTGAAGGGTCGTAAGTTGAAGCGTCGTAAATCGTGAATCGTGAATCGTAAATAGAACAAGCTTGGTAACCCGAACGAATTCTGTACGCAAGCACTCTTCCCGACGAACGATCTCACGAGCGCACGCCCGTCAGTAACCGAGCACACCACGCATCAACTGAAACAAAAATTGTGAACGGGGGGATATGTTCAAGCGGTGAAGTCGCGAATGTCTTTGAACGGCGTCTGCGTATCAGTGAAGTTGGGCCGATAGTAAAAAGCTGCACCGTCAAACTCCTGCAGCCAGCCTTCTTCCAATCCAAACTCATCGAGAAGATTAACGGCGCGCAGCCATTCAGTTTCCGAAACCCGCCGCGACAGCAGCACATAACGATTGTTGCTGGCAACCTGATGTGTCGGGTAGTACTGGGACATGAGGGATATTGCCACGCGCGGACTCAACTCATCCTTGATCCATTCAAGTGACTCGCGAATGCCGCCAATTTCGTTTGGTAGAACCAGCAGACGAATAATAAGACCCCGCTGCAACACACCCTGATCATCAAACACCAGGTCGTCGCCGGTTTGCCGATACATCTCCGCGATGGCGCGGCGCGCGTGATCTTTGTACCCGCTTACTTTTGAATAAAGATAGCCTGCCTGATTTTCGCCGTACTTCAAATCGGGAAGGTAAACGTCAACAATGCCCTCGAGCAGCCTTAACACTTCAACCGAATCGTAAGCGTTGGTGTTGTAAACGATGGGAAGCCGCAAGCCTTGTTTGGCGGCGATGAGAATGCTGCGCGCCATCTGTGGCGCGAAATGAGTAGGCGAAACGAAGTTGATGTTGTGGCAGCCTATTGCTTGAAGCTCAAGCATGATCTCTGCCAGCCGCTCGTGCGTGATTTCGTTCTTGATCTGTTCTTTGTGGGTTTGCGAGATTTGGTAGTTCTGACAATAGGCGCAGCGCAGGTTGCAGTTGCCGAAGAAAATGTTGCCCGCGCCACGTATGCCGGCGAGTGCCGGTTCTTCGCCGAAGTGAGCGGTGTAGGAAGAAACGATCGGCAGACGGCCGGAATAGCAAGCCGCAATTTCATTCCTCAGGCGGTTGTTAAGACACTCTTTCGGGCAAACTGTGCAACGCTCGAGCAGCGACTCAAGTGCCGCGACGCGCATTGCCAGTTCGCCAGTCCGAAGCAAATTGAGATATGACGGTTTCATCCGATTGTAGTGGCACAGGCTTTAGCCTGTGTCCCCTTAGTCAGACACAGACTGAAAAGTCTGTGCCACTCCCAACAATTATTTTCGCGAGCGAAAATGCACGAAGTGCGGCTTGTGTTGCTGTACCACCTCAGCCGGCGCCGCGCGCGTCGTCTGCCGCCAGATGAAATCCATCTCCGCATGAATCGTGCTTAGCGCCAGCCGCGCTTCGAAAATCAATAGCATGCTGCCGTAGAAAAGAAAACATGCGCCTGCCAGCCCAACCATTACAGGCACCAGGTTGTAGCGCGGCTGGTTTGGTATGAAGGCCACGACGCCAATGGCCACGCTGGTTGCTACAAACATACCCAAGGCTAAATAAAAAGTAACCATCGCGCGTTGCAGAATGCGAGCGCGGCTGGTGAGCTTGTCGAGTTGAGCAAAAATGATTGTCTGGCGATCTTTGGTTTCGTCGGCGCTCCTGCCGAAGAGTTCGTCCAGCTTGTCTGAAAGCGCTCGCACCCGATCGACGACTCGGCCCAGCCGGTGCGACGTGGAAAGAATCATGCTGCCGCACGCAGAGATCAACACCGCCGGCGTAATCATTGCCGTCAGAACGGCCACCGCTGAAGTCATCGGATCCATAACTGCGAGTATTTATAAGGTGTGCTCTCGGGAAGAGCAAACGTAATGCAAAGAACGCGCTAGTGAGGAGCAATGAAAACTCGCGCCGCGCAAGCGACGCGAGTTCCTAAGAAACTATCAAGGAAGGACGGGCCCTCCGCGATAGTTAATGGGCGACCGTAGGCGTTGCCACTGTCCAAACCTGGACTGGTCCCAGATTGATGTTGATTACCTTGACCGTATAGATGCCGCCTTGCGTCACCGGCGCAGTCAGAACCGCGACGCCGTTTACGGCATCTACGATTTGCAGCGTCAACCCGGTAGGACTAACCAGCGCCAGCTTCACGGGAAGGTCTCCGCTTGTTTCCGCCACGATCGAAAGCGCGCGCGCATTTGTTCCCAGACTGACGCTGCTCTTCGACTCCTGACCGGCATTGACTGACGAGTCGTTGCTCGTGCTTTGTCCCGGCCCTGTCGCAGGCGAACCGGTAAAGGAGCTTTGAGTAGTTGTGCCACCGCTTGAACCTCCATTCGTGACAGGTTGCGGTGCCACCGTAACCGTTAGACAGAAGACGTCGATTAACACGCCGTCGGCCATGTTGCGCAGCTCAAAGCGGTGTGGTCCCGCGCCGAGCCCTTCATAGCGCGCCTCATAGGCGACACCGCCACTGCCAAACTCGGGCGACTTATCTGAGCCCGCGGTGCCTTTGTAACTGATCGTCCCACGCGAGACACCGTCAATCAGGAATGGTGCAAACTGCAGCGGCAAGTGCAAAAGCGACTGCGCATATCCATCACCTTTGAAATCCAAGATTGCTTCGAGCTTTCGTGTTCATTTTCGTGCCCTCTCTTTAAGTGACTCTCATTGGAGTTGCGTTCAGCCTCGCTGTTCTCAATCGAATTCTTTCTAAGGGACCTAGCGTTACTTTCCCTTTCGCAATCTGAAATCTGATTTACTAGGTAAACCCTAGACACGGTCGCTTGAGAATCCTTGAGGAATTCTTGAGCGTTGGGTAGAAATTGGGCTTATACTTTTCATCTGGTCACAATCAAACCACAACAAAAAGGGCCACGCAGATCGCGTGGCCCTAATCCCTTCCGATAAGTCTGTTGTCTTAGTGTCTACTTCTGCGCCTGATGCGCCGCTTCTTGATCGGTTGTTTTTCCGGCGCGGGACTGGTGGTTGCAGACTTTTTCATGTGCTGTTGGATATGTTCGACGACAATCTGCTGAGGTATGTCAGCACTCAATCGCACCTCATCTCCTTCGGCGGTAATTGCAATGTTTTTCAGCAGCGACTGGGCGGTTGCGTCCGGTATGGATTGAGTCGCATAACTCAGTAAGCCTGAATACAATTTGCTGATGATCTTTGCCGTGTCAGGATTGTCAGCGTTTGAGACACCGCGCAGCATAAAATTGGTCGTGTCCATGGTCAGCGCGACGTAGAAATCCCCAATCTTCGATTCGCAGCGCGGCGCGCGGGCATTGGCCTCGGTGCCCAGCATGCCAAAACTCTTGGCAAACGAGTGCCATGGTGCACCCGCGATGCTGATCAGTGCGTTGGGATCGCGGACCAGTGAATTTAGCGCATCGGGGCTGATGCGCTCCTTCCCCTCACCGGCATCGATGGCGGATCTCAGATAGGCAGGAGTGCCGACAGCAATCGTATTTGCACTGAGTGAAACGATGCCGACTTCCGTGAACGACTTTAGAAACGGGTTTTGCTCGGCCATTTTCACTACCGGATCTATGGTCATTAAACCAAGCGTTTTTGTGCCGTACTTCTCATCGCGCAACTTGCCTTGCGACGCCATTCGCGCCAGCACCAGCAGCGAGTCAGCGCTGAAGTCCCCGCTCGCCACCGCCAGAAATTCAGGCGGCTGGAAGTTGAGATCTGCGGTTGGTTTCTTAAAGCGAACCGCAATCACGATGTACTCGATTTTGGTGGGATCGATGCCGGCGTTTTTCCGGACATCCTCGAACCCCTTGCGCATGCCCTCCACATCTTTCGCCGGCATAAACTTCGGCACTACTTCGTTCAGTATGCGTTGCGGATTGACGTAGACGAGCGTGTCGGCTTCCGGCAGATTAGCCAGGGAGTTGACGATTTGCGATGGCAGCGTCAGAGGTGAAGTTGTGCTGACTTCCGCAGTTGTCGCGACGTTTACTGCAACAGCGCTTTGTGCCACCACTGATTGACCGGTCAGCAAGGCAACCAACACAAGTGCGGAGAGGAAAGTGAAATATTTGCTCACGTGTAAGCCTCCAGGGTTGATTTATGGCTCTTGTTAGCGGAGTACGAAATTTCTGATGTTTTGTTCAAACCCAATCGAGAACGGGAACTGTGAATTCATCCTGCACGTTGCCGGTGTTGAGCGTAGTTGCCGGCTCGAACAAGAGCACGTGGCATTCCTGGTCGGCAACTGGCCGGTGTTCCACTCCGCGAGGCACTATACAGAATTCTCCTTCCTCCAGCCATATTTCTTTGGCTTTCGTTGACGCTGCCGGTTTGTCCTGCTGCTCGCGAAATTCCATGCGAAACCTGCCCTTCACAACCAGAAACATTTCATCTTCATTTTCGTGGTGGTGCCAGGTAAATGGTCCCTGAAACTTTACCAGCTTTACATATTGTCCATTCAGTTCACCGACAATGCGCGGATTCCAATGGTCTTCAATAAGCGAAAATTTTTGGAGGAGATTTACTTTATTCATGTTAAGGAGCCCGGTCTGCAAAAGTCGATAGGACAGAATGCACAAGATTACCAAACTTGATTGGAAATCCCTCCAATTATATTAATCATGTAAATCCTGTGCCGGTATTTAATTAGCAGCGAAGATGGCATCGAGGAGCGTTGCGAGGCGAAAGCCGCCTTTGGCCAGTTGTTGCCGAACCACCTGGCGATTTGCACTTTCATAATTTGCGGCACGAGTGATATCGAAAACT
>Ga0184605_10000505_pt1 | contig 11610 bp, 9 predicted proteins | sample PLM0_30_coex_FD_132995 | JGI IMG/M metagenome (GOLD analysis project Ga0184605, IMG submission 132995) | Groundwater sediment microbial communities from an aquifer in East River, Colorado, USA - PLM0_30_coex | ecosystem: Environmental > Terrestrial > Soil > Riparian zone | place: USA: East... | reverse complement strand
GGTACCGGTAAGGAAGTTCTCGCGCAGTTCATTCACCAGCACAGTCGTCGGTCGAAGCGCCGTCTGGTTCCTATCAATTGCGCCGCGATTCCTGAGCAGCTTCTCGAATCCGAGATGTTCGGGCATCGCAAAGGAGCGTTTACCGGAGCCGATCGCGAGAAGATGGGCCTGCTCGAGCTCGCAGATGGAGGCACGCTCTTTCTCGACGAGCTGAGTGAGATGTCAATGCCGCTCCAGGCGAAGATGCTCCGCGTCCTGCAAGATGGAATCGTGCGCCGCGTTGGCAGCGAGCAGGAAGATGCCGTCGTCGATGTGCGGTTTGTTTCGGCGACGAACAGAGATCCGCGTGAAGCGATCAGGAGCAAGCAGCTGCGCGAAGATCTGTACTACAGGCTGAATGTCGTTCAGATCGTGATTCCGCCACTTCGCGAGCGCCGGGAAGACATTCCAATGCTCGCCAGTCATTTCTTGCGGGTGTTCTGGGCGCGTCACCGCTCTCCGAAGGACGTCATTCCGGAGTTCAGCGAGGATACGCTCGACTTCCTCGTGTCACGGCCATGGCGCGGAAACGTGCGTGAGCTTCAGAATTTCATCGAGCACGTCACGATCCTGGCACAGCCTGGCTCGAAAATCCAGATCCATCAGCTCCCGCTCGACCAGGAGGTCGACCTCGGATCGGCGATTACCGGATTGGCGGTTGTGCCTTCGAGCGACGCTTACCACGTTGCAAAGGAACAGGTGCTGGCCAATTTCGAAAAAAACTACGTCACAAGACTCGTTGCGAGAGCGTCGGGCAATATGTCACGCGCGGCTCGGTTGGCGAGTGTCGACCGAACGACCCTCTACCGTTTGCTCGAACGCCATGGCTTCCGTCGGGATTTCGGCGAATCGGGTGGTGTTGCTGAACAGCTTGCGGATAGTGGCGTGCGCGCCGACGACAGTCTGCCGCTGGCGCCCTCGGATATCAGCCCCGCATAGCGGCCCAAAATCGTGGCGGTTTCTAGAGCCGATGGGCGCGCCCGGCAACACCGACGGGCGCCGCGGTAACTCGTCGGCAGCCAACCAGATTCGGAGCGTCCGACAAAATGATATCGGAACACGTCACAGATCGTGTGCGACCGTTCCACCTGTCCGTTGCGTCGCCGCAACACGTCGGCGGAGGAAACTCCCGTAAGTCCTTGCACCACAAGGCAATCAGCATGGGCGACTATTTGCGTTAGCGCTTCACACCCGAACGGGAACTGCTCCTCATCCGCTCCTACAACCGCCCTTGAGTATGCGCTTCGACTCTTCGCCGTCTGCCTTCCCTATCGCTGCTCACAACGCCGGTTCCATTGGGGCAGTCGATTGGAACGGCGGCTCCCAAAGATTGAATGGTGTGTCCGAGCCGCAAGGCATCCCATGGGCTCGGTACGCTGACGCGATCTGGCGCCATTCGCTCCTGATTCTTGGAGTGGCGCTGGTGGGTTCAGGCCTCGGTCTCCTTGCGGCCCGGCGAGTGAGCCCTGTTTACGACGCGGACGCCACCATCTGGATCAACACTCCCCCGACCGGCACCCAACTCACGGGCCCAATTAGACCGCAACAGCTGCTGACATCTGTGTCCTGGGTGGAACTACTCCGGAGCTTTGCGATTGTCGATCCCATTGTTCGCGACCTCAAGCTGAACGTTAACTACGCAGCGCCCGCCGATTCCGTCCTCTTCCACAACTTTACCTGGACGCCGGCCACGAGGTCTGGCGCATACGAGCTCAGCATCGACAAGCACGGGCGAGACTACGTGCTTTCGACTGCAAATGGTACTGTTCTGGAACGAGGTGTGGTTGGTGGTCCGATAGGTCGAAAGGTCGGTATGGAATGGCTCCCGGACCCCCACTTCTTGCGTGCGGGACGGACTATCGAGTTCCGCGTCGTATCGCCGCGAAATGCTTCGGTGTCCCTGGTGAGCGCCGTACACCTGTCGCTCCCGGAAGACGCACAGTTTCTCAAGATCACTCTGAGCGGCGCCGATCCGCACCGCACGGCTCGAACTGTCAACGCGTGGGCGGAGCAACTGGTCAGCACGTCAGGCGAGCTCAAGAAGCGTCATCTTCTGGAGTTCAAGAGAATTCTGGGCGACCAGCTCGCGCTGGCGGAGGGCCAGCTGCGTGCTTCGGAGAACCAGCTGGAACTCTTCCGCGTGAAGACCATCACACTTCCCAGAGGAGCGAACACTCCGACAGGTGGCGGAATCTCCCAGGGCGACCCGGTCGTAGCCGCCTACTTCCAACAGAGAGCCGCTCTGGATGAAATACGCAGCGAGGAAGAGGCACTGGAAAGAATGATCGCCGACGCCCGAGGCGGTCCGATCAACCCGCAAGGATTCCTGCAACTCCCAACGATCCTCAACAACGCGCCCCAACTTCGGAGCGCAATCGAGGAGCTCTCGTTGCGACAAGCGACACTTCGCACGGAGCAGCAGTTCCTCACTGAGGCAAACCCCAGGATCAAGCAGCTCCGGGAATCAGTCAACCTTCTCGAAACGCAAACAATTCCGCAGATAACAGTGGCGGTATTGAATTCCCTGAAAGCCCGCGAGCCGGAATTGGGAACTCGCATCGAAGCCGGCTCGCAGCAGTTGCGGGCAATTCCCGGTCGGACTACCGAGGAGATGCGATTGGCACGTCGGGTGCTGGCCGGCGAGAACCTCTACAACTCGCTGAAGGCGCGGTACGAGGAAGTTTCGCTCGCGGAAGTCCAGACGACGCCCGATCTCAGCGTCCTCGACACCGCGGTGGCGCCGATTTTCCCCGCCTCGAACGAAGCCCCGCGGCTCGGGCTGCTCGCCGTGCTCGCGAGTATCGCTCTCGCCGTCGGCCTTGCTCTCATTCTGGACCGCCGCGATCGTCGCTTCAGGTACCCGGAGCAAGCAACGTACGAGCTGGGCCTGAGTATCGCCGGCACCGTGCCCAACTTGAAAGCGAACCGCAGCGGTGAGTTTCAGCTAGCAGTCATGTCGCAGACAGTGGAGTCTTTCAGGACGCTTCGTCTCGCGCTTCGATACGATTTTCCGGGCGACGCGCCCATCGTATTGGGTGTGTCGAGTCCCGCCTCGGGTGATGGGAAATCGCTCGTCTCGTCCAACCTGGGTCTCGCCTTCGCGAGTGCCGGAAGCCGCACGCTCCTGATCGATGGTGATGTGCGGCGGGGGACGTTGCACAGCACCTTTGAGACCCCGGTAACACCCGGGCTGGTGGACTACCTCCACGGCAACGCCGGTGCCGACACGATCGTTCGCTCTACTGCCTCCGCAAACCTTTTTCTGATTCCGAGAGGTACGAGAGGTAACCGCGCGCCTGAGCTCCTGGTCTCGGAGCTAATGAGCGGCCTCGTCCAAGACATGCGGTCGCAATTCGACGTCATCATTATCGACTCACCTCCTCTCGTCGCGGGGATCGATGCCTATGCGCTCGGTGCGGCGGCCGGCGCGATGCTGATAGTGCTCCGCCCGGGACTGACCGACCGCAAGCTTGCTGCGGCGAAGCTCGAAGTGCTTGACCGCCTTCCGGTCCGGATTCTCGGCGCCGTCGTCAACGCTGTTTCGGGCGGAGGCGCGTACCGCTACTACAACGCTGAGTACTCGTACAAAGACGAGCGCACGAGGGAACAAATCTTGGATCTCGCGACCCCCGAAGGACTGGTGTTGCGGGCCTGATGGCGACCGACGAGCTGGCTTCGGCCTTTTGCAGGGGATCGAATCGCGTGCGGCACCAGCCAAACCTGTCTAGCGCGATTGCAACAACGGACGTGTTTGGAAGGGATTCTATCCGCCGCAATTGTCGCAAGGGCGAGACGGGCAATGCGTTAACCGAGGCGACCAACCAGTGAGATTTCGCATGGCAGATACGTTCATCCATCGAGTATTCCCTCCGCAAATGAAGCCTACATCGTTCTTTATCCCGAGCATGGATCGCAAGTCGCCGCCAGGTCGCAAAGCTCGCGTGATCCCATTTGCAATCCTCGTCTCCGCCTGGATTGCTGTCGGAGCGATGCCCGGCAACGCTTCCGGCCAAGCCTCGGCAGGCCTCTTAACCTCGCGCGATGAGCTCTCGGCCGCTGCCACGCAAGCCGACCAATCCCGAAATCCCATGCAGGCGGCCGCGATTCGCCAACGACTACGCGATGGAGATTTTCAGGTAGGCGACCGAATCCTCCTGACTGTCGTTTCCGACGCGCCGCATAGTGACACGCTCGTCGTGCGGGAAGGCCGCGTGCTCGATCTTCCCGGAAAAGCCATCCTGCCACTATCCGGCGTGCTGCGGTCCGAGCTGAAAGACCGTGTTACGGCCGAAGTCCTCAAGTACGTGAAGGCGGAGGAGGTCAATGTTACACCACTCACGCGGATTGCTGTGCTTGGCGAGGTCGTGCGTCCCGGCTATTTCGCCGTTCGGGCCGACATTCCCGTCACAGATGCGATCATGCTTGCAGGCGGACCGACCAGTGCGGCGGACATCGACCGGACTGTCGTGAAGCGCGCAAGTCTCGAATATCGTTCCGCTGAAGAGACGCGCCAGGCGGTTGCCAAGGGCCTCACGCTTGACCAGCTCGGCCTGAGCGCGGGCGACGAACTGGTTGTCGGTCGACGGCGCCAACTCTTGAATCAGTCCTTTGTGGGCGCAGTGGGCATGGTCGCGAGCCTCGCTGCACTCTTCTTCGCGGCGCATCGCTAGAATGCCATCTCAGCGTGTAGCCGACAGGATCGAGATCGAGCGAGCCATTCCGCTAACGAGCGAGGGTATGCGACGCGAGCATGCGACGTCGCAGGATATCGAACCTCGATCACGATCACAAGGCGTGGAGCGCGCGATGAACATTATCATCGCTTCACTAGCGCTGCTCCTCGTAAGTCCAGTAATGCTGTTGTTCGCGGTACTGGTTAAGCTCACATCTCCCGGACCGATCTTCTACACGCAGCCACGCATCGGGATCGATCGCCGACGTTCATCTGGCGGATCGCGAACGTACGATCGACGAACCCGCGATCTCGGCGGGCTCCCTTTCATGATCTACAAATTCCGCACGATGTACGTCGGTGCCGAAACCCGTCATCGCGCGACGTGGGCAACAAAAGAGGATGCGCGAACCACGCCGGTCGGCAGATTAATGCGCACACTCCGCGTCGACGAAGTGCCGCAGCTTTTCAACGTGATCAACGGCGACATGAACATCGTCGGCCCCCGCCCGGAGCGCCCGAGTATCTTCTCGCGGCTTCGGCTCGATATCGCCGATTACACGCTTCGCCAGAGAACGAAGCCTGGGATTACCGGCTGGGCTCAGATCAACCAGAGTTACGACACGAATCTCGACGATGTCCGGAGAAAAGTGCGCTACGATCTGGAGTATCTGCAGCGCCAGGGCGTCGGAGAAGATCTGATGATAATGGCGAAGACGGTCCCGGTCATTCTCTTCCGCAAAGGCGGCTGGTAAAGGCCCTCAGCGGCCGGAAGTGCGAGGCACCGGTGGCCAAGTCTCGAGGCCCACCTCGGCATAAGCCTGAGTAGCGGCGTCAGGCTCGCGGTCACCTACAGCATCTCGCATCACCCAGCCCGCGCACAGGCCGAGGCCGCTGATAGCCTGCATCAGGAGATGCAACGGCGCAACCGCGATGGCAAAGGGGATTCCGCGCGCCTTGGCGAAGAACCGATGCGCGGGAAAATTCAGCACGATCGAACCCACGAGAACAATCGCTAGTTTGACCGGCCCGTTCGCTGGCGGAAGGACGGCCGCCGAGAACGCCACTACACACAGCACCGCGAAAGCAGGTGCCACTACGCGACTCAGGGTAAAGACCGCCTCGCTAGGTACTGCGACGCGCGTGCGCTGATATCCGAGTGATCGGGTGAGGAGCACGCTTCGATCCCACACCTCGCCGCAGAGCGAGCGCACGGTCCATTGCTTCAGTGCACTGATCTCCAGGTCCCGGCTCGACCGCACTTTACGCCCCGAATCCTCCAATCGCCGGCCAAACTCTATGCCTTCCAGCGCGGCCCTCTCGAAACGCCATTCGTCGTACATGCCTGCAGCGAGAAAGACACGCCGTCGGATGGCGGCGCAGGGCGACGCAACGTTCCCACTGGTGCCTGCGCGAGTTTGTTCCCCGAAGTGATGTAGCAGATTCCAGTACTGGGATGCGAGGTTCTGCGCCACGGCTGTCTGGTCGTGGCAGGCCGACGTGGCGTCGAGCCCAGCGTGATCGGACAGCAGCTTGAGCATCCCGGCGAGTGTTTCCGGTCGCACCATGACGTCTGCATCGACAAACACAAGGACTTCGCCGAGCGCTAGCTCCGCGCCGCGATTGCGCGCGTAGGCCGGGCCGGCCCGACGGCCGGTCAATCGAACGACAGTGTCCGCATAACGTGCGGCGAGCTCCGGCGACCCATCACTGCTTGCGTCATCGACGACGATTAACTCATAGTCATCGCGAGGGAGTTCGCTGGCGAGAATCGCAGTCAGAGCACGGGAGAGGGTTGCTTTACCGTTGCGCACCGGGACAATGACCGAGAGTGGCCGCGGAGAAGGCATATTCCGCTGTTAACTCGTCATGAACAGCTCTGCGTCGGTCGCGGTCGCAGGGAGAAGCGCCCCGCTGAGCAGAGTCACTATATCTCCCGGCGCCTGACGCATGGCAAGTTCTCGCAGATCTTCGATGCTGGTCCCGGCAGGCGCGAGTAGGAACTGCGCATCGCCTACACTGCGCTGCAAGGCACTCAGATTCGCTGGCTGTCCTGCACAGGCAACCACGACGTCAATATCCCCGTTTCCGTGCGAGCGAAGACCTTGCGCCAGACGATCCGGGGAAACCACGTGGTTCTCTGGGAGCACGACGATGAGCGAGATTCTCGGCGTGCGGCGCCGCATTGCCGGCTGTCTCATCCGTTCGGATGCCGGTCCCCGGAGATCTCGGTTTTCCACGCCGCGTTCTTCCGGGACGATCGTATCCGCGAAGGCGCGGGCCTGACTGCCCCTATCGGAGTTTGTGCTATCGTCGATACTAACTGGAACCATTGCAGTACCTCGAGAAGGATCCAACGGCGTTCCCATCAGTCAGCAGCCAACGGGACGGGCAGGTCGATTTCCGCGTGCACGATGCAAAAGGGCATGGAGGCAAATCCCATACTTCGCGCCCGCTCTCGGAAATCGTTGTACAGCATTGACTTGTACAACTCCAATTGTCCGCCGCTGCGCGCGATCCGCCACGTTTGCGTTGCGCCGTTGCTACAAGAGTTCAGACCCCCCCAAGCCGCTATTCCTGAGATCAACCGTGTGTAACTGAAGGTCTCGGAGTTGGGTCCCACGTCACCATCCGATTTCCGTGAAGCGCATCAACCCAGGCCAGAAAGCCAGCGCCTATGACAGCCACCACGAAGCCCGCCAAGGCCAGGGGTTTGAACCTGATGGAGCTTCCGCTTCTGATCGCGGCCACGCCGGTAATGAGGACCAACACGACGCCCGCGAGTAGCACCGCGGCCACCCTGCTTTGGGTAGCGAGCAGTCCGAGCGCCAGAATCGATACGGGCAAAACGAGGTACGGGAGCCACCGAAGAAGCTTATGGCTGATCAGCATCAGGGCGAAGCCACCGTACCTGAACGGGTTCATGAGCGCGCGGAAGTGGAAGAGCGTGCTGAGCCCGCGCGCCATAGTACGTGCCTTCCGTCTCAATTCGGACCGGATCTGCATTGTCCGCGGCACCAGGCATACAGCATCCGGTACGCTCACGGATCGATATCCTTGCTGCCTGGCTACGAGCGTGGATGCAAAATCCCAGCTTAGTCCGGTGGGCAGGGCGGATACTCGGATTCTGCGCCGTATGCCATAGAAGCAGCCACTCGCGCCGACTATCGATCCGGCCCGCGTCTCGAGCTCACGCACCCGCATTTCGTACCCGGTATAACCTGACTCGGCTCCGGAGTAGTCTCTGCCGGCGCCGACACTGACGTCGCATCCTGAGGCCACTCCAACTGTCGGGTCGTCGAACGCGCGAATAAGCGGCTTCAGAGAGTCTTGAGGAACAACCACCGTCGCGTCGACATTTACGATGATGTCTCCTCGGGCGACAGACACCGCGGAATTCTCCGCCGATGTCTTGCCCCGGCGGTTTGGGGCACGCACTAACTCGACTCCTCTCGCTGCCAATTCCCGCACTACATCGTCAGTGCCGTCGTTCGAGGCGTCGGAGAAAACGAGCAGTTGAAGTCTGTCTCTCGGGTAATCGAGCGCGAGAAGTCGCTCCAGCGTCGTCCGAATGGTGGACACCGCGTTGTAAACCGGCACCGTGATCGTCACGAGCGGCCAATCGTCGCTTCGCACGGCGGCATCGTCGCGACGGCGCATTCGTGCGACGGTCCAGATGATCGCGGGATAGGCGACATATGCGTAAAGTGCGGTCACAATTGGCGTAGCTGCGATCACAACGGCGAGAGTGAACACTGACGAGGAATGGAGTTGTGAAAGTTGGGGAACGACCCGACCCGTTTGGGAATTTTCGGGAACTCCCTGACGGAGCGCGGAGTGGCGAGCAAGGGCGCCATCCAGCGCGCCCTGCTCGGACTATGCTGAAAGCATTGCGCGTGCCTGGGCGGTGCGTCCCCAACTCCTTGTCCCGCAGGAGGTTGAGTGCAACACCGAGCAATCCCTTGGGGGGGGTTGACAGCATTGTGTTGCGCTCGTGCGACGCCACGAATCGCTGCTTTGCGCGGGGTGCATCGGCGATGGTCGTGCTCTCAACCGCGACAATCTTCGTCCTCCCTGACCGCTAGCGTCGGTCACCTACCCGCTGCTTCGTAAACGGCGTCGACGGCGTCTAGCCAGGCCGCGAGGCTGAACGACTGGAGCAATCTTTCTCGTGCGCGCACGCTGCGGTTGGCCGCGACCGACGCATCGCGATGCAGCTCCGCGAGCGCCTCCGCTATCATGCTTGGCTCTTCGGCGGGAACAAGGAGGGCATGTGAAGGACTAACTATTTCCGGCACGCCACCGACGCGCGCAGCAACAATCGGAACGCCAGCGTTCATCGCTTCGAACAAAGTGATTGGCGTGCCTTCGGTGCGTGAACTGAGCACGAACGCATCGAAGGCGGTGAACAGCGATCCGGCATTGGCGATGGGTCCGTGCCACGTGATGCGGTCGCTGATTCGCAGAGTCGCGGCCTGTCGTCGGAGGTGAAGGTATTCGTCTCCCTCGCCGATAATGGACAGACGCCATCTCGGACCGGACTCGGCCAAGGCATCCAGCATTATGTCTGCACCTTTCTCCCTTGATAGTCGGCCCACCCAGCCGGCGACGAGCCAGTCGGTCATTATGCCGAGCCTGTGTCGGGCTCTTGCGCGCGTCACGGTGTCGACGAGTGGCGCAAATCCGTTAGGGATGCAGTGAATTTTGTGACGCGGAACGCCGTCATCTGCAAGCCGCTGAAACAGCGGGGTGGATACGGCGATTACGGCATCCGCATGCCTTATCACCAGTGATTGCACGCGCTCGTAGAGTCGATTGCGTCGCCCCCCACCGGTGAATCCATGTACAGTGGTGACTGCCGGGACATGATGCGCGCGAGCTACCGCTCCGCCGATCACATCGGCGCGGTAGCCGTGAGTGTGCACAACGCTGGGCCGAAGCCGGGCGACGAGCGCGCTAAGCAAGCGAAACTCCCGAACATAGTTTCTAGCCCCCACTACTACAGGCGTGACCGGCACGCCAAGGGCTCGCAGTTGATCTATGAACGGGTGACGGTCCGCAGCACCGGGATCGACGACTGCGGCGACGTGGACCGCGTTCGCTCTCTGTCCCACGCACATCATCGCGACTACACGCTCGAGTCCACCTTCCCGCATTGGAGCGAGAACGTGAAGGACCTTGGGGCGGTCCTTCACCGCGGGCTCAAATTGCGCAGCAAAGGAGAGCCGCACACAGAGACATCCTGACGCGAGGAAGATCGTTGAAGACACGCCCATCCGATGAGGGAATGCTCTCCCGTTCCTGTATCGCAACTGCGCACTTCTTCCGGTCGAGAAAGGTGCCAATAGCTGGATGCGTTGTAATCAGATTGCGGGACTACCATGTATTCTTAGTCCTGTTTTTATTCCACCGATCCGCATTCTAAAAAAGAAAAAGAGGTGGACAATAGTAACATCTGAATTGCGGCGATCTGGCACGCCATTCGCCAAAACGTATGCCGCTGGAAGAGCCCCGCAGCCGGCTCTAGCGCCGATTAACCATGCGGCCGTGACCGTTCATTTGAATGATCGTCGCCCATGAGAAGGAACAATGGCTCGCCGACTCCGGTGAGCGGTTTTATAGCACGGCAGGATCGCAAGCCTCTCCTGGAGGTGTGCGACAAAGGCAAACCCGGCGAAAGCCGGCGACGCAAAGCCACGAGGCTACCGCGCATTTTAATGCGCCACGCCAGTCGAGCCGCCGAATCACACTACAGAGGAGGACGCGTTATGCGTGCTTTCATTCTGGCAGTGACCGGCCTGGCCATCGGTGTCGCTGCTTGTGGGTCATACGGGACCTCCACTATCGAGGTCCAGAGGCCGGCGAGCGTAGCCGCCGTCGCAATTACCCTCCCATCCCCATCGCTCGTCGCGGGACAGAAGCAGCGTGCGAATGTAGCAGTGAAGGACGCCAATGGCGTCCCGCTCATCGGTCGGCCGGTACTATGGTATACCTCAAGCGCGTCGGTAGCCACAGTAACTGATTCGGGTGTGATATCCGCGGTCTCCCCGGGTACTGCAACTCTGAGTGCGGTCAGCGAGGGTGTTTCTGGCCAGGCGGCAATGACGGTGATCCCACCCCCGCCTGCGGCGGTTGCGAAAGTGTTGGTCGTGATCACCCCCGCAGCGGTCGTAGTCGGACAGACGGCGCGCGCGACCGCCACGCTTCAGGACTCGAGCGGAACCACCCTGACCGGCCGGACCGTGACCTGGCAGAGCAGCAACACGAGCGTCGCGACGGTGTCAGGTAACGGCGATATCTCGGCGGTTGCACCTGGTACCGCCGCGATCACTGCTGCCAGTGAGGGGAAGACTGCCTCGGCATCCTTAAGCGTCAGCGCGCCTGCGCCAACTCCGGTAGCATCAGTATCGGTCTCGCCTGCTAGCGCCAGCCTGCAAGTCGGCGCATCTGCGCAGCTATCGGCCGTTACACGCGATGCCAACAACAACGTGCTCAGTGGGCGCGCGATCAGCTGGAGTTCCGGAAACACCGGAATCGCGACGGTCTCGGGATCGGGGCTAGTCACAGCTGTCGCCGCGGGAAGTGTATCCATCACTGCATCAAGTGAAGGACAAATCGCTTCGGCAGCAATCACCGTCAGTGCTCCTGCCCAAGTTCCAGTAGCATCGGTTTCGGTGTCGCCTGCGACGTCGAGCCTTCAGGTCGGAGGTACGGTTCAGCTTTCTGGCGTCACGCGTGATGCCAACAACAACGTGCTCACCGGGCGTGCCATTACATGGTCGAGTGGGAATACAAGCATTGCCTCGGTCAATTCGACTTCCGGCCTCGCCACGGCTGTCGCCGCAGGATCTGTGACGATCACGGCCACTAGCGAGACGAAGACCGGAACCGCGGCGATT